>ERZ824600.4182-NODE-4182-length-12981-cov-3.041003_pt1 | contig 12981 bp, 14 predicted proteins | sample MGYA00519933_ERZ824600 | MGnify/ENA primary metagenome ERZ824600 (study PRJEB31778, sample SAMEA3449178) | human gut metagenome | biome: human gut; feature: human-associated habitat; material: faeces | place: United Kingdom | collected 2010/2012 ... | reverse complement strand
CGTTCGCCATTGCAAAAGCGAAGGCGGCTCCGTTTTCCGGTACTGCATTTTGCCGTGCCGGGGCGGATTTTTTTCGTGCGCTTCTGCGCAAATCCATTCCGGCATGCCTTTCATGAACGTCCTGAATGCTGAACCTCGCGTCTGGCGGAAGGGAATAACGGAAAAAAGAAATATCATTTTCAGGGAAGCTGCTGCAAAATCTCATGGCTTTGCGGCAGCCTTTTCCGTTTTCTGCATAAGACTTGTTACGAAAACGGGAGATAACTCAAAATAAAAAAGCGACCTGTTCAAGTCGCTTTCCTGTCGTAAGTAGTTGGCGGAGAAAGAGGGATTCGAACCCTCGGGGGATTGCTCCCCGGCGGTTTTCAAGACCGCTGCCTTAAACCACTCGACCATCTCTCCAAAAATCTCGTATAGTTTACACGCTCTTTCGAAAATTTCAACCTCTCCTAAACCTTTTTCACAAAACTTCAGCGCGGGCGAAATAAAATCCGGCGCTCCCGAAGAAAAACCTTACCTCCCTCCGTCTTCTTGATCTGTATGAAGTATGCTGGAATCCCATGCGAAAAACTCGAATCCTGAAGAACCTGCGCAACATCATTCAAACTGTAAATCATACGCTGCCCCAGCTTGATCAGAAGGTCCCCTCGCGATACGCCCAGTGCTGAAAGCGTCGCTGGAAGGTCCGTCACAACCACTCCCTTCTCAAACGGATAATCCAACGCCTTCACCAGAGTCGGTGTCAACTCTTCCAGCGCAAGTGATAATTTGAACTTCGCCAGAAGGGATCCATCCATCTTCTGAACCCCGATCGGCGTCAGATACACCGGCGATTTGAGTCCGGATATCCGAAACGCCAACGCTTCCCCCTCCTTCACGCGGATCAGACGACGCAAAAACTCCAGAAGATCCCCATACGGTTTCCACGACTGAAACGATTCGATCGTCATCCCCTCCTTCAACCCGGCCAATGCTGCAGGAGAACCTGGAAAAACCTTCCGAATAAAAATCGTCCCGTCTGATTTCATCCCGGGAACAATCCCAAGACTTTGGGAAGAAAGATACTCCGGAAGCATCCAGTTCGCCAGCGTATTTTCCAATCGCAGCTGCGGAATCGCAAAACCGATCCCAGGGGCATCCCGACGAACCGCCATATTCATCCCCAGCATCCGTCCGCTTAAATTGATCAGCGGTCCACCGCTGTTGCCCGGATACACCGCCGTATCCGTCTGGAGAAGATCCCGGAAAACAACGCGGTCGTCCCGGACTAGAGATCGACCGATCCCGCTCAGAACTCCTACCGTAATCGTTCCATCCAGACCGTACGGATTCCCGACCGCAATCGTCGTTTCCCCCAGCATCATGTCCCCGGGCTGAATACCCTGAATCACCTGAAACGGTTCACGGGCATGCAGAATCTGAAGAAGTGCAATGTCGTTTTCCACATCCTCCGCCAGCGTCAGAGCCTGATACATCACGCCGCTGTTGAGTGTCACAAGTATTTTCGACGCCTGACTCACTACATGGGCACTCGTCACAATCAGACCCGAAGAGTCGATAATGTTCCCGCTGCCGATCGAATACCCGTGATCCGGACGCGGATTCACCGTCTGTTCAAAGGTCTTTGACAAATCCTGATACCAAAGGGACTTCCGGCGGTTGATGATCCGGCTCGTACTCAGGTTCACCACCGACGGCATGACTTTTTCAATCGCACGCACCACTGGGGTCCGGCGAATCTCACGCTCCTCCTTCGACGGAGCATTCGACGGTGTGTTCTGCGTTTTCCTCGCATGATTCCGGTTGAACAGAATCAGAAAGATCACAAAACTGATCAGAATAATGAAAAAATAAAAAAACAGCCTTGATTTTTGTGCGCTCATACCATATTTTTCTTTCGGTTTTTTTTATGGAAACATACAATCAGGATAAAAAAATGCAAATCCGAATGGATCAGATTGCAAAAATACTTTGCGGCTCCGAAGCCCCGTCCGCTGAAACGCTTTTTGGCCATCCTCCGGAAAGAAATATCCCCTCATCGCTCCACTCCTCCACGGCAGAACGCATTCTTCCCTCGTCCGGGAAAGCTCTCTGCGCTCCGATGTTCAGTCGCCGCGATCCCGAGAAACTTCATGATTTCTTCGTTCTGGCCGGACTCGAACGAATGCATCTCCGGGCGCAGAATATTCTTCATGACATCATCCACTCCGGAATGAAACAGGCTTTTCTGATCCGATTGTTCGACGCAGCCGGTGTCCGTTCCAACCGGCTCCCTTTCCGTGAACTGCTGGAGAGAGTCCGAAACAAATATCCCGCCATCCTGATCGAAAACGAACTGGAAACGCTCCTCTGGGGAGAATCCGGACTGCTGCCGCCCCGCACCTCCGGAAATGAACCGGAGGAATCCAGAAAAAAAACGGAAGAGCTCTGGAACCGATGGTGGAATCTGCGGAAGGATGCCGCTCCGCCCGTCGTCTGGAATCGACGGGGGGTGCGTCCGCTCAACTCCCCGGAGCGCAGAATTGCCGGAATCATCCTGCTGTTGAACCGTCACGGCTTCAATCCCCTCCTGAAGGAGTACGAACCGGAGACGTTCTGCCGGAACCTGATCGGCGAACTGGTCCTGAACGATCCGTTCTGGGACTTCCATACGACCTTCCACTCCAGACGGCTGGAAACGGGTGCCGCTGTCATCGGAACCGCGCGGGCTCGCGAACTGGCGACAGATGTAATCCTTCCCTCCCTCCGGGCGGCGGCCTGTTCTGAAAAGGATCCCGAAACGATGAACCGGGTTGATTCCGCGTTCCGCGCCCTTCCCTGCACGCAGAAAAATGGAGTCTTCCGCTCCGCACTCCAGCTCTGGTTTGAAGATCCGCCCTCTGCGGAAAAGCTCTTCCGGGATGCGGCCTCCCGTCAAGGGGTTCTCCACCTTCACGGGAACTGCTGTTCGAATCCGCACTGCTCGTGTTCCGAGTGTCCGGTCCGCCGGGTTCTGCTTCCAGCGATCTCCTGACGGGGCCTCCGCGCCGGTTTCCATTCAGGAAAATAGAAATTTTCCAACGACTAATGCCTCATTAACAATCTCCTAACAAAGGAAGGTTATCTTATTCGGCAACAACCCGAAAAGGAGGTTTTATGATTCGTTTGCTGAAAAAGAGTATTCTTCCGGTCGCCCTGCTCTGCGGTTGTGTGGCGGCAAATGCGGAAACCATCAACGGAGCGGGGGCGAGTTTCCCGGCCCCGGTCTATGCGGCGTGGACCTACACATACAACAAAGTCAATCCGAAGAAGGATCATTTCAATTATCAGTCGATCGGATCCGGAGCGGGAGTCTCCCAGCTGAAGTCCGGAACGATTGATTTCGCAGGATCGGATGATCCGGTGAAACCGGCCGATCTGAAAAAGTTCGGACTGGTTCAGTTTCCGATGCTCGTCGGCGGAATCGTCCCGGTGGTCAACCTGCCCGGCGTGAAGAGCGGAACGCTCAAGCTGGACGGACCCACGCTTGCGGCAATCTTTCTCGGCGACATCAAAAGATGGAATGATCCGGCAATTGTCAAACTGAATCCCGGTCTCCGTCTTCCGAACCAGCGCATCACGGTGGTCCGCAGATCGGACGGATCCGGAACCACCTGGATCTTCACGAACTATCTCTCCAAGGTCTCCCAAAAATGGGCCAAGGGACCGGGCAACGCCAAGGATGTCAAATGGTTCCGCGGCACCCTCGGCGCCAAAGGCAATCCGGGAATCGCAAACAGCGTTTCGAAGACCCGGGGATCCATCGGATATGTGGAATACGCCTACGCAAAAGAGGCCCGGCTTTCCACGATCCGTCTGAAAAACGCCGATGGAAACTATCCCCTTCCCTCCGCGGAATCCTTCGCGGCCGCGGCCGCCGGAGCGGATTGGAAAAATGCTCCGAATTTCCAGGTTGAACTCAACAATCTGAAAGGCGCCAACACCTGGCCGATCACCGGAGTCACCTACATCGTCCTGCGGAAAGACCTGAAGCGCGCCACTGCCGAGAAGCTCTTCGGATACTTCAGCTGGTGCTTCTCCGACGGACGGAAACAGGCTTCCGCCATGCACTACGTCCCGCTGCCGGATGAAGTGGTCGCCCTGGTCCGGGAAAGCTGGAAAGCCATTCGCTGAGAGAGGATGCTCATGAATTCCAAAGCCGTCAAACATTCAAACGGCGCCCCCTCTCAGAAAACGGTCGGGAAGGTTCATCTTCCCGACCGGATCTTCCGCATCGCGGCCGCCGGAGCGGCGGCTCTCGCCGTGCTGCTGACCCTTGCGTTCTTCGTACAGCTGAGTGTCCACTCGATCCCGGCATTCCGGGAATTCGGGATCCGCTTCCTCTGGTCGACCGAGTGGGACACGTCCAGCATGCAGTTCGGCGCGGCATCGGCAATCTACGGAACGCTGGTCACAACGATCATCGCTCTGCTGATCGCGGTTCCGACCGCTTTTCTGACGGCGCTCTTTCTGGTGGAGATTGCTCCGCCGGGAATTTCACGGATTCTCGGATGCGCGCTGGATCTGCTCGCGGCGATTCCGAGCGTCATCTACGGAATGTGGGGGCTGTTCGTTTTTGTGCCGTTCATGCAGGAGCACGTTCAGCCGTTTCTGTCGGACACGCTTCATCTTTCGGTGATCCCGCTGTTTGACGGACCCATCACGGGGTTCGGGTTTCTGAGCGCGGGATTTGTGCTTGCGCTGATGTCGCTCCCGTTCATTTCGGCGATCATGCGGGACGTGTTCCGGATGGTGCCCTCCGTTGTGAAGGAGTCGGCGTACGGGATCGGCGCGACCACATGGGAGACCGCGCGCGACGTGACGATGCGCTACGGAATGCAGGGTCTTCTCGGCGCCGTGTTCCTCGGACTCGGACGCGCCGTCGGCGAAACCATGGCGGTGCTCTTCATCATCGGCAACAGTGAAACCATCTCCGCCTCCCTGTACGAATCCGGTGCGACGATCGCCTCGGTCCTCGCCAACAAATTCGCCGAAGCGGAGGGACTTTCCAAAAGTTCGCTGTTCGCCCTCGGACTCATCCTTCTCTGCATCACATTTGCCATTCAGATCTTCGCCCAGCTCTGGCTGAACCGGATCCGGAAAAACGCGGGAGGCGGATTATGATCGACGTTCTGAAACGACGCAGTCTGTTTCTCCGGAAGCTCCGCAACCGGATGATCACGTTTCTCTCCGCCCTCAGCACACTGATCGCCGCGTTCTTTCTGCTGTGGATTTTGTGGACCATTCTCCGCAACGGGCTCCAGTCGCTCTCCGTCGACTTTCTGACGGAGCCGACCAAACCGTTCGGCGTCCCCGGCGGCGGAATGCTCAACGCCATCCTCGGCACGGCGGTCATCACGCTGGTCGCGACCCTTCTGGCGGTTCCGGCGGGCATGCTCGGCGGAATCTGTCTTTCGGAATTCGCGCGGAGCACCCGGTTCGGAAACATGGTCCGCTTCTCCGCAAACGTGATGATGGGAATGCCCTCCATTCTCGTCGGCCTCTTCATCTATACGCTGCTGGTCATGACGACCGGAAACTTCTCCGGATTCGCCGGATCCGCCGCGCTGGCGATCATCATGTTTCCGGTGATTCTCCGGACCACCGAAGACATGCTGTGCATGGTTCCGAACGCGCTGCGGGAATCGGCGCTGGCGATCGGAGCCCCGCGGTGGCGCATCACGCTGGCCGTGGTGTTCCGCTCCGCAAAGAACGGACTGACCACCGGCGTGCTCCTTGCGGTGGCGCGCGTGGCGGGAGAGACCGCTCCGCTGCTCTTCACCGCCCTCACCAGCGATGCATGGCCGACCGGATTCTTCACGCAGCCGACCGCGAACCTCACGGTCACAATGACAGAATACGCAACCAATTCGCCGTTCGAGGAGATGCACGTGCGCGCATGGGGCGCCGCATTCCTGATTACGACGGCGGTTCTCATCCTCAACCTATTGTGCAGAACCATCCTCAGGGAGAAAAAATCATGACGGAGACAAAGACGGGAGACGAAATCAAAATTTCCGTCCGGCACCTCAATTTCTACTATGGAAATCATCAGGCGCTGTTCGACAACAACATCGAAATCCGCAAAAACCGCGTGACCGCCGTCATCGGTCCGTCGGGCTGCGGCAAATCGACACATCTGCGGATCTACAACCGCATCTACCAGCTCTACCGCGAGCAGCGGGCGGAGGGGGAGATCCTCATCGACGGGGAAAACATCCTCTCTCCGGAAACCGATGTTCTGGAACTGCGCCGCAAAGTCGGCATGATTTTCCAGAAGCCCACGCCGTTCCCGATGTCGGTCTTCGACAACGTCGCCTACGGAATGCGCCTCCATTACAAACTTTCGCGCTCGGAGATCGCCGACCGGGTCGAGGAGAGTCTCCGCGGGGCCGCCATCTGGGACGAAGTCAAAGACAAGCTCAAAAAGCCCGGCACCGCTCTCTCGGGCGGTCAGCAGCAGCGTCTCTGCATCGCGCGCGCCATCGCCATCCAGCCCGAAGTTCTGCTGATGGACGAACCCACCTCCGCGATCGACCCGATCGGAACATCCAAAATCGAAGATCTGATCGGCGAATTGAAGAAGTCCTTCACCGTCGTCATCGTCACGCACAACATGCAGCAGGCCGCGCGCGTTTCCGACTACACCGCGTTCTTCTACAAGGGCGTGATCGTCGAATACGGCAACACCCAGCAGCTCTTCACAAAGCCCAGAGAGAAAAAAACCGAAGATTACATCACCGGACGCTTCGGATGATCCGACGACCGGAAAGGAGATCGAAAACCATGTCTGTTCTTCTCGACAATGAAATTTCCAAACTGAAAAAAAGCATCCTCGTCCTCTGCGGAATGGTGGAAAACGCCGTCGCCGACGCGGTCGACGCGGTGATGACCTCCAACCAGGAAAAAGCCGAAAACGTGATCCGGAACGATATCGAAATCGACCACTTCGAACTCGATGTCGAAGAGGAGTGCCTGAAAATTCTCGCCCTTCACCAGCCGGTCGCCGGGGATCTGCGCTACGTCATCGCCTGTCTCAAAATGAACAACGACCTCGAACGCATCGGCGATCTCGCGGTCAACATCGCCAAGCGCGCCCTCTCCTACTACTCCATTTCCAGCGAGGAAAAAATTCCCGTCAATCTGCGTCCGCTCTGCGAATGCACCAAAAACGCGCTCAGCATGAGTCTCGACGCGCTGATCAAGCTGGACGCCGATCTCGCAAATCAGGGAATCGCCTATGACGACGTCATCGACGACATGAACCGGGAAAACCATGCCGAACTCCTCAAGCAGATCCGTCTCCATCCCGAGAACGCGGAGCGCTATCTGAATCTTCTGAACGTCTCCAAGCACCTCGAACGCATCGGCGACTGCGCCACCAATATCGATGAAGACGTCATCTACATGGTCAAAGGCGCCATCGTCCGCCACCGCACCGGCATCGACGGAGAGTTCAAAAGCCGGAAAACCCCTCCCGTCTCCTCCCCCCGATGACGGAAAAAACGTTTTTCCGGAAACGTGGACTTCAGGCATTCAAAGACCGGGCGATCTCCCGCAGTTTCGCCTCCATCCGGCTCCGAATGGAATACAGCGTGGCGCGCGGCATCCGGAAAAACGCCGCCAGCTCCTTCGGATCCCGGTTCTGAATCACCGCCATGTGAAAAATCTGAAAATGACGGGCGGAAGAGACCTCCCGCAGTTTTTTCAAGCTCTCCCTCCGGACATGCTCCTCCCATTCCGCCGCGTAGAGATTGTCCAGCTGGCACTCCATCTCCGGCACGGCCCGGACGGCCCGCTCCTCACGGTACAGCTCCCGGAAAAAATCATTCGCCCGCGCCCGGATGATCATGCGGAGATAATCGCGGAACCTCCCCCGCGCCGGATCGTATTCAAACCTCTTCGACTGTTTGAACACCGAGAGCATCACATTCTGAACCAGATCATCCAGCGCCCCTTCCGGCACCCCGCAGTCCTTTCCGTGCATGCGGATCAGAGGACCATAGGTCTGAAAAAAGCGTTCCCAGGAAGAATCCTCTTCCTCCTTCAAATGCCCGACAATGCTGAAATGGGTGGTGAAACTCATTGTTTTCTCCCGGATAAGCCGTTTCCGCATGGCGCAGGACCGGCGGCAATACCGTACCATCGAATTCAGAGAAAATCAAGTCTTATTTTAAAAGATTTTACACTTTTCTACAAAATATTTTATTTTCCCCTCTTCTCCTGGCGGGGAGAAGGACCGGAAGAGAAGAAAAGCGCGTTTCCCCCGCAGGATGCGGAAACGGTTAATTTTTTGAAAAAATGCAGGAGTTTTTTTGCTTTTTTTTCTTCGAAGATGTATATTCCGCAGATTTAAAACAGTTCGGCAGGTAGTCGGAAAGGAGTATGGATCTCATGGAAAAAGGATATGACTGGAAAGCCGCGCGGGAAAAAAAGGCATTTCTCGCACTTGAGGACGGAACCGTGTTCCGGGGTCGCTCCGTCGGAGCCGGAATCGACCGGACCGGAGAGGTTGTGTTCAACACGGGAATGAGCGGATACCAGGAAATTCTCAGCGATCCCTCCTATGCCGGTCAGTTTGTCACAATGACCTGCCCGGAAATCGGCAACTGCGGAATCAACAGGGCCGACCAGGAATCCCGCGCATTCTTCCTCAACGGCTTTCTGATGCATGAATACAATGAACCCAGCAACTGGCGCGCGGAAGAGACCCTTGCCGAAGCCCTGATCAAGGCCGGAGTCCCCGCAATCGACGGAATCGACACCCGGGCGCTGACGCTGAAACTCCGCTCCTCCGGAACGATGAAGGGATATCTCCATTGCAGCAAAGAGGAGATTTCGGAAGAGGAGGCGGTCCGGAAAGCCCGCGAATGGTGCGGACTGGACAATCAGGACTATGCGTCCAGGGTCACGTGCGAAAAAGCGTATCACTTCGATCCGGATGGAAAGATCACGACGAGCTGGGGAATCGCGGAAGAGCTTCCGCCGGTGGAACACCGGATTGTCGCAGTGGATTTCGGAATCAAATGGAACATTCTCCGCTCGCTGCGGCTCTGCGGACTCGACATTCAGGTCGTTCCCGCAAAGACAACGGCGGAGGAGATTCTGGCGCTCCGGCCGGACGGCGTGTTCCTCTCGAACGGACCGGCGGACCCGGCGGCACTGCCGTATGCGGCCGAAATGGCGGCAAAACTGATCGGGAAGGTGCCGATGATGGGGATCTGTCTCGGACATCAGATTCTCGGACGGGCGGTCGGCGGGAAAACCTACCGTCTGAAATTCGGTCACCACGGCTGCAATCATCCGGTGAAGAATCTGGCGACCGGATCGGTGGAAATCACATCGCAGAATCACAACTTCGCGCTGGATCCGGATTCCCTGCCCTCCTGCGTGGAGGTCACCCACATCAATCTCAACGACGGCACGGTGGAAGGACTCCGTCACAAAGAGGCGCCGATGTTCTCCGTGCAGTATCACCCGGAAGCCGCGCCGGGACCGCATGATCCGTTCTACCTGTTCCGCCAGTTCAAAGAGATGCTGGCGCGGTAAGCCAGGAACATGAAAAGACCGATTGCTTCATGCCTGTATCTCACCGCCGGAATACTGCTCCTTGCCGGATGCGGAACGAAACCGGAAGCGGAGGTGTTGGATCCGGTCGAACTGAGCCGGATCGCAGCGCGGAAGCGATTTGAGGATCTTCAGAAACGGGGAGTTCTCCGGGTGGCGGTCAGCACAAAGGGCGGCAAAGCGGCCTATCTTTCGCAGAGAGGGACCTTCGAAGGACCGGAAGTGGAGACGGTCCGCGAACTCGCCCGGAAAAAAGGATGGAGGATTTTTCTCTTCGCGGTCCGTCCCGAAGCGCTCGCATCGACCGTCCGGAACGGCAGAGCCGATCTGGCAATCGGCGGACTGGAAGTTGATCCGATCCGCCGCACCCTCCTCACCCCGGTTCTCGAATACAGCCGCGATGGAAAACGTTTCGCATTCGCAACGTGGAGCAGCGCGGAGGAACTGAAAAATGCGTTGGAGAAATGAACCGCTTTTCACAACATTGCACATAAAATCGGTCTTGCAGCTTGAAAAAAACACTTTGCAAGAGTAACTTATAAAGAAAATCTGTTCGACGTCAATTGATGATGAGGATATCATTTATGAAAACTACGGGGTTTCGGAATATGTGCCGATTTCTTCTGGCGGGCACACTGCTGATGTGCGCGGGTCAGCTCGCCGCCCAGAACGCCGTCTCCGACCTGGCTTCCGCCAAAGCGGCCATGGAGCGGAAAGACTACCGGACAGCCGCCCGGATGGCAACAAAAGTGTATTTCCTTTCCGGAACACCCGACGAGGCAAACGAGGCGCTGAAACTGTCCATTGCGGCCAATGCGGCCATCCCGGACGCGGATCAGGAGAAAAACCGGAGCGCCGAACTGAACAAGACAACCGGTCTGCTGCTGGTGCTGACCGGAGAACAAACCATTTTCCGCTGTTTCAAGTTTCAATGCGGCAGGGATTTTTCGGTGCCATCCGGCGAATTCCTGGTCGGACCGAAACTCGCATATCCGAATTTTGAACTGAACGGAGTTCTTTACAAGACCGGCGCGGAGGGCAATACGCTCGGAAGCCGGTGGATCGAACTGCGGGACGCGGACGGGATCCCGGCCGCCGGAATCCACGGAGAAGCTCCGCTTGCCGGAGAGGATGCGGAACAGCTTTTCTTCCGGATGAAAAATTCGGATGTCAATGAACTGTTTGGACTGCTGAAAGAGGGCAGCAGGGTACTGGTCAGATAACGGGGAATCGGACAAGAAGGAGTTTTTGAATAAATGGCACTGGTCACATTGGAATTTGAGAAGCCGATCGCGGAGCTCGAGGCAAAACTCGCGGAGTGGGAATCGCTGAGCACATCCAGCCATATCGACACGACGGATGAAGTCAATGCGCTCAAAGCAAAGATTGATGCGATGAAGAAGAAGATCTACGGATCGCTCACTCCGTGGCAGAGAGTTCAGCTGGCGCGCCATCCGAACCGGCCTTATACGCTGGATTACATCGAGCGCTTCTGCACGGATTTTCTGGAATTTCATGGGGACCGCCGGTATGCGGACGATCCTGCTATCGTCGGAGGATTTGCCAAGATCGACAATATTCCGGTGATGGTCATCGGCACACAGAAAGGACGCAATACAAAGGATAATGTGATGCGCAACTTCGGCTGTCCGCATCCGGAAGGATACCGGAAGGCGCTGCGCCTGATGCAGGTGGCGGAGATGGCGCGAGTGCCGATCATCACGTTCATCGACACTCCGGGAGCGTTTCCCGGCGTTGCATCGGAAGAGCGGCATATCGGCGAGGCGATCGCGGTCAATCTGCGGGAGATGTTCTCGTTCACGGTACCGATTATCTGCGTGGTGATCGGCGAAGGCGGATCGGGCGGAGCGCTGGCCATCGGAGTCGGCAACAAGGTGATGATTATGGAAAACGCCTACTATTCCGTCATTACGCCGGAAGGGTGCGCGGCGATTCTGTGGAAGGACCGCGCCTATTCCGCCAAAGCGGCGGAGGCGCTGAAGCTGACGGCCGCGGATCTTCTGAAACTCAAGCTGGTGGACGGCATCGTCGAAGAGCCTCTCGGCGGAGCGCACAAGGATTATGACGCGGCGGCGGAAAAGCTGAAAAAAGCGATTCTGAAAGCGCTGAAGGACTTCGAGGGATACACCCCGGAAGAACTGAAGGAGCAGCGGTACAGACGCTTCCGCGATGTCAAATTCTACACGGAACCGAAAGACTCCGGAACGGAAGCGGAGAAGTAAGGATATGTTCAACGGAACCCTGGTTGTCAGACCGGCCCGCTACAACCCGGAAAAGGGGATTCGGGACGAGGAAAACTGCGATATTCATCGGATCTGGGCCCTTCTCGGAGGGTATGCGAAGGAGAATCTGCTTCTTCCGCGGACGGAGGAGGATATTCAGGAGAAGATCGCGAACTTCCGGATTGCGGAGCTGAACGGGGAATTTGTCGGCTGCGTGGCGATCCGGAATTACGGGAACTCGCTGTACGAGGTGCGGTCGTTTGCAGTACTTCCGGACCATGTGGGACAGGGAATCGGTTCGGAGATCCTGAGCGGAGTGATCCGCCAGATGAAGGAGGCGGGGGAGCCGGCCCGGCTGTTCTCGCTGACCTACCGGACCCATTTCTTCACACGTCTCGGCTTCCGGGTGGTGGACAAGTCGATGTTCCCCGGAAAAATCTGGAGCGACTGCGTCATATGCAAGAAGAAAGATCATTGCGACGAGACGGCGGTTCTGATGGAGTTTCCGTAATCCGCAGCGGAAGCGGAAGAGTCCGCCGGAGCGCGGAGGAGCTTCGGGATGCGGCGTCGGCCACCCGCAATGGCAAGACCGATCTGTTCGTCTACGGAACGCTTCTGAGCGACAAGCACGTCAAACTGATTCTCGGACGGGCGGTGGAAACGGAAACGGCCGTTCTGAACAACTATATGCGAATTGTGCCGCCGGGGGCGTTTTTTTTCATTGTCCGCCAGCGCGGGTCCCAGGTGCGCGGACGGATTCTGAAGGATCTGGAACCGGAAGAGATTGCGCTGATCGACGCCTTTGAAGATGAAAAAAGGCTGTATTACCGGAAACGGGTTGTGGTACGCGATTCGGCCGGACGGCGCAGGAGGGCGGAAACGTATATCGGGAACGTGCCGGCGCTGCAGAAATCGTTTGGGAAAGAGATTCATTTCGAGGACCGTTACAATCTTTATCTGGAACGGAAGATCAATCATACGCTGGAGGATCTGGCGCCGCAGGAGGTGTCGGAGATCGCGAAGCGGACGACACAGGAGCTGATGGGATCGGAAATCGACCGTCTGATCCAGTCGCATTTCGACGGGGACTATGTGTGCAACTATCTGATGCTCCAGACCTTCAACGGAGCCCGTCCGCCCGATCTGAACAAGG
>ERZ824600.4178-NODE-4178-length-12988-cov-4.119230_pt1 | contig 12988 bp, 12 predicted proteins | sample MGYA00519933_ERZ824600 | MGnify/ENA primary metagenome ERZ824600 (study PRJEB31778, sample SAMEA3449178) | human gut metagenome | biome: human gut; feature: human-associated habitat; material: faeces | place: United Kingdom | collected 2010/2012 ... | reverse complement strand
TTCGAAACCGAAGTGGGAAAAACGTACTATGCGGGAAAGTATGATTATATGCAGGCAGATAAGACACTGGAACAGATGTACCGTGACTGTCTGCGGAAATTGTACCTGACCGATAAAAGAAATGATCCGTATTCGATCGCAATCGTCAATACGTATCTGTTCCTGAAAGAAGAAGAAATCTATAAACTAACGACAGCCCTTGAGTGTATCCGTTACGGTTTGACGAAGGGAGAGACATTAGGATACTTAGGAGGTGTGAATCAATGATTGTTAAGATGAAGTTCTTAAGCATCAGCGGACCGAAGAATGACATCGACCGTGTCTGCGAGGTGTATCTGTCCAAATACGAGATGCAGCTTGAAAATGCGGCGGCGGAGCTTAAGACGACCGACAACCTGCAGCCTTTTGTGGAAGTCAATCCATACAAAGAGCCGCTTGCGAAGGCAGAACAGTTCAGCGCACTGTTAGCGGATGAAGACCAGAGGATCGATGTATTGATGAATCAGGAGGATATGCTGAACCTGATCCGGGATGTCAATCATGACTATCTGGATCTTGTGGAAAAGAAAGAGTTAACGAAGAAACAGGTAGAGGAATACAAAGAAAAGCTTCTGATCATGGAGCCGTTCCGGACATTGGAACTGGATATGCAGAAATCACTGAAGTACAAATACATGAAAGTACGTTTCGGCCGGGTGGATGTGAATTATTACAAACGTCTGGAGAAATATTTGTTTGATGATTTGAATGCGGTATTTATCGAAGGCATAAGGAATGAAAATTATGTGTACGGATGTTATTTCGTATCGAATGCGGATTCCAGTAAGGTGGATTCGGTATTCAATTCCTTACATTTTGAAAGGATTGCAATTCCATCCGAATACATAGGAACGCCGGCGCAGGCCTGTGAAGAGCTTGAAAAAGAAATTGAAGAAAAACAGAAAGAGATTGCTGGGATTAAAAAACAGATCAGTGAGCTGATGGCAAAGAATGCCGCAAAGCTCCGAGGTGCGAAGAAGCGTCTGGAAGAACTGGCTACGAACTTTGATGTCCGCAAGCTGGCGGCAAGGATCGAAGAGGGAGATAATAAAGAAGACTATTACATCCTGTGCGGATGGATGGGCGAAGATGATGTGAACAAATTCCTGGCGGAATCGAAGAATGATGATAAGGTATTCGTTGTTGTAGAAGAAGACAAGGAGAAATTCTTCGGAGAGCCGCCGACGAAGCTTAAGAATCCAAGGTTCTTCAAGCCGTTCGAGATGTTCATACGGATGTACGGGCTTCCGGCAAATGATGAGATGGATCCGACGATGTTCGTGGCACTGACGTATACATTTATCTTTGGTGCGATGTTCGGGGATGTCGGCCAGGGCTTATGCCTGTTTGTATTCGGCGGGCTTTTGTATCTGATCAAGAAGATCAACCTGGCAGGGATCATATCCATTGCGGGATTGTTCTCGACATTTTTTGGATTCATGTTCGGAAGTATCTTCGGATTTGAAGATGTGCTGAAGCCTTTGTGGATACGGCCCATCGACCATATGACCACATTACCGTTCCTGGGGAAACTGAATACCGTCTTTATCGTAGCAGTTGCCTTTGGTATGTTCCTTATCATCGTGGCCATGATCCTGCATATTATTAATGCAGCAAAAAGCAAAGATGTCGAGGGAACCTGGTTTGATGCAAATGGTGTGGCAGGACTGGTTTTCTATCTCGCAGTGGTTGTCACCATTGTACTCTTCATGACCGGCAATCCGCTTCCGGGCGGAATCGTCATGGGCGTGATGTTCGGAGTACCGCTTCTTCTTATTTTCCTGAAAGAGCCGCTCGCCCGCAGGATTGAAAAGCGTGCTGACAAGATGGAGACCGGACCGGGAATGTACGTGGTTCAGGGATTTTTTGAGATGTTTGAAACTTTATTGAGTTATTTTTCCAATACGATTTCCTTTATCCGTATCGGAGCATTTGCCGTCAGCCATGCAGCCATCATGGAAGTGGTACTGCAGCTGGCAGGTGCAGAGAGCGGACATCCGAACTGGATCGGTGTTATTTTCGGCAATCTGTTCGTCTGCGGATTTGAAGGACTGATCGTCGGCATCCAGGTACTCCGTCTGGAATATTATGAAATGTTCAGCCGTTTCTACAGTGGCAGCGGCCGTGCATTTAACCCGTACACAAAAAAGAAAAAGAACAAACAGGCATAACAACAGCCTGAAATTAATAAAAAGCAGGAGGATTCCACTATGACTATCGCAACAAAAATTATTTTTATCGCAGCACTTATCTTAAGCATTATCATCCCGTTCGGCTATTACCTGATCGGTGAAAAGAACAAAAAGCGGTACAAACGCACGATCGGTATCAATGCATTTTTCTTCTTCGGTGCTTTTGCCATTGCTTCTGTTGCCATGCTGGCAGGTCCTGACAGCGTCCATGCAGCCACAGCCGCAGCCAATGGTGCGACTCTCGCCACAGGCATGGGCTACCTTGCAGCAGCACTCGTAACCGGACTTTCCTGTATCGGTGGTGGTATCGCCGTTGCAAGTGCGGCAAGTGCAGCGTTAGGTGCTATCAGTGAAGATTCCAGCGTACTTGGTAAATCTCTGATCTTCGTAGGACTTGCAGAAGGTGTATGCCTTTACGGACTGATCATTTCCTTCATGATCCTGGGAAATCTCTAAGGAGCGGTTTTTATGAAAATGTATCTCATCAGTGATAACGTTGACACGTATACCGGAATGCGGCTGGCAGGTGTGGACGGCATCGTCATCCATGAAAGGGAAGAGCTCCGTACGGCACTGGAAGATGTCCTTGCAGACAAGACCGTTGGCATCGTACTTCTGACTGAAAAGCTGGGGCGGGAATTTCCTGATCTGATCGACACATTCCGCTTAGAGCGGAAGATGCCGCTTCTGGTAGAGATCCCCGACCGTCACGGAACGGGGCGGAAAAAAGATTTCATCACTTCCTATATCACCGAAGCCATTGGCTTAAAACTTTAGTTACGGCCGGTATCCGTACAATATCAACAAATACAGAAGGAGGGATTCCTCTTGACATTAGAAGAAAAGATCACGCATTTAAAGTCGACTTCCATGGAGCAGGCCCGGGCTGAAGGGAATGCGATCATCGACTCTCACCAGGAAGCTCTTGACAAAGTCTTTGAAGACCATAAAGCAGAGGCATTACGCCAGTCCGAAACCCGGATCAAGGCAGAAACCACGAATGCAAAACTGGCTCTGAACCAGGCTCTTGCGAAATCCCAGCTTGAGATCAAAAGAAAGCAGGGTAAGATCCAGCAGGAGCTGAAAGATAAAATTTTTGAAGAAGCACAGGATCTGATCCATGCCTTTATGAAGACAGAAGCGTATGACGACTTTCTTATACGCTGCATCCACAGTGCCGTCCGTTTTGCAGGAACTGACCCGGTTACGGTCTATATCAACCTGTCTGATGAAAAGAAAAAGACAGAGCTGGAAGATGCAACCCAGGTTCATCTGACTGTCAGTGCAGAAGATTTTATCGGTGGTGTCCGCTCGGTCATCCGGTCACGCAACATCCTGATCGATAATTCTTTTCAGACTCAGTTAAAGGATCAGTATGATAAATTTATATTTGAAGGAGGAGACGGCATTGGTTAAGACAGCAACTATTTACGGAATCAACGGTCCCGTCATTTACCTCAAAGGAAATACCGGTTTCTGTATGTCAGAAATGGTTTATGTCGGAAAGCAGAAGCTGGTTGGAGAAGTCATTGCACTGGACAAAGACCTGACCACGGTTCAGGTTTATGAAGAAACCACCGGACTGTATCCCGGAGAGGAGGTCATTGCCACCGGCAATCCGGTATCTGTGACCCTTGCTCCCGGTATCCTGAATAATATTTTCGATGGAATCGAGCGTCCGCTGGAACGGATCGCAGAATCTGCAGGTGCATTCATCACCCGTGGAGTAAGCGTGGATTCACTGGATCGTACAAAAAAATGGCCCACCCACATTACTGTAAAGCAGGGAGATTATCTCCATGCCGGGGATATCATCGCAGAAGTTCCCGAAACCCATGCGATTACCCATAAATGTATGGTTCCTCCGGGGATCGAAGGAACCGTTCTTGTCACGGTGGCAGACGGAGCGTATACCATTGATGATCTTCTTGTCCGTCTACAGCTCCCTGACGGGGATACAAAAGACCTTACCATGACCCAGCACTGGCCGATCCGCACACCGCGTCCGACGCACCACCGGTTTCCGGCATCCGTTCCGCTTGTCACCGGACAGCGGATCATCGACACGATGTTTCCGATCGCCAAAGGCGGTACTGCCGCAATCCCCGGTGGATTCGGAACCGGAAAGACCATGACCCAGCATCAGATCGCCAAGTGGGCGGATGCGGATATCATCATTTATATCGGCTGTGGTGAACGCGGAAATGAAATGACGCAGGTGCTTGAGGAATTTAGTGAACTGACTGATCCACGTACCGGAAAACCACTGATGGATCGTACTACTCTGATCGCCAATACTTCCAACATGCCAGTGGCTGCCCGCGAGGCCAGTATTTATACAGGACTGACACTTGCCGAGTATTACCGGGACATGGGCTATGACGTAGCGATCATGGCAGATTCCACCTCCCGTTGGGCTGAAGCCCTCCGAGAACTTTCAGGACGACTGGAAGAAATGCCGGCAGAAGAAGGATTCCCGGCTTACCTTGCATCCCGCCTTTCCGCTTTTTACGAGCGTGCCGGCATGATGCATAATTTAAACGGAACAGATGGTTCCGTCACCATTATCGGAGCAGTTTCCCCACAGGGCGGTGACTTTTCCGAACCGGTCACCCAGAACACCAAACGTTTTGTACGCTGCTTCTGGGGACTGGATAAGAGTCTTGCCTATGCAAGACATTTCCCTGCCATCCACTGGCTGACCAGTTACAGTGAATATCTCACTGACTTAAGCCCCTGGTACCAGGACAACGTTTCCCCGAAATTCGTTGACTACCGCAACCGTCTGATGGCTCTTTTAAATCAGGAAAGCAGCCTGCTTGAAATTGTCAAGCTGATCGGAAGTGATGTTCTTCCCGACGATCAGAAGCTCGTCCTGGAAATCGCCCGCGTGATCCGGCTTGGATTTCTTCAGCAGAATGCATTCCATAAAGATGATACCTGCGTTTCCATGGAAAAGCAGTTTCTGATGATGGATACGATCCTTTACCTTTATAAGCAGGCACGTACGCTTGTCACCATGGGACATCCGATGTCCGTCCTGAAATCGGAAAATATTTTTGACCGCATTATTTCCATCAAATACGATGTTCCGAATGACCGGCTGGAGCTTTTTGCCCAGTACCATCGCGACATTGATGCCTTTTATCAGCGTGTCATTGAAAAGAATGCATAAGGAGGGACAGCAGAAATGTCAATAGAATATTTAGGATTAAGCAGTATCAACGGCCCTCTGATCGCACTGGAGGGCGTACAGGATGCTTTTTATGATGAGATCGTAGAATTTGTCGTAAACGGAGAAGAACGCAAGCTTGGACGTATTGTAGAGGTCTACGAAGATAAAGCAGTCATCCAGGTCTTTGAAGGCTCTGAAAATATGTCTTTGAAAAATACGCATACCAAACTGACCGGACACCCGATGGAGATTGCACTTTCACCGGATATGCTCGGTCGTACGTTCAACGGAATCGGACAGCCCATTGATGATCTCGGACCACTGGTCTCAAACCTGAAACGGGATGTCAACGGTCTTCCGCTGAACCCGATCCGCAGGGAATACCCCCGGAACTATATCCACACCGGTATCTCCGCCATCGACGGACTGACCACACTGATCCGCGGACAGAAACTTCCGATTTTCTCAGGAAACGGACTCCCGCATGACCAGCTTGCGGCACAGATCGTAAAGCAGGCCTCTCTGGGGGATGATTCCGATGAACAGTTTGCTATTGTATTTGCCGCTATGGGAGTCAAGCATGATGTCGCTGATTTCTTCCGGAATACTTTTGAAGAAAGCGGTGTTGCCGACCATGTTGCCATGTTCCTGAACCTTGCAAATGATCCGGTCGTAGAACGACTCATCACTCCGAAGGTTGCCCTGACTGTCGCGGAATATCTGGCTTTTGAACGGCATATGCACATTCTTGTCATCCTGACGGATATGACTTCTTTTGCCGAAGCGATGCGTGAGGTTTCCTCCTCCAAAGGAGAGATTCCAAGCCGAAAGGGATTTCCGGGATACCTCTACAGTGAACTCGCCACGATCTACGAACGTGCAGGAATCGTCCGCGGTGTAGATGGCTCTGTGACTCAACTGCCGATCCTCACCATGCCAAATGATGATATCACACATCCGATCCCGGATCTGACCGGTTATATTACAGAAGGACAGATTGTACTTGACCGCCCGTTACACGGACAGTCCATTTATCCGCCGATTAATATCCTTCCTTCCCTTTCCCGTCTGATGAAGGACGGAATCGGAGCAGGCTATACACGAGAAGACCACCAGGATCTTGCCAATCAGCTTTTCTCCGCCTACGCCAAAGTAGGAGATGCAAGAAACCTCGCTTCTGTTATCGGTGAAGATGAACTCTCTCCGATTGATAAAAAGTATCTTGCATTCGGAAAAGCATTTGAAGAGCGTTATATCGGACAGCGGCCGGATGAAAACCGCAGTATGGAAGAGACACTGGATCTCGGCTGGGAACTGTTAGGAAAACTTCCAAGAGAGGAACTGGATCGTGTAGATACAAAGATCCTCGACAAATACTACAAACCTGCACCGGAAGAATAGACCGGAACCTTTATTCAGAAATACTCTGTAAATGGATCTGAAAGGAGGGAAATTTATGGATCCTCGTACCTTCCCCACCAAGGGAAACCTGATGCTTGCCAAAAATTCACTGTCCCTGGCCCGTCAGGGATACGACCTGATGGATAAAAAAAGAAATATCCTCATCCGGGAACTGATGGATCTGATCGAAGAGGCCCGGACGATCCAGGAGGACATTGATTCGACCTTCATGTATGCTTATCAATGCCTTCAGCGTGCCAATATCGAGAACGGAATCAGCACAGTCGAGCTTCTCGCCTATACGGTTCCGATTGAAAATTCCATCACGATCCAGACACGCAGTATCATGGGAACTGAAATTCCTCATGTGAAATATGTTCCCGATCCCGGGCAACCGACTTATTCTTTCAGCACAACCAGAGAATCCATCGACAAGGCCCGTGAGGCCTTCCGGAAAGTAAAAGAACTGACGATCCGGCTTTCCATGATCGAAAATGCCGCTTACCGGCTGGCAAGTAATATTAAAAAGACGCAGAAGCGTGCCAATGCACTGCAAAATATTACGATCCCGATGTATGAAAATCTGGTCTATACAATTTCCAATGCCCTGGAAGAAAAAGAACGTGAAGAATTTACAAGACTGAAAGTCATCAAGCAGATGAAGGAAAAGAAAGAAAAGAAGTAAAAAAGACCGAAAAAACGATAATAAAAAGAGAATAAAAAGAAGCGGCTGAACGGAAGATCTGAAAGCATTCTTCTCTGTTCGGCCACTTTTTTTCGGTATATTTATCACTCAGGCATGCTTATCTCTTGTATATGTTTATCAGCCATATACGCTCATCCTTTATGATTTACTGCTACGATCAGCTCATATCCGTTCACAAAAGTCTCTCCCGCATCTACATGATTGATAAATGGTTTCTCTGAGATATCCTTGTTAAAACCAACGTTATCACACCGTCCCATCCATGGCTCCAGGCATACGAACGGGGCATTCGGCATAGACCAGATTCCCATACTCGGGATCCCTTGATATTTCATTCCCACATAGGGGCTTCCATCCTTATGACATACCCACACTTCATCAAACTGTTCATGATCAAAAATCAGTGCATCATTGGCAAGAAGCTCTTCCGTCAACGGATAACATTCATTTTCAAGCTCCATCTTATAAATTGTATCCGGGTCTGCTGCCGCCTCAGATTCGATCACCCCGATGTACTCCAGCGTCTTCTTTCCCGGGAATTTCAGGACATAATCTGTCTTCTTCTCTTCCGGTTTCGCAAAACGGATCGCCGGATGTCCCCCGATGCAGAAATACATCGTCTTATCTGCCGGATTCTTTACTTCCCATTTTACATTCAGTCTGTTCTCTTCCAGCGTATACGTCACATACAGTTCAAATGCGTAAGGAAACATTTTCTTTGTCTCCTCGGAATCCTTCAGCATATAAGTTACTGAATTTTCGCTTTCCGCCACACAATCAAATAAACTTGTACGTGCAAATCCATGCTTTTCTGTATCATACTGCTTTCCATCGATCCACAACTTATTCTGATAAGTCTTTCCTACATACGGGAAAAGCAGTGGAGAATGGCGACACCAGAAGACCGGATTTCCTTCCCACAGTACATCTGTCTCATCTTTTTTGTTAAAAATTCTTGTTACCTCTGCCCCCTGTGCAGCGATCTCCACAAGGAGAAATTCATTTTCAAGCTTCATATCGACCCCTCCAATTTCTCATTTCTTATTTATCATCTGTAGATGATGTACCTGTTGAAGATGTACCTGTTGATGTGGATGCATCTTTTGTCTGCTTGCAGTTATCTACGAGGAAATCCAACACTTTATCGCATAAGATCATCGTCTTAAGGTTATCCTCACCTACCTGCTCTTTATAAGAATCCACATCATCTGCACCTGCATTTTTAGCATAGGTTTTCATTTCTTTCTCATAATCTTTATCAGAAAGCTCCAGCTTCTCTTTCTTGGCGATCAGTCTGAGTGCCTGCTCTAACTGAACCGTTTTCTTCGCCTGCTCTTCAATCTTCGTATTAAAGTCATCCTCTGTTGTCTTCAGGTAACTCGTAATGAAATCGCTGAGTTCCATTCCGTAGTAATTTTTAACTGTCGTCTCATAACTCTCTTTGATCTGAGAAACTTTATCATCCACTGCACCATCCGGGTACTTCTTCACTTCTGAAGTTTCCAGCAGCTTGTCCTCAATCTCGGATTTCACCTGGGAATCATACTGACTGTCATAGTACTCCTGCATCGTCTCCTTCAGACCTTTTCTAAGCTCATCAACTGTTGTATAGGAATCATCGTTTGATGCTACCCACTCATCTGTCAGTTCTGCCGGAGCATAAACCTTATTCAGGACAATGTGGAAATCTGCCGGTTTACCGGACAGGTCTGTATTGTTCTGATACGGATCCGGGAACTGTACCTGGATATCAAATTCTTCTCCTGCCTTATGTCCTACGATCTGTTCCTCAAATCCTTTGTAGTCATCTGTCGCAGCAAGAAATGTACCCGAACCAAGCTGGAGGTCATATCCTGTGGATGTTCCGCCATCAAAAGCTGTGCCGTCAACAGAACCTGAATAATCAATATTTACCCAGTCTCCGTCCTCTGCCGCACCGTCCTTTGTCAGACCATCCGTTTTTCCTGAAGAAAGAAGACGGCTCTGGATCGTCTGTTCCACATCATCATCACTGACTTCTTTCTTCTCCACTTTTGCTATTTCCAGTCCCTTGTACTGGTTTACTGTCACATAATCATTTGACAGCTTTCCATCCCCACCGCAACCGGCAACGGATACTGTTACTGCGATTGCAGCAAGTGCAACCATCAATCCTTTTTTCATTTTTCTTCTCCTTGTATAAATTATTCTATGATTACCCTTACCACTTACAAAAGTGGGGATAACAACCTTGAAAACTGCTCTTTTGCACGGATGAGCAAACTCCGTTCATCATAAACTTTCCTTGTAACCTGCTTACATTTTGTAATATCATTTTCAAATGCTGCCTCCAGCCTTCCGACTGTCCGCTCACTGTAGATCGTCGCATTCACCTCGAAATTCAGTGCAAAACTGCGGATATCCATATTGGCAGTCCCAACGCACGCCACCAGTCCATCCACCGACAAAGTCTTTGCGTGAAGAAATCCGTTATCATAGACATAGCATTTTGCTCCGGCAGCCACCATCTCACCTATGTAAGAATAAGTTGCCCAGTATACAAATGGATGATCCGGCTTACACGGAATCATGATCCGCACATCAATCCCCGACTGGCTTGCAATCTTCAGGGCATCTAAAATAGAATCATCCGGAATAAAATACGGCGTCTGTATATAGACATGATCCTGTGCATGGTGGATCAGCCGGAGATAATTATCATGGATCTCCTTCGACTGGGAGTCCGGTCCACTGGAAATGATCTGCACCGGGTCATGCCCTCCGCGTACATACTGCGGAATCTCAAAAAGAGAATCTCTTAAAAAGAGGTTTTCCTTTGCCGCATAATTCCAGTCCAGCACAAATCGCACCGCCAGTGACGTAACTGCCGCTCCCTCAATACACAGATGCGTATCCCGCCAGTAGCCAAACTTCTCATCCAGACCCAGATATTCACGGCCTACATTGAATCCACCGACAAATCCGATCCGTCCGTCTATGACTACGATCTTTCTGTGGTTTCGGTAATTCATACGAAGCTGCAGCTTTCCAAGCAACGCCGGGAAAAACTCTGCGATCTGTACACCGCCCGCCTTCAGCCGGTTCCAGTCTTTTTTATGCATTGTTCTGCAGCCCATACTGTCAAATAAGACTCTGACCTCCACGCCTTCTTTTGCCTTTTGGATCAGTACCGGTTCAATCTCCTGCCACAGCTCATCGCTCCGTATAATATAATACTGCATATGAATGTACTTTTTTGCCTGCTTCATCTCATGGATCAAGGCCCGGAATTTCTCTTTTCCATCTGTATAAATACGGATATCATTATTATCCGTAAGCACAGCACTTCCGGCCTCCAGATTATACAACATCAGATCCCTGAACCGGTCAAGTTCCGGATTTGCCAGCCTTAGCTGCTTTTTGTAGATCGTCTCTTCCTGCCGCCGGACTGCATATTTGACTTCTCCCTCAATCTCCTTTGCCTTGAACATCCTGCTCTTGTGGAAATCCTGACCAATGACCAGATACAGGATAAATCCAACAATCGGTATAAAATACAACAACAGCAGCCATGTCCACACAGCCTGTGGTGACCTTCGCTCAAAAAATACAATAATCAGGGAAAGAATGATATTGATAATGACAATATTGTCCATTATAAAATGAAGCACTGTCGATACACCAATTCCAAGCATTTCAAGCATTCAGTTCTTACTCCTTTTCTCTGAAACGTAAAATAATAAATGAGTTACTCCCCTGCTCACTTTTCCAGTCTGCAGGGTAAAATGCGTCACAATAAACAGTATACTCGTTTTTCCGGTGAAAAGTAACCCCTAATTGAATTTTACTTGCACTTCCTTTTAAAGAATGTTACAATATTTTATACATATCAAGCGGAAATACCGCGTTTTAGGAGGGTTTTATTTTGAGTACAGGAATGATAATCTTTCTCGTAGTCCTCGTAGTCCTCATCGGAATATGCGTAGGATTATATTTCTTCGGTAAGAAAGCAGAGAAAAAGCAGGCAGAGCAGAAAGAGCAGATGGATGCAGTTGCACAGACCGTCAGTATGCTCGTTATTGATAAAAAGAGGTTGAAACTGAAAGAGGCCGGACTTCCGGCGGCTGTTGTTGAGAATACCCCAAAGTACTTAAGACGTACCAGAGTCCCGATCGTCAAAGCCAAGATCGGACCAAAGATCATGACACTTATGTGCGACGCACAGGTTTATCCTTTGATTCCGGTTAAGAAAGAAGTAAAAGCTACTATCAGCGGTATTTACATCACAGCAGTAAAAGGTGTAAGAGGTCCGCTGGACGTACCGGAAAAGAAAAAGGGATTTTTTGCAAGATTAAGAAACAAATAAGTACTTAATAAATAACAGCATTGGAACCTATCGCCCCAATGCTGTTATTTTTATGTCTATATTACAGTCTGCAACCGGATCTCCGTTGATGTCCAGCGCATAGTTCACATGTACCGTGATCTTTTCATCCTGTTCTTCGAACCGGATATCTTTTGTAAAGACCCCGATCATCATCTCACCGTATGGTGTCTCATACTGTGTCATATTGATCTTGTCTTTCTCGAATACCATATGCGTATTTGTAATCCCACTCTTAATGATCTCAACCTTCCGGTCATCCATAATTCTGACCTTATTCTTGATCGTTCCCGGAATTCCTTCTACCAGTTCATCATAAATCACATAATGTTTTCCGTTTTTTTCATAATAATTCGCAGGTGCAATCACTTCGATCGGTTCATTTCCCGGCTCATCACCCTGCGCTTCTATCCCGGTCACATCCTGATGCAGACCGGATATACTTAATAATACGTCTTTTGTCATATATTCTCCTAATAATCTTCAATATCAATTGCCTGTGTCTTATCTACATCGTACGGCAGGATTGAATTGGCGAATTTCTTAAACTTCTCTGCCGCATCACTGACATAAAAATCATATGCTGCCGGTTCTCCCGATGTATTGGCAATTTTCTGCTCTTCCAGTATCTGCTTCAAATCCATCGCTGTCTCGTACGCCGGATTTACAATATGTACAGACTCTCCAAAATATGCCATAATCCTGGATCTGAGAAGCGGATAGTGGGTACATCCCAGAATCAGTGTATCAATCTCCGACTTTCTCATATCGGACAGATAGATATCGATCACTTCTTCTGTGATCTTATGCTTTGCAAATCCTTCTTCTACCAACGGTACGAATAACGGACATGGCTTTCCGATGACTTCTGCCTCCGGCATAAGTTTCCGGATTTCTTTGGTATAGGTCTCGCTCTTGATCGTTGCTTCTGTACCAAGTACACCAATCTGACCATTCCTGGTCTCCCTTACGGCAGCTCTTGCTCCCGGTACGATCACTCCGATGATCGGAATATCAAATTCTTCCTTCACCGTCTCCAGCGCCAGTGCACTGGCCGTGTTGCATGCGATCACGATTGCCTTTACATTCTTTGTCTTCAGGAAACGGATGAT
>ERZ824600.4177-NODE-4177-length-12988-cov-5.470347_pt1 | contig 12988 bp, 12 predicted proteins | sample MGYA00519933_ERZ824600 | MGnify/ENA primary metagenome ERZ824600 (study PRJEB31778, sample SAMEA3449178) | human gut metagenome | biome: human gut; feature: human-associated habitat; material: faeces | place: United Kingdom | collected 2010/2012 ... | reverse complement strand
ATCTGTTGTCCTCGTTTCGCTTTGCTGTTTTTTCGCTCATATATGTTCGAGACCCTGTCTGCTCCTGAGTACAGACCGGGTTCCTCGACAGACTGAGAGGAGTACCTCAAAAAGGTACTCCTCATTTTTTACCGTATCAATCTTCATCGGGCCATTCGCTCTCCGGCACGGGCCGGTCGGGCAGCTCGCCTATCCGATGGAATGCTGCTGAGCAGAGAGGTATACATAAAGCCAAAGGGCGCGTTCTTTTGAACGCGCCCTTGCTGTTTAGCCGGACACCTCCCGGATCTCGTCCTGAATGAGGCGGCCCGCCGCGGCGGCAAGCTGGTCGATGCGCCGGATGCGCGCGAGGTCGCGGCCATAGATGGCGTTCGCCGCCGGAACGCTGGTGTTCTCGCCCATGAACACCGCGGCGACGCGGATGCCCTGCGCGCGCAGGGCGCGGACCTCGGCGGCGGTGTCGTCAATGCCGGGCTGCCCGTCGTAATCGCGGCTGAGCGGAATTTTGCCGCTCGGGAGAATTTTGTGGCTGTCGTTCGGGCTGGCATCGGTGAGCAGGATCAGCAGGTGCTTGTCCGCGGGAGCCGATTTCATCAGCTCGCCCATGCCGCGCAGAGCCAGACCGTCGCGGTTCCAGCCCGCGGCAAAGTAGTCGAACACGCGATGCTCGCCGTTTTTGTCCCCGAAATCCTTCAAAACGCGCAGCACCGTGTAGCCGCGCAGGCTGCAGAAGCTGGTCACGCGCACGGGGATGCCGCAGGAGACAAGGCTTTTGGCGAGAAGGTAGCCCTGAATGGCGATGCTCTCCTGACAGTGCAGGCGCGAGGCCGAGGCGTCGAGCATCAGGTCGACGGTGAAGCCCGCGCGGCTCTCCTCATCCTTGCGGAGAAAGACGCGGCCGTCGTGCAGCACCGGCGCGCGCCAGACGCGCGTACCGTCCAGCCGCCCCTCGCGGGCGAGGATGTCCTCGGGCTGCTGATGGATGAGCATACAGTTGCGGATCTGCTCTGTCAGGCGCAGGAGAGCATTCTGATGCAGCGCACTGTCGCGGACGTAGGCGGCGCGGTTGCGCTTGGCCTGCTCGGCAGCCTGCTCGAAAAGGCGCTGCGTGTCGGCGCGCATGGGCTGGCCCGGCACGCGCTCGCCGCGGGTGAACCAGAGATGGCAGCCGAGGTGATCGCCGGTGCAGCAGCGCTGCTCGATGCGCGCGAGCGCCTGCGGGGAATAGAGGCTGCGGCCGAAGCAGCGCTCAATGTAGTCGTGATCCTCCGCTTCGCGCTCGTTTGAACGAAGCTGGGCGCGCAGCGCGTTGGACGCGCGCACCATCCCGTTCTCGCCGGCGACCGCAGAGCGGCCGACGGTCAGCTCGTCGGTGCGGACGATCTCGACCGGCAGGAGCTTGGTGAGCAGCGGCGCCCACTTATCGCTGAAGTGAAGACGGAACAGAGATTTTTTATGGGGCGTGCCGTCAAATTGCAGGTATTTCTCAAACGCCGCGCGGACAGCGGCCTCCAGCCCGTCCGCGTCGAGCGTGCCCGGGCAGGCGAGGGCCTCGGAGAGTCCCTTTTCCCACGGGGCGAGCAGCGGCGGCTTCTGCCCCAGAACGGACCTCCAGCGGGCGGACTGGAGCGAGTAGACGAGCTGGTTCTTGTCCATCCACTCCTGCCGCGAGAGCTGATATTCCGAGGCAAAAAATTCTGCGGCGTGGGCGCGGCGCAGCTCCGTGAGCACGGGGCGGACGGGAAGCTCCTTTTCATAGACGGCGTTTTCCAGCGCGAGCCACGCGAGGTCGTCGAACGCGGAGCGCCGCGTGTCGTCCGCCCAAAGGGCGAAGAGACGGCGCGGCATCTCGTCGCCCAGCCACTTGCGGACCAGACCGATGACGCAGTTCATGTAGAAGTCCGGCGTGCCGTCGGCCTTGAGGGCAAGAAACTGCGGCTCAAATTGATAGTCGCCGCAGGCGGTCCAGACCAGATTGATGGCGCGGCGCTGGTTGGCGCTGTAGCTGTCGGTTTCCATATCAGTCGGTGAACAGGCGGCTGCGGTCGAGCTTCGCGGGGATGCGCGCGGCGATAACGTCGCGGATGAGGCTCTGCTCGTAGGCGTCGAAGGCCTTGTTGGTGATGCCCATGTCGAGCGCTGTACTGGCGCTCACGCCGCGGCGGATCAGGCGCAGCGCGTCCAGAAGCCCGCGCAGATCGAGCGCCTTGGAGGAGATCTCCGCGCTCTCGCACTTCTTTTGCAGGTCGAGAAAGAGCTGCACGAGCTGTCCGCGGTACTTTTTTTCCAGCGTGGGGAACTCCTCGCCGAGCAGACGGTCCAGACCGTCCTCCGCGATGGGCGGCATCTGAATGACGACAAAGCGCGAGGTGAGCGCTTCATTCAACTCGCGCGTGCCGGCGTAGCCGTAGTTCATCGTGCCGATGAAGCGCGCGGCGGGGTTGACCGTCACGCGGTCGTAGCCGGGGACGTCGATGGCGCGGCGAAAGTCCAGCGCGGCGTGCAGCACGGCAAGAGCCTCGTTTTTGGCCATGTTGATCTCGTCGAGCACGCCGAAGCCCCCGTGCTTCGCGCAGAGGTAGACGGGGCCGGGGCGGAAGGTCACCTGTCCGTTTTCAAAGGTGTCCATGCCGATGAGTCCGGCGGCGTCCATGCTGACGTGGAAGGAAACGTCCCACGCGGGGCGGCCGAAGGCCTGCGCCAGATTTTCGGCCAGCACGTTCTTGCCGGTCGCCTTGCTGCCGGCGAGCAGCAGGTTCTCGCCGCACAGCAGCGCGGCGATGGCGGCCTCCCAGACCTCTTTCCCATAATAATGATAGCGCGGCTGCGGGATGCGGCCCTGCAGCGCCGGCTCGGCGGGGTATTGTGCGCGGTAGGCGCGGACGCCGTCGAGCAGCGCGGGGCTGATGTGCTCCTGCTCTAAAAATTCCAACAAGCTCTCATCATCCTCTCTTTCGGAAATGCGCGCGTCGCGCGCTTCGTTTCGGCCTCATCATAGCACAACGCGAGGGCTTTGCAAGCCCTTTTTCCGTCAAAATTTCGGACAGCTGCGGCGCGTTTCCTGGACGCTTTGGCGCGAGCGGCGCAAAAAAGAACGCCGCCCGCGGGCGGCGCTCTCTGAACGGCTCAGTCTTTTGTAAGGATGATGGGCATTGCCGGTCCTTCGCTCTCGCCGTCGGCGCTGTTGTTGGCGGAGGGCATTTTCTCGCGCGTGAGCAGCGCCGAGAGCCGCGTGCCGTCGGTCAGCTCCGCATGGAATACGACCTGCAGCTCCGCACCGTAGGAAAGGTCAAATTCCACGCCCTCTGCGCCATAGATGCTGTAGACGCCGGCGGTGCTCTCATCGGGAATGTCGCTGATCCACCACAGCACGGCGGAGCGCTCGTCGCCGGCGGCCTCCACAAATTTGAGCGTGCTTTGCGCCGCGCTCTTTCCGTCCACCCGATAGTCGAGCCACGCGGACCGGACGTCGGCATCATAAGCGCCGAGGTAGAGGTCCGCGGTGCGGTGGTCCTCGGGGTCCTCCCAGCCCTTGACGCTGTAGCGGATCGAGTCGGAATAGAAACGGCCGAAGCCGTAGCCGAAGGAAAGATCCTCATAGAGCTTCGGCAGCGCCTCGTTGGCGAAGCCGGGCAGGTCGCGAATCGTCTCAAGCTGGCGCTCGCCGCCGGTATCGTAGGCGGCGGTGGCTTCGAAGCCATCATCGTTCATCGAAAGCACGGCTTCGCCGCGGTAGACGTCGTACTCGTCGCGGACCAGCTCGACGGCGGTCGTTCCGTCGTCGGAGGCAAGGGAGCGGAGACGGAGGGAGACGGCAAGGTCGTCCTGCACCGTCTTGGGCCGGAGGGCGAAGGCAACCGTGCAGGTGTAGGCGTCCAGGTCGAAGCGCTTGACCGTGTAGTCGAACTGCGCGGTCAGCGTGGCGCTCTCCTCCATCGCTTCGCGCACGGAGCTGCTGATGCCCGCGATCTGCGAGGAAAGGCTGGACTGCACGCTCATGATCTGTGATTGCAGAGAGCCGACCTGCCGCTCGAGCTGCTTGACGCGGTGGTTATTGTAGAGTGCCAGACCGACGGCGAGGGCGAGGCAGACCGCCGCCGCGCCGAGAAGGAGCTTTTGCCGGCGAACCTTCTTCGGCGCGGCAAGGGTCTCCTGCGCGGGCGTGGAAGCTTCGACAGACGAGGCGGCCTTGGCGTCACCCTTTTCCGCCTCCTCAAGGCTCAAAAGCTCGTCCACGCTCACGCCGTAGAGACGGCTGAGCTCCACGAGCTTGCTCAGCTCGGGCTGGGCGGCGCCGTTCTCCCACTTGGAGACGGCCTGACGGGAGACGTTCAGCCTTTCGGCCAGCTCCTCCTGCGAGAGGCCCGCCGCGCGGCGGAGCTCATAGAGTTTTTCACATAGCTTCATGGGCGCTTTCTCCTTTGCTTTGATGGCATCAGCTTAGCAAAAACAGCCGTTCTGCGCCACCAACCGGGTGTTTCGTTTTGTCAACCAATGGTTTCCTTTTGCCCAAATGCCCTTTTTCGTGCAACCTTTCGCCGCTGCGCGCATATACTGCATGGTATGGCACGGGGAGGTGAGAGCATGAGAGAGTGGCAGGGCGTCCGCGGCGATGTGGACGACATGATCTTTGTGGACGACTGGTTCGTCAGCGAACGGTAAGTGAGAAAAAGCTCCGCGCGTTTCAGGGAAGGAACGCAGGCGGAGCGTTTTTCGTTTTTATAGAGCCTTGTCGATGGTCGCGCCGCCGGCGACAACGTCGCCGCGGTAAAAGACCACGGCCTGCCCCGCGGTGATGGCGCGCTGCGGTTCGTCGAAGTCCACGCGGACCGCGCCGCCGTCCAGCGGCGTGACGGTCGCGGCGCTTTCGCGCTGGGAATAGCGCGTTTTGGCGGTGACGCGCAGCGGCTCTGCGGGCGGCGTAATGATCCAGTTCACGCGCGAGGCGAGCAGGGCGGAGGAAAATAGCTCCGCGTCGTCGCCGAGGAGCACGGTGTTGTGCTTCGCGTCCTTGGAAAGGACGTAGAGCGGGCGGTTGGCGCTCACGCCGAGACCCTTGCGCTGACCGGCGGTGTAGGCGACCAGTCCGCGGTGACGACCGAGGACGCGGCCACTCGTATCGACGAAGTCGCCCGGCTCGGGCGTGACGCCGCCGAACTCGCGCAGGAAGCGCACATAGTCCCCGTCGGGGACGAAGCAGATGTCCTGCGAGTCGGGCTTCTGCGCGTTTTCAAGGCCGAAGTCCGCGGCGAGGGCGCGGATCTCCGGCTTGCTGTATTCGCCGACGGGAAGCAGCAGATGCGCGAGCTGGCGCTGCGTCATCTGGTAGAGCACATAGCTCTGATCCTTGTGCGCGTCCACGCCGCGCAGGAGCAGGTGACGGCCCGACGCCGCGTCGAAGCCGACGCGGGCGTAGTGCCCGGTGGAAACATAGTCGAAGCCGTGGTCGAGCGCCCAGTCGAGCATCGCGCCGAACTTCAGCTCGCGGTTGCAGTCCAAGCAGGGGTTCGGGGTGCGGCCCGCGCAGTATTCCGAGACAAAATGCCCCATGACCTCGCGGCGGAAAAGGTCGCACAGGTCGAGCACCCGGTGGGAAATGCCCATCTGCGCGGCGACGCGCGCGGCCTCCTCGATGTCGTCGGCGCTGCCGCAGGTGCCGGGACGGTCCTTATAATGGTGCAGCCGCAGCGTGACGCCCGAAACGTCATAGCCCTGCTTTTGCAGCAGGAGGACGCAGGCGGCGCTGTCCACGCCGCCGGACATACCGACTAAAACCTTCTTTGTCATGCGTGCCGCTCCCTCAATCCAGGTATTTTTGCAGAAACGCGCGGCTCGGCAGCGCGTCACTCAGCTCCATGAGAACATGGTCGAAGCCGCCGGCATAGTCAAAGCGGCGGTCGGACAGCGACAGATCCGTCGAGCGGGCGTTGGGCAGCGAGAGCGTGAAGGCCGTGCCCTTACCGACAGCGGATTCCGCCACGAGCATCCCGCCGTGACCCTGCGCGATGCGGCGGCAGAGGGACAGCCCGACGCCGAGACCGTGCGGCGGCGCGGGATCAAGGCGGTCCGTATCCAGATAGCGCTCGAAGATGTGAGCAAGACGCTCCGGCTCGATGCCGCGGCCCGTGTCGGCCACGGTGAGCTGAACATGGCGCTCGCCGCATTTGACGCGCACGCTGACCGTGCCGCCCTCCGGCGTGAATTTCAGCGCGTTGGAGAGCAGGTTCAAAAGCGCGCGCTCGAGCATGGGGGCGTTAAATGCGATGATGTGGCTCTCGTGGCTGGCGGAAAAGCGCAGCGCGACGCCGCGCAGCGCGAAAAGAGGCTCGGCACGCTCGCAGAGCGCGTGGCAGAAGCCGACGATATCGTCGTTGCACAGCCGGAAGCGTCCGCCCTGCACCAGCTCGCTCGCGGCGGAGAGGTTGCCGACCAGACGCAGCATTTGATGGCAGCTCATCGTGAGAATGGCTGCATTTTTATCCAGCATGGGGTCGGCCTCACGCGCTTCCGCCGGCGCGAGACGGTTCGCCGCGGCAAACACGTTCGCCATCGAGGAGCGGAGCTGGGCCGAAACGTTCGGCAGGACCTCGGTCAGAAGCTGGAGGTCTTTTTCGTCAAGCGGCATCATAAAGTGCGCCTCCTTTGGGAAAGCTGTTCATATCCTTTGCAGGACGGCGCGATTTTCGTGTGGAAAAAAGTACCGCAGCGCGATGAGCGCAATGTGAGATAATAAGTAGAATACCAAACTCCTGTCGAAAATACAAGAACTTTCGTGTAAAGGAAAAATTTTTGAAAAAAACACTTGCATTCGGGAAAGAGTATGCTATAATACCAAATGTGCCATACATTTGATATATTCCGTAAAAACGAAAGGGAGCGCATTTTATGTCTATTAAAATCGGTATCAACGGCTTTGGCCGTATCGGCCGTATGGTGTTCCGTGCCTGCCTCGAGCATCCCGAGATCGACGTGGTCGGCATCAACGATCTGTGCCCTGCCGATTATCTTGCCTATATGCTCAAGTACGATACGATGCACGGCCGCTGCAAGGCTGACATCGAAAGCCGCGAGAACGCGCTGGTCGTCAACGGTCAGGTCATTCCCGTGTTCAGCGAGAGAGACCCCGCGAACCTGAAGTGGGGCAAGCTCGGCGCGGAGTATATCGTCGAGTCCACCGGCCTGTTCCTGACGAAGGAAAAGGCTGCCGGTCACATCGCCGCCGGCGCAAAGAAGGTCGTCATGTCCGCGCCGAGCAAGGACGACACCCCGATGTTCGTCATGGGCGTGAACCATAAGAACTATACCAGCGATATGCAGTTCGTCTCCAACGCGAGCTGCACCACCAACTGCCTCGCCCCCATTGCCAAGGTCCTGCATGAGAACTTCGGCATCAAGGACGGCCTGATGACGACCATCCACTCGGTCACCGCCACACAGGAGACGGTGGACGGTCCCTCTCTCAAGGATTGGCGCGGCGGCCGCGCGGCTACCGCGAACATCATCCCCAGCTCCACCGGCGCAGCCCGTGCGGTCGGCAAGGTCATTCCCGAGCTCAACGGCAAGCTGACCGGTATGTCCATGCGCGTTCCGACGCTGGACGTTTCCGTCGTTGACCTGACCGTCAACCTCGAGAAGCCCACCACCTACGATGAGATCTGCGTCGCCATGAAGAAGGCCAGCGAGGGCGAGCTGAAGGGCATCCTCGGCTACACCGACGAGGCCGTCGTTTCCTCCGACTTCCTCGGCGACTCCCGCACCTCCATTTTCGATGCCACCGCCGGCATCGCCCTGACCGATACCTTTGTCAAGGTCGTCAGCTGGTACGATAACGAGATCGGCTACTCCAACAAGGTCCTCGAGCTCATCGAGCACATGTATGAGGTCGATCACGGCCACTCCGCCAAGTAAGCGCGGACAATAAGCCAACTTCTGAGAGTTTCCTCCTCTCGTTCGTTGTAGAAAGGGAAAGCGCAGCTTCGGCTGCGTTTTTTCTTTTGTGGTTGCATTTGTCACTTTACGCAGCGCGGAAAAGCTGATAAACTGACGAAAACAAAAGCAAAGAGGTCTTTTCTATGTTTCAGGGCTTTTCGCAGAACGCCATCGACTTCCTTTGGGGCATCAGCCTGAATAACGAGCGGGGCTGGTTCATGGCGCACAAGCAGGATTTTACGGACTATGTGGACATTCCCATGCGCGAGCTGGGGAAGGAGGTCTTTTCCGCGCTGGCGGAGGAATATCCCAAGCAGGACTGGCGGCTGCACGTCTGCCGCATCTACCGCGACGCGCGGCGGCTGCACGGACGCGGGCCGTACAAGGAGCATCTGTGGTTCACCATCGAGCGGCCGCACGAGCGCTTTGAGAGCGTGCCCGCGCTCTATTTTGAGCTTGCGCCGAACTACTACAGCTACGGCTGCGGCTACTGGGACGCGGGGGCGGCGACGATGGCGAAGCTCCGTGCGCGCATCGACAACGACCCCAAGCCGCTCGAAAGGCTGGCGCGGCGGCTGAATAAGTCAAAATTTGTGCTCTCCGGCGAGGAATTCAAGCGGCCCAAGGGCGACGCGGGCAAGCTGCTGAATCCGTGGTACAACCGCAAAAACATTGCCATCGGCTATGACGATAACCCCGAGGGCGTGCTTTTCACGCCGCAGCTCAAGGGCGAGGTGCTCGACGGCTTCCGCTTTCTGATGCCGTACTACCAATACCTCGACACGCTCGCCGGCGACATGGAGCCGAACAGGTGAAGAGGAAAAAATGAGACGGCGCGAGCCGTCTCATTTTTTCCTATTTCCCCAGCCGTTCGCCGACAAGGGCCATATCCGCTCCGTCCATGTCGATGTCCCTCGCGCTGAGGGTGACGATGCGGCGGCCGTAGACGAGCAGCCAGCTATCGCGCGGCGTGCTGTCCTCCGTATCCCAAAGCTGCCACGCACGGTCCGCGCCCCACGGCGCGGCGTCCGTCTCCCGATAGTCCATCATGCTCCATTTCCTGTCCGCGTACTCGTTGAGCTTTCCTTGCAGGCAGGGGGCGAAGAGCAGAGCGAGCCTGATGTCGTAGATCGTGCAGCGCAGCGTCGGTGCGTCGGCGCCCCGTTCGCCCCAGCGCATCTGCTGCGAGAAGGTCTGCTTCCTGACCAGCGGGGTGGAGCTATCCTCCCGCTTGCAGGAGTAGCGGTCGTAGTCCGTTTCCGTCAGGTCCTCGACATAGAGCGGGAGGGGATCGTGATAAGCGTACTCGGTGGCAGTCTTTTCGCCGTCCATGCTGAGATACGTGTACTCATACGGTTCGGCGTTCGGCGGCGGTGGCTCCTGTGCCAAGCGGGGGAGAAAGACCACAAACAGCACAAGGACCACCAAAATGTCCACAATAATGGTGACGGTGCGGTTGACCGTGGCGCTGGCGTTCATGCGCCGCAGAATGTTGTGCGTGAGCCGAACGACGAAAAATGCCGCGAAGTAGACAAGGAAGGTCCGCCGTACTGCCCAGGAATCCGTCAGGGCGCTCAGCGTGATCAGCGCGAGCAGCAGCCATGTGAGCAGCTGCACGCCGGGCAGCGAGCGCGTGGGCGTGAAGCGCCCCAGCTCGCGCGCGTTGCGCACGGCCCTCCGCCGCCAGCGGTAGTAGCCGATCAGCTCGGAGAGGGAGATGAGGAACATCGTCGGCACCGCCAGACACATCATAAAGGTCCCGCGGAGCGCCAGGATGTCCGCGAGCGCCAGGAACGAGTTGCCTAAGATACCGAAGCCGGTGTAGAGCAGCGCCATCCCAAGCAGGAGCCATTGCGAGAGCAGATAGCTTTTCTTCGCCGCGCGGTGCAGCGTTTCGACCTGCGTGACCGCCTCGGTCTCAATGGGTACGGCGTTCTTGTCCGTGTTGTAGAAGATATGCAGCTGGGTGCGGTTCGCCGCGCGGACCCAGCCCGCCTGCGCGCAGTAGTCCCAAAAGGTCAGCTCGCCCTCGCTCGGCGTGATGGGGTCGCTCTCCGTGGCGTCGGGGTAGTAGGCGACCGAAAAGCGGAGCCTTTGCGGCTCGATGCGGCGGTAGCGCCAGAGGGGGGTGCCGATCGACTCGAGCAGCCAGCCCTTCGCCGCCATTTTTTCAAGGTGCCGCTCCATGCCGGTGTGGTCGTAGAAGGAATACAGGTTCAGTTCCCATCGCTTAGCTTGCATGGCGTTTCGCCTCCTCCCAAAAGTCTTTGATAGTCGTTCATCTGCGCCGTCAGGCGATCCATCTCGCCGCGCAGCAGCTCCTCGCCCCGAAGTGTCAGGCGGTAGCTGCGCCGGCGGCCCTCGCATTTGGTCTCGACGATGTAGCCCTCGGCGGCAAACTGCTCCAAAAGATTGTAGAGCGTGCCGGGGCCGACGCTCACGCGGCCGCTCGTGAGCAGGCGGATGCGCTCCATCAGATCCATGCCGCAGCATTCCTCCCGCAGGCAGAGGAGGACGTAAAACATCTGCTCGGTGAGCGTCTGAAATTTTTCGCGGGCCATTGTACCGCCTCCTTTTATCGATATTCGATATTCTTGAGGAGAGTATACTATCGAATATCGATATTGTCAAGAGAAAAAATCGGAGAGCCGTCGGCTTTCCGATTTTTCATTCAGGCTTTGTCCTCTTCCCGGTATTCAAGAATATCGCCGGCATCGCAGTTGAGCGCCTCGCAGATCGCCGCGAGCGTGGAGAAGCGGATCGCCGTCACCTTGTTGTTCTTGATCTTGGACAGATTCACGTTGGAGATGCCGACGCGCTCTGCCAGCTCGTTCAGCGACATTTTTCGCTCGACCATCATGCGGTCCAGTCTCAGAATGATCTTTCCCATTTACACAAGCCCTTCCACATCTTGTTCCAGCTCCACGCCGCGCGCAAAGAACTGCGTCAGGCAGAGGATCACGAGACCCATGGAGAAGCCGTAGAGCCGAACGCTCGTTTCGACGGTATCGGTGCCGAGGATCAGGCGGCACACGATGCTCAGCGCAAGCCCCGCGAGCGGAATGGAGATGGCGAAAATGCCGATCTCGCGGAGCATACGGATATTATCCGCCTGAAAAACCGTGCTGCTCTCTGACCGCTTGATGATAAGGTAGAGATTGCGGAAGATCATCGCCATGAGGGAAGGAAGCACGACGGCTGCGGCAAAATACAGAAGCATTGCCCGCATATCAATGCCGTTCGCAGTCGGTACGCTGAACTCAAAGCCGAGGACGCTGAGCTCCAATCGACCGGTACGGATCGATCCCGCCAGAGCGTCCGCGAGAAATGTGCGGTCCGCAAACGAGTATATTCCGGCTGTGAGCATGAGAGCGGCCGTCATCCAATAGCCGAGCTCTGTAAATTTTGTGATGATCTTGGCCGCCTTGATGATCCAACGGTTCCACTTCATTTTTCCGACCTCCTCAAGATGCTTGATGAGGACAGTATAAACGCCGAGTATTCGTTTGTCAATATATTTTTATCGTTTTACGATAAATTATATATGATTATCATAAAATCATCGCGCGGATATAGGCAAAGCCCCCGACCGCAGCCGGGGGCTTTGAGAGGGAGATCGATAAATTGATTGGACGGTCGGTTTTACAGAACGGTAATGCCGTGGGATTCAAATTCCTCGCGTGCTTTGAATGGGAGTGCATCATCGGAAATAACATAGCGGATCATTTCGGGCGCTGCAAAGGTAAATGTGCTGACGCCTGTTCTGCCAAACTTCGTTGAATCCATTAAAATCGCTGTGGTGTCGCTGTTTTTCACAATAGTCTGACGGAGGATATAGTCCTCAATGACGCTGGTCGTAAACCCCTTGCCCGGCAGATACCCGCCCACGCCAAGAAAGGCGATATTAAAATGCATATCTGCGATCATCTTATCGGCGATCGTGCCATTGACGCAAAAGCTGTTTTTGTTGATACTGCCGCCAAGCATCATCAGCGAAACGTCCGGCAGTGCAGATAGATCGATCGCGCAGTTCAGGCCGGTCGTTGTTACAAAATATTTTCCGTTCGGAAAGAGTTTGGCAAACTGTGCGGTCGTTGTGCCGGATCCAAGAAAGACAGCGGTATCCTCTTTGAGAAGCTGGACGGCCTTGCGGGCGATCTGCGCCTTTCCCTCGGCCTGCTCAATACTGCGTTTGGCATAGCCTGCCTCAGACACACCGACGAGATAATCTACGGACTTAGCTCCTCCGAACACACGCACGATCTTATTGCTTTGCCCAAGAAATTCCAGATCACGGCGCACGGTCATATCGGAAACATCCGGCAGAGCGGCCTTAATTTCCGCAAAGGAAACCTCGCCGTTTCGATTGACCAATCTCACGATTTTTTCTCTGCGTTCATCTGCATTCATAGTCTTTTCTCCCGGCTCTATGTAATATGTGAGGATGTTTGATTTGATGGCTAAAAATGTTCGACTGCTGAGAGTATATCATATTTTATCAAATAATCAAACATTTATTGATATTTTTTTAACGGAAATGTGCAAATCAACAAAATGAAGGAATAAAGTTTGTTAATAAATCTTATCATAATTGTTGAATTTTTTGTTGCAAGCAAACGTTCATTGTGATATTTTATAACACAATAAGTTCGAAATAACAATTTTCAAAAGGAAGTGTGTTTATAATAAACGCAATTGTAAAGGAGTTCCCCGGTCAGGAAGGAACATTTTATCGCACGAATTTGCCGGAACCGGTCCCTGGTCCGGGACAGGTCAAAATCAAAGTGATGGCAGCCTCGATCTGCGCCTCTGACATTCACGCTTTGTATAACGGCCTGATGGCAGACCGCTACCGCTACCCTGTGATCATCGGCCACGAGGGCGCGGACGTTGTCGTTGAGGTCGGCGAGGGCGTCGAGGATATCCGGGTAGGGGACCGCGTGACGGCGGAGACCACTCTGACCTCCTGCGGGACCTGTGAATACTGCCGTAAGGGCGAGACCAATAATATGGTCTTTCGTTGCCCATGTGTTTTCTTTGATACGGGTCTTCATATCTG
>ERZ824600.4172-NODE-4172-length-13003-cov-5.951498_pt1 | contig 13003 bp, 17 predicted proteins | sample MGYA00519933_ERZ824600 | MGnify/ENA primary metagenome ERZ824600 (study PRJEB31778, sample SAMEA3449178) | human gut metagenome | biome: human gut; feature: human-associated habitat; material: faeces | place: United Kingdom | collected 2010/2012 ... | reverse complement strand
TGAAGCGGTTGTCGCCGACGGAGCGGGGGACCTCAACGGGGTCGCAGTCCATCAGGCCGGACTCGACGATGGGGTGGCAGCTCGGGCAGATTGCGCGCTTGGCGAGGGAGGCGCCGATGAGCGGCAGGCCGGTGCCGACGATGACGATCTGGTTTTCCTTGATGCTCTTGGCGATGGCGTAAGCCTGCATCTCCTGCTTGGTATACTTCGTATAATCAGACATTTCAATACCCCTCCTAACTTAGTGCGTCGTGGAATAGCCGAGGTGCGGCTCGTTCTTCAGGCGCATCAGGCGGCTGCCGCCGATCTTGTCGAGCAGCTCGGTCTGGTCCTTGCAGCCGTAGACCCACTTGTTCAGATAATCCTCGAAGGTCTCGGGGATCAGCTCGCCCGCGGCAGCGGCCTTGGCGGCCTTCTCGGCAGCCTCGGCGGCCAGCTTGAGCTTCTCGTCGGCAGGCGCCTTCTCGAGCGCCTTGACGGCCTTGGCGGCAGCCTTGGCGAGCTGCTCGACGGCGTCGGCCTTGTCCTGATACTTGGAGGCCTTGTCGTACTCCTTCAGGGCGGCGTCGTCATCGTCGTAATAGTCATAGCACTGGGCGGGCCATGCGCCGTAGGGAGCCTTCACGACGGCCTGCACGCACTCGCCGAAGATGCGGGTCTTGGTGGGATCGCGGCGGATGTACTCGTTGGAAACGATCTCCTCGCAGGTGACGATGGTCTTGCGCGCGGCGACCGCGATGTCGATGTCGTGGAACTCATCGCCGCAGATGATGCAGGTGCCGTCAGGGCTGGCCTGCTGGACGTGGATGAGCGCGGTGTCGATCCTGGGAACGGGAACGGCGACGACCTTCTGGCCGGGGACCATGGGATTTTCGATCTCAACGCACTTGAGGTCTTCCATCTTGGGCATGGTCTTGCGCTTTTCCTCGCTGATGCCCCAGTATTTCATCAGGCCGCTGCCCTGCATCAGGCGCACCGGCAGGAACGGAAGGCCGAGGGAAGAGGCGTGCAGCATGAGCATCAGCACGTCCTGCGAGTAATCCTCGTACGTCAGCTGGCCCTTCTCGATGGCGGCACGGAAGCGGCGGGAAACGTTGGTGTAGCCGGAGTTCGCGGTGTAGCAGTTGATGTACGCCGCCACGCGGCCCTCGCCGATGAGCATATCGACCTCGCCGCCGCCGGGGCCGGCGTAGACGATGAAGTCCTTCTGACCCTGGCGCAGGATCTCGGAGACCGCCGCATAGGGCTTGCGGTTGGTGGTGAAGCCGCCGGTGGCGAGTACGTCGCCGTTTTCAACGTACTTTGCAACGGCATCGTGCAGTGACATGACCTTATTCAAGATAAAACCCTCCCTGTTTTTATTGGTTACGGTATCTTATTGCCAATGGGCCCCTGTTTGCATGAAACCTTTCAAAATCAGCCAACAGGTGCTCATACAGGCTTCATTGTAGATTATAGAGGAAAGCGTCCATTTAATCAATGAAAAAAGCAAAGAAAATCAAAAAAAAGTAGCCAAAAATTTTTTGCCATTTTTGTCGTATTCGCGAATTGCTTTCGACGCTCTTCGCTGCATTTTCCTTTTCTTTTTGCAGGAAAACTTGCACTTGTGAACTTTTTAACAGCATTTTTACACCCTTTCCCCTCGCTTTTTTCCGGCACACGGGTGTTGCGCCGGCGTAAAAAAGCTGTTATCATACCCTTAGCTTCTGCTGCAAATTTCCGTATCATACCAAGGAGGTACCCTTTATGGAGCTTTTTGATTTCGGCATCCCCGCACTGGACAAGGCGCTCAACCTCACCGCGACCGTCCTTTTGCTGCTGGCGCTCGGTATGCTGCTCATCCGCGTCATCCTGCGCCTGTGCGACCGCGCGTTTGACCGCTCCGAGCGTCTCGCGCCCTTCCGCACCTATCTGCGCTCGACGCTGCGCGCCGTGCTCTACATTCTCCTCGCGCTCGCCGTTCTCGGCTCGATCGGTGTGGAGATCACCTCGTTCGTCGCCCTGCTGAGCGTTGCCGGTCTCGCCGTGTCGCTCTCGCTGCAAAATACGCTCTCCAACGTTGCCGGCGGCGTCATGCTGCTCATCTCCAAGCCCTTCACCGTTGGCGACTACGTCTCCTGCGACGGTATCGAGGGTGCCGTCCGCGCCGTCGACCTCGCCTACACCACCTTCACCACCGTGGATAATAAGGAGATCTTCGTTCCCAACAGCCAGATCGTCACCGCCAAGATCGTCAACTACAATGCCCTCGGCCGCCGCCGCGTCGACCTGACCTACACCGCCTCCTACGACGCGCCGACCGAGATCGTCCGCACCGCGATCTTGGAGGCCGTCGCCGCCTTCCCGCAGGTGACGGACGAGCCCGCGCCCACGGTCGTCCTCAGCGAATACGGCGCGAGCAGCATCTCCTACCTCGTCAGGCTCTGGGTCTCCGTCGCCGACTACTGGACGGTCTATTACGGCATGAACGAAAAGGTCCGCGAGACCTTTGCCGCCCACGGCGTCGAGATGACCTACGACCATCTCAATGTCCACATGATCAAGGACTGAATCAAAAAGGAAAAAAGAGGGAGGAGGCAAGCCGCTCGGCTTGCCTCCTCCCTTTCTCATTTCTCCAGCTCCCGCAAGCGCTTGAGAAACACCGCCAGTTGCTCGCGCGTGACGAACGAGCGGTACTGCTTATTGCCGTTTCCGTCGCCCACGATCAGTCCGTTTTTCTCGGCCCACTCGCGCGCCTCCGCGCTCCAGTCCGCCGGCTCGCGCTGCGCGAGCGAGCGCCAATAGCCCTCCATCAGCGTGTTGAACTGCTCCTGCGTCATCGTTTCCTCCTCTTCAAAGCGCGGCATCGGCGGCGGATACCGCCCCGCGCGCACCATCGACGAGGTGTATTTTCCGCCCCCGTCCCATTGAAAATGGGGCCGGTCGGGAAAGTTCCGCCAGTCGCCGCCCCAGGTGAAGCCCATCTCCTTGCCGAGTCTTCCCATCGCGGTGAAAAATCCCGGGTCGTCGTACTCGTGTCCCTTCACATTCTTGCAGATATCGAACGCCAGCCCCACGCCCTTTGCGTGGAAGGTCGGCACCGTCGCCGTCCTGGCCGCGTAGCCCATCGAGACGAGGTAGCGCTGGTATTCCGCGTCGCGCACGGTCTGCACCACCAGCACCGGCAGTCCCCGCGCCGCCGCGCGCTCGATCAGCGTGCGGCAGTTCACCGCCACATCGGCGCGCAGCTCGCCGATCTCCCGACTGTTATACATCCTCGTCCTTCTTACTCTGCGTGCCGAAATAAAACCCGATCACTGCCGTGTAGATCGTCATATAGTCCTGCGAGAGCGACCCGCAGCACTCCAGCACGCAGAACGTGATCGTCAGCGTGATCGTCACGATGCTCTTGACCGTAAAAAGATTTGTCAGCCGCTTGAGCGCCAGCTCCTTCATCCGTTCTCCTCCCATCCGTCGCAGTCCTGTCCGCTGCGCGCCTGTCTGCCGCAGGCGGCCTCAAACACGATGCCGCCCGTGATGTTCTCCGCCTTTGCCTTGTTGTAATAAAAGCCCGCCGACGCGCCGTAGGCCCCCCAGGCGGCGCTCACCGTCGCCGCCACCCACGGCAGCGTGCCGAGATAGCCGTATCCCACCGCCAGCCGCGCCAGCGCGAAGCCCTCATAGGTGGTGTAGAGCACCACCGCGCTCTCGAGCAGGAGCAGCAGCTTGGAAAATGTCCACTTTCTTCTCATGCCGCCCCCTGTGCCAGCAGGGAGAACACCGCGCCGAGCAGCAGGTAGAGCACACGGTCGGCCAGCGCCTCCCAGCGCTTCCCCGGCTTTTCCGTGATGCTCTGCACCGCGTTTCGGATCTCCTTCACATTGCCCTCCACGCTCTCCTGCCGCACAGCAAGCACCTCCACCGCCGTTACCAGTTTATCCAGAGCGTCCTGTCTGCGTTCCACCGCCTCCAGACGCTTCGCGCAGGCGTACAGGCGCTCGTCGTTCTCTGTCAGGCGGACCGAGACCTCCTGCTCCGTCATACCGTCGGCACCGCCTTTTCAAAGCTCTCCCAGGTGTGCCCCGCGTCCTCGATGCCCTGCCATGTCCACGCGGCGGCCTCGCACTCCTCCCATGTCAGGAACCGGAAGTAAAAGTCCACCTGCAGATGACACGGCATGATCTCCAGAATGATGTCGCGGATGCGCGCAAAGTCCTCCGGCTCGCCCGCCACCTGCGGGAAGGTCACACGCACCACGCCCTGCTCATCTGTCTCTGCGGCCACGGCGCGCACGCCGCAGCCGCTGATGGTCTGGTTGACCGCCTCGAGCGTGAAGCCGTCGCCGCCGACGCGCAGCAGCGACGCGATCGCCAGCCGGCGCAGCGCCGGCGTCGTGCGCGCGCCGACGCGGGAGAACAGCCGCTCGCGGCGGGAAAGCCCCTCGTCCTCCGCCGTCATCAGCACACCCTCACGCACTGCTTTCTCCAGCGCCTCAGCTGCGGCGTCCAGTCCCTCGCCCGCGGCGTACAGCTCCGCACCGCTCAGGCTGCCCTCATCGAGCCGATAGACCCGCAGCGGGCGCAACAGCTCGCAAAGATAGTTGTAGTAACCCATCGCCTCACGCCTCCGTCAGCTCACTGATCGTCACCGTGCCGAGCATTGGCAGCTCCGTCGAGCCGACCGCCACATCCGCCGCCGGTGCGGTCAGATGCACGTTCTCCACGCCCTCCACACCGCAAAGCAGCGTCAGCAGCCTCGCCGTCGTCACGCTCTTTCCCAGCAGCCCGCCGGTGAACAGCGCCTCCAGCGCGCTCTGCGCGCCGGCCTTGGCCTCGGCAAAGGTATACCCCGGCGCCGCCTTGAGCGCCGCCGTCACCGCCACCGTCTCGACCGCCGGCGCGAGCACCTTCACATCCACCGCGATCTCGCGCTTTTTCTGCAAGTCCGTCTCGACCGCCGCGAGCAGCGCTGCGTCTGGAACGCCCGCGTGCGTCGCGATCACCACGTTCACCGTCCCGATGCCGCGGGCGCGGCCCACCGCCTTCGCCGCCGCCACACCGGGATAGCGCATCGCCTCCTGCTCGTAATAGGCGGCGTTCGCGCCGTTCGGCAGTCGCTGATAGCTCGCCAGGACCCGCCCGCGCAGCGCCTCGTCGCTCTCAGCGTCGCAGCCGCCGGAAAACGCCGCCGGGTTCGTGCACTGCACCACGCCGACCGGCATCGCCGACAGCAGCGTGACCGTCCCCGCGATCACATTGCCGCCCGCGCCCGCTTCCACAGCCTGCGCGGGCACGTCGACCCATTGGCTGCCCACGGCGATGGTCGCGTCCTCCGTCGTCTCAAAGCGCACGCCCTCCGCCGTCATGCACACCGTGCCCTTTTCGATCGGGCACGCCGCCGTCACCTTATCCGCCGCGGCAAATCGGATCACGCCGGCCGCTTTTTCCGCCGCCCCGCGCGTGATGCCGCGCGTTTCGGCATGATAGTCCAGATACATTCCCTGCGCCGTCTGCGGAAAGCTCTGGTCAAGCACCCAGTCTGCCTGCATCAGCAGCGACTGCAGCTCCGCCGCGAGCGCATAGAGGCGCACCGCGCTGTCGCAGCCCTCGCTCGGCACAAAGCCCGCTCTCTGCGCGAACGTGCCGCGCATCTGCTCATAGATCTCCGTCCATTCCTTCACCGTCTCTCACGCTCCTCTCACCGTCATCTCCAGCGTGGCGCTCTCGCCGTCTGCCGTCAGCAGCACGCGCAGGGCCATGACCCCGTCCCCGCGCTCCGTCAGCTCCACATCCTCCACCGTCAGCGCCGTTTCCTCCGCCAGCGCCGCGGCGGTGTACAGCTTCGCCGCGGCAGCCCGGGCCGACGGTTTCTCATGCCCGAGCCGATACAGCTCGCTCCCCAGCTCCGGCAGAAAGGGAAAGCTCCCTCTCCGCACGCTCAGCCGGAAGAGCGCGCGCTCAAGCAGCGCCTCGGCTCCATCCGCACGCCGTTCCCCGCCGACGCCGTCGGCGATATAGTCTCCGTTTCGGATCTTCAGCTCCATTCCCGTCACCCCTCAGCTTACAGGCGGCACATACATTGCGCCGTTGATAAAGAGATCTCCCTCGATCTCCACATGGCCGTTTCGCCGCAGCGTGATGCTCGCGCCGCCGTCCTCCGCGTAGATGCGCACCTCGCCGTCGTCCAGATCGTCCTGCTCCCGCGCGGCGTCCAGCGAGCCGGCCACATACCGCTCCTCGCCGAGCGTGCCGCCCTTGATGACCAGCACACGCTCGCCGTTTTTCGGCCGCCACGCATACCCGCCCGGCGACGCGAGCGGAACGTTGCGCTCCTCTCCCCGGCTGAGCACGCCCGCCGTGCTTCCGCCGATGGTCACGGTGCCGCTCTCCGCATTTGTTGTCTCCTGCGGCTCCTCCGTCCGTCGGAGCCAGCCTGCTACCCACATTTTTTCATACCTCCCACAGTGTCAGCTCCGTCGTCTCGCCGCTTGCGGAGAGCGTGTACAGCGTCTCGCTCACGCGAAACGTCCCCCGCACGCCCAGCCGCGCGAGCGACAGCTCCACGCGGTCCGTCGGCTCGGCGTCCACGCTCCCTGTGAGCGTGACCGTCAGTTCCCGCGCGTCCTCCGCGCTCTTTTCGATCTGATAGCGCCCCGTGTAGCGCAGCTCATTTACGCTCCGCGAGGGCACATACACCACGCGGCGGCAGCTCCCGCCCCGCGCGAGGAACGCCTCGTTCCGCACCGTCTGGCGCAGCTTCTTCGCGCGGTTCACCGCCGTCACCTCGGAGAGTACGCCGTACCGCCTGTCGCGGTACGACGCCTCGATCACGCCCTCCGGCTCCTCCAGCACAAGCCTGCGTCCTTCCGCCGCGCCGCGCAGACACAGCACGCCCTCCCGCGTGAAATACGGCGTCAGTCCACAGCGCCGCGCAAAGTCCTCAATGGCCTTCCACCGGCTCGATCCGCTCGCCACCGCGTATTCGCCCGTGCCGTACACCTCGTCGCGCGGCTCCCATGCCACGCCGCACACCGCCGCGTGGTCCTTCAATATCTCGCTGAGCGCCGCGCGCTGATAGGTCACCGCCTCGGCCTCGTTGTCGAGCAGCAGCGCGGCCATGCCGCGCCCCTCGACCGTCAGCACCGCCCCCTCCGCGCCGCACACGGCGCTCCACTCGTCGATCACGCCGCGGAACCGTGTCACGCCGTTCTCCGTTGCCGCAAAGCGGCAGGCCGCCTTCAGCGCCTCCCCCATCTCGGCGCTGTAAAGGCACCTTGCCCGAAAGCTGTCGCACGGCACGCCGCCGGTGCGCCGCAGCCGCCATTCCAGCAGCGCCGGCAGCTCGTATACCTTGCCGTCGGCCGTTTCCACTCTGCCGGTCATGAAAGCCTCACCCGCTCTCCGGGATAGATCCGATTCGGGTTCGCGATCTGCGGGTTGAGCGCACACAGCGCGCGCACCGTTGTGCCGTTTCGCGCCGCGATGGCCCAAAGCGTGTCGCCCTGCACCACGGTGTGATACCGCGCCCCCGCCGTTCCCGCCGTGCTGCCGCCCGCCGCCGAAGTGCTCACTTCCTTCAGCGCCGCACCCTCGCTTCCCGCCTCGCAGAACGCGAAGCGGTAGCGCACATAGTCCGGCAGAGGCTCCTGCACGACCTCCAGCTCGGTGAAGTAAGCGCGCGTCGTCATCCACACCGGATGCACCAGCACGCCCGCGCCCCCGCCGTAAAACACCGTCGCCAGCCGCTTGAATTCCTCATACGCGCCCTCTCCGGCGAATTCCCCCTCGCCCTCAAGCACGCGGCAGACCTGCCCGAGGTCCTGCGTCACGCTCCTGCCGAACGGCAGCTTGTGCTCCGCCACCACGCGGCGGAACGAAATGCGGTAGCTCCCGGGATTGCTCGGCCAGATGTAGTCCTTATATCGCATGGGCGTCAGTCTCACGTCCCCGCCTCCTCTCAGTAAAGATAGAATCCGCCGTCATAGCGCCGCGCGTCGCGCTCGATCTCTCCGCTCACGCTCCGCGCGGTGCGGAGGGCGTCTCCGCACCGCCGAAACGAACGCCTCCGCCGCGTCATGCCATCCCGCGCCGCTCTCCGGCGCGGCAGCGGATGCGCTCCGTTCCCCGCTTCCCCGCGCGCCGGCGTCCCCCGCTGCCGTGCGCGCAGATGTCGTTTTTTCTGCCGTCCGCCTTACGCTCCGCGAACGGTCCTCCGCATCGGCGCGGCCCTCGCTCTCCTCCGGCTCCGCCGCCGATGCGCCCTGCCTGAGCCGCAGATAACGCGCCATGTCAAAGCTCTCGTTCACCGTCTCGCCCGCACGGAACGCCTGCGCGCCGTCCTCCCATGCCGCGTCAGCGGAGTCCTGCCCCTCGTTCTCTCCCGTGGGCGCTCCCAGATACTGCCGCACCATCAGTCCGACCGCCGCAAGCATCGCCGCGCCGAGCTGCTCGGTCACGCGCCTTTGCTGCGCCGCGAAAACCGCATCGTCTCCCATCAGGCGTCCGTCTCCATGCGCTTACAGGAGATGACCGTCACCTTTTCCGCCACCGGCTCGCCGAGCTTGCCCAGCTCCTCGATGTTGCTCCAGCGGCAATGGCTGTAGATGATGCGCTTGCCCGGGCGGCACACCACCACGGAAAAGTCGTCGAGCTCATAGAAGCTCACGCCGTCGCCGATGGCCTCGTCCGTCGCGTACAGGCGGCTGAGTTCAAGCGTATAGCGCGTCTGCCCGCCCACGGTCGCCACCGGCTCGCTCTCGCCGAAGGCCTCGACCTCGCGGCTCGTGCGCAGCGCCTTCGCGCTGTAGCCCTGCACCACCGCCAGCTTTTTGCCGTTGAGCTCCAGATAAATGTCCCGGCTCGTCGGGATCGTCATATTTGCCATCTCTCCGCCTCCTTACACCGTGATGTGCGCGCTGAGGTAAATGCGGTTGAGCCCGTGCGCCACCGCGAAGCTGAACTCCACCAGGCACACCGTCGGATCGTCCTCCGACGCCTTCACGCTCACCTCGCCGAAGCTGTCGATGATCTCCTGCGCGCGCTTGTTTTCCAGCTCCACCATCACCTGCGAGCGGATCGCCGCGCGCACCTGCGCGGTGTTCTTGCTGCGCACGAAGCGCGCACGCAGCGACGCGCGCAGCGCGGGGATCACGTCGTCCACGATCCGCACCGTCGTCAGCTCGCGCCAAGTCTTGTCCGCCGCCCCGCCGGTGGTCGTGCGCGTCGTGATGCCGCGCACGATGCTCACCTCGCCGCTCACACACTCCAGCGGCGTCACGCCGCCGGTGACCAGGGTATCCACCTGTGTGTCGTCGTAGCTCGCGCTCAGGCCCGAAAAGCCCGCGAGCACCGCGCCGTTCACCGGCACGGACGGGTCGCTCTCCCCCGCGATGACCGCGGCGGCTGCCGCCGCCATACGCACATCGCCGGGCGCCGTGAGCACCATGCGCTCGCTGTTGAGCTTGCCCGCGCGCTCCACGAGCTTCGCCGCCGTCTCGCTCGCGCCGCCCGAAACCACGCCGATGCGCTCCCTCTGCGCGCCCGACGCCTTCTCCACGCTCGCGCGCAGCTTGAGCTGCACGTCCACGCTCGTGCTGTCGCACACGATCACATCGACCGCCTCCTGCTCCAGCGCGGCAAAGGCCGCCTCATAGCCGGTCGGCGTCGCCGCGGATACCTTCACCGCCTTGACCACCGCCGCGCCGTTGCGGTAGAGCGCCGCGAGCAGCGCCGCCATGCCGACCGTGCCCTCCGCGTCCTCGCCGAAGGCGCTCACGCCCTCGGCGTAAGAGGTCAGCGTCACCACCTCATTGGCCGTGCCCGTCGTGCTCACCGCCGCCGCGCCGAGGATCCTCGCGGTCTTTTTCCCGCCGATCACGCTCGAGGCGTCGTAGGACGAATACACGCCCGGGTGCTCATGTACCACCGTGTTGCCCACCTACTGCATCACACCTTTCAAAATAAAATCCGTCAACACCGCGCTCTCCTCGTCCGCCGTCGCCACGAAGTAGGCTGTGCAGCGCGCGGTGCCCCGCCGCACGAACATACCGTACTCCTCGTCCCACTCCGTTTTCTCCCAGCTCAGCTCATCGAGCGTCAGCCCGTCGGCAAGGCCGTCCAGCAGCGCCTCGCTCACGGCCTCCACCGTCTGCTCACAGCCGCGCGCTCCCTTGCGCCGCGGCGCGTAAACGTCCAGCGACGCCGCCATTTTGAGCTTCCTGCCGTACACCTCGACCGTCCGCCCGCTCTCCGCGTCGTACCGCTCGCCGAGATAGTTCATCAGCCCCGCGTGCGCCAGCTCCGCCTGCTTCGCGCCGACGGCGACCACGCTCCCGCTCCTCTCGCGGAAGCGCTCGTCCTCATAGGCCTCCGCCGCGTCAAGACCGGCGGCCTTCAGCCGGCTCACGATCTCCGACCGCACCTGTCCCGCCGCCGTCATGCCGTCTCCTCCTCGCGGTCAAGCACCGCCCAATAGTGCGTCACCAGAGCGCCGAGCTTCACGCTCTCCGCGCGGCGGACGCGGTAGCGCTTTCCCTCGCAGAGGATATGGTCCCCCTGCGCCACACTCACCTCCGCGCTGCCGAGATAGCGCCAGCAGCGCCGATCCGCCGCGCCCAGCGGCCCGACGGAGAACGGCTCGCCGCCGCTCACCGCCGTAACGGGCTGCACGAAGCCGTGCGTCTCGCCCGTCTCCGCGCCATGCTCCACCGTCACGGTCATGCCGTAGCGGCGGAACGCCTGGTCGATCATGCTTTTCATCCCTTCACTGCGCAAAAGAAGAAGCCGCCTCCTTCCGTATACGGGGCCATCAGCTGCCGCGCGCTGCGCCGCAGCGCCGCGGCGCGTTCGCTGTTTGCTCCGCCCCTGACCTCGATCATCACGTCGCCCGCGCGGAGGGAGGACAGCTCCTCCGCCCCGCCGAGCCTTGCGTCCGTCAGCGCGGCGGCAGCCAGCCATGCGCTCGCGCAGATGAACGCGCCCTCGCAGTCCTCCGGCGCAACGCCCTCGCGCAGCTCGCGCTCGAGCGCCTGCGCGCTTGCCGCGCAGAGCCGTTTGAGCAGCGCCTCATCCTCCGCGCCGCAGGCGCAGATGCTCTTCGCCGTCTCAAGGATCTCCTCGTCCATCGCTCTCCCTCCTTTCGCTTCCTGCCGCCGTTAAACGGTCAGCACCTTGGATGCCTCCTGATAGGGCTTGGCAAAGCCCGAAATGCTCGTGATCGCCGCGCGCTCGATCTGGCGGTCGATGAGCTTGTCGTACTCCACCATCACCTCGCTGCCGCAGATGTGCTCAAGGGCATAGTTTTTGTCCAGACCGATCAGCTTGCCCGCGGGAACGGCAGAGGTGCGCAGCAGCTTCGCGCCCAGCGGCGTGGAGAGCGTGCCGGTGCCCTGGAAGTTCAGGCCCGTCAGCGGATTCTGGAACTCCGAGAGCTTGAGCATCTGCAGCATCACGTCGTTGGACACCAGCATCGTATTCATGCTGTATGGGTCGAACTTGGACCAGAACTCCAGCAGCGCACTGTAGGTCAGCGTGCCCGCCGTGCCGCTGATCTTGCCGCTGCCGCTGCCGATCTCATAGGCGTCGGCGGCGTTGTTGTTGCCGTCGCCGTTCATCAGCACCTGCACCGCGTCGTCAAGATGCATACGGGCGATGTACGCGCCGATCTGGCGCAGGGTCACGGAAAACAGGTCCAGTCGCTGGAAGCGGATGGCCTCGTAGCTCGCCACGAGCATACGTCCGCGCTTGTGGAGCTTCACCAGATTCTCCTGCGTGCGGATGGCGGTCGTCGGAAGGACCGCGCCCTCCTCCACGCGGCGCAGCGCCTTGTCGTCGTCCGTCGGCACGGACGCGATGGTACGGTAATCCATGCCGTCGAAGTTGGTCGTGGTCGCGGTGATCTCGGGCAGAATATCGCTCTCCATGCCCTGACGCACCACGCGCGAAACGAACTCGGGGAACAGCACCGCGCTGTCGGTCGTGTGGAAGAACTTCTCCACCATGTCGCTGCCCGCGCCCTTCACCTTGATGTCAAAGCGCTTGAGCTGGCGCTGGAAGGCGTCCAGACCCTCCGCGGGCGTGCCGCGGTAGTTCTCGCTGGGGTCCAGCTCCTCCAGCACCTGATCGATCTCGGCGTCGTCGAAGCAGTAGCGCATCTCGGTGTGGCTGGCCCGCAGGCGCTCCACGTCGGCCTTGATCTCCCGGCCCCGGAGGATGCAGTCGGCCATGAGGCTGGCCAGCTGGTCGAAGTCCTTCTCCTCGACACCGATAATGATATTGATCTCGTCACAGCTCTGCGAAATCATGCGCACGCTCACGCCGGCCTGGCCGAGCATGCCAAACAGATGGCCCGAGATACCTGCACGACCGCGCAGGTTGCGGCCGACGGTAGCGATGAGCGCCAAGCCCTCGACAACCTCGATCTCGAGCGGTTCGACCTCCTGCTGGATGTCGCCCACGAGTGAGTACAGCGAATCGTGCACATCCTGCTCCTGCACCACGGCGCCAAAGCGGTCGACACCGGTGGGCATGTGCTCGACGGAAACGTCATAGCGCTCGAACACCGAAAGCGCACGGCGCATAAAGCCGACGCGGGGCTTGGTGCGGTCGCGGGCGACGTTGATGGCGACAAAACCGCGCTTGCCGGTCACGCCGGTAATGATGGGCTCCGCCTCGCCTTCATCAGCCGTCTCGCTAATGATAGTGCCGGGGTCCTGCGGCGCATTGGTGTTCTTGATGACCAGCGGAATACCAGCCTCGCGCACGGGGAACACGGCTTCCTCGTGCAGAACGCTCGCACCCATGTACGAAAGCTCGCGCAGCTCCTCGTAGGTAACGCGCGCAATGGGCTGAGCCTCGGGAACAATGCGAGGATCGGCAGAATAGAAGCCAGAAACGTCGGTCCAGTTCTCGTACAGGTCGGCGCCCAGGCACTTGGCCAGGATTGAGCCGGAAATATCGCCGCCGCCACGGTCGAGCAGCTTGATCTGGCCCTCACGCGTCGCGCCGTAGAAACCGGGCATAACAAA
>ERZ824600.4167-NODE-4167-length-13008-cov-9.028488_pt1 | contig 13008 bp, 9 predicted proteins | sample MGYA00519933_ERZ824600 | MGnify/ENA primary metagenome ERZ824600 (study PRJEB31778, sample SAMEA3449178) | human gut metagenome | biome: human gut; feature: human-associated habitat; material: faeces | place: United Kingdom | collected 2010/2012 ... | reverse complement strand
CAGCAGTACCGGGGCAAAGATGGCCTTGACGATGCAGAACACCGTCAGCAGCACCGCCACGCCGATCACATTGAACATCAGATGCACCACGGCCGCCCGCTTGGCGTTTTTGTTGGTGCCGACGCAGGAGATCAGCGCCGTGACGCAGGTACCGATGTTCTGGCCCATGATAATAGGCACCGCGGCGGCGTAGCTGACCTGGCCGGTAGAGGCCAGCGCCTGCAAAATACCCACCGAGGCGGAGGACGACTGGATGATCGCCGTCAGCACCGCGCCCACCAGCACGCCCAGCAGCGGGTTTGTAAAGGCCAAAAACAGCTCTGCAAACCCCGGCACGTCCTTCAGCCCCGCCACCGCGGCGCTCATGGTGTCCATGCCGAACATCAGCGTGGCAAAGCCAAGCAGAATGGAGCCAGTCTCCTTTTTCCGGCTGTCCTTGCAGAACATATAGAAAATGATGCCGATCAGCGCCAGCACCGGCGTAAAGGCGGTGGGCTTCAGCAGCTGCAGCCACACGCTGCCGCCGTCGATCCCCGCCAGGCTCAGCAGCCAGGCCGTCACCGTGGTGCCCACGTTGGCGCCCATGATAACATTGATAGCCTGCCGCAGGGTCATCAGCCCGGAGTTCACGAAGCCCACCACCATGACGGTGGTGGCCGATGAGCTCTGAATGATGGCGGTGATGCCCAGCCCGGTCAGGAAACCGGCACCCACGCTGCCGGTCATTTTATCCAGCAGCGTCCGCAGCTTGCCGCCGGCCCGGCGCTCCAGCGCCTGGCCCATGAAATTCATGCCGAACAGAAACAGGCACAGCCCGCCCAGCATGGTCAGCGCATGAAAAATATCCATTTTCTTTCCCTCAACTTTACATTTTCTCAGATGTCACCTTATTGTCCATCTACATTGTACGGTATAAATGTCAAGTTCGCAGGCCATCTTTTGTAAAATCCATGTAAAACAGCGCAAAAAGAAGCACCCGTACGGGTGCTTCTTTTTTATGCTTCTTTTACCGCTGGCCCTTGTCGTAGGGGATACCCTCCGCCTTGGGTGCGCGGGATTTCTTGGATGTGAAGGCCAGCACCACCAGCGTGATCAGGTACGGCAGCATACGGTACACGTGGGAGCTGATGCCGATCTCCGCCAGCCAATACACGCCGTCGCCGTTGATATCCAGGCTGGAGTACGCCGCGGCGATACACTTGAACAGGCCGAACAACAGCGACGCCCCGGCGATGTTCAGCGGCTTCCAGTTACCGAAGATCATAACGGCCAGCGCCAGGAAGCCGAAGCCCGCCACATCGCCGTTGGCCGTGCAGTTGGCCGTGGTCAGGGCGTAGACAAAGCCGCCCATGCCGGCCAGCGCGCCGGAGATGGTCGTACCGGCATAGCGCATCTTGTACACGTTGATACCCACGGAGTCCGCCGCCTGGGGATTTTCACCGCAGGAGCGCAGCCGCAGGCCAAACCGGGTCTTGTACAGCAGGATCGACAGCACCACGAAAATGATGATGCAGACATAGGTCGCCAGATACACCTTGTGCAGGAAGGTATTGCCCAGGAAGCCCAGGTCGTCCGTTTTTGCGTAGCCCAGAGTGGTCTTCTTGATCATGAACCAACTGGCCGCATCGCCGGTGGCCATTTGCAGAGTGTTCTGGTTGGCGATGATACGGATGAGGAACAGCACCAGGGCCGGAGCCATCAGGTTCAGCGCCGTACCGCCGATGGTCTGGTCCGCCCGCAGATTTACGGAGGCAAAGCTCAGCAGCAGGGAGAAAATGGCGCCGAATATGGCCGCCACCAGCATAGCCAGCAGCTCAAAGCCCTGCAAAGCCATCCAGTCGCCGGCAGCCTTGGCCGCGTCGTAGACGTGGTTGGTCTGCATGATGTTCACGAACAGCACGCCGATAAACGCACCCAGGATCATAATACCTTCCAACGCCAGGTTGATGATACCACTGCGCTCAGCGAACACGCCGGCCAGCGCCACGATCATCAGGGGAACGGCGTAGATCATGGTCTGTTGGATCAGAAATGTCATGCCTGCTCCCCTCCTTCCTCCGGCTGCTCAGGTACCTGCGGTGTTTCCTCCGCCGGTATGTCCGGTCTGTCCTCCGGCGGCATATCCAGCGGCTGTGTCTCCGCCTCCGCCGGTATATCCGCCGTGGTGGTCTTGTTGGCCTCCACGACGAGCTTCTTTTTCCGTCCGGTCAGCATCATCTGGATGAGCAGAGAGAAGGCGGACAGATACACGATGACGGAGATGATCACGTCGGTGATGTACTCGTTGTAGGCAGTCAGGTTGGTCAGCTGCAGACCGACGATATCCAGCATGGCCATGAAGATGCCGGTGAAAATGACCGCGATGGGGTTGTTCACCGCCAGCAGGGCCACGGGGATTCCGTTAAAGCCTACGCCGGGCAGGGCCTGATAGGTGTTCCAGTAGAACTCGGTGTTGCCGCTGAGCCAGTACAGCGCGGCGCCGGCGCCGGCCAGCGCGCCGGCAATGGCCATAGACAGCACGATATTGCGCTTATCGGGGATACCGGCGTAGCGGGCCGCATGGCGGTTGGCGCCGCAGGCCTTCAGCTCATAGCCGAACACCGTCTTCTCCATGATGATGTACACCACAATGGCCAGAATGATGGCCACCAGAATACCGGCATTGACCTGGGAGCCGGGAAACAGCTGATCCAGTCCCAGCTTGGGTGTGGCCACACCGTTGAAGGTGGTCTTGTAGATGTAACCGGACTTCGTGCCTTCTGTTACGTTCTTGAAGCTGCTGATATCAAACATCCAGGTGACAAGATTGGCTGCGATCCAGTTGGTCATGATGCAGGCCAGCACCTCGTTGATATTCAGCAGCGCCTTCAGCAATCCGGGGATCGCACCCCACAGGGCGCCAGCCAGCATACCGCCCAGAAAGGCCAGCAGCCAGATGATGCCCACGGGCACGGACTCGGAGGGGATGCCCAGCGCGACGGACAGCGAGACAAGCGTACCCATCAGATACTGGCCGGGTGCGCCGATATTGAACAGCCCCGTCTTGAAGGCCACCGCCACGGAAAGGCCGGTCATGATCAGCGGCATGGCGCGGAAGAGCATATTGCCCACATTCTGGGCGTTAAAGCCCCAGGTCAGCGCGCCCGCAGCGTCGCGGCCTGTGCTGAGGATGCCGGCAAAAATCAGCCGGACGCCCTCCCACATACCGGCAGTGGTGATCTTCTGCTCCGCCAGGCCCACAATAATGACCACGATGCTGCCCAGCAGCAGGCCGGCCAGGATGGACAGCAGAGAGGCCAGGACCTTCTTGGTGCCATTCTTGGCATACAGATCTGTCAGTTTTTGCTTCACGCCGTCTCACCCTCTTTCTTGTCCGCCCGCTTGGCGCCGGCCATATAGAGGCCCAACTCCTGCACGGTGATCTGCTTCGGGTCGAACTCACCCACGATCTCACCCTCGTACATGACCAGGATGCGGTCGGAAAGGCTCATGACCTCGTCCAGCTCCAGGGATACCAGCAGCACTGCCTTGCCGGCGTCACGCTGTTTCACCAGTTCCTTGTGTACGTTTTCGATCGCGCCCACGTCCAGGCCGCGGGTAGGCTGGACCGCCACGATCAGCGGCTTGTTGCGGTCCACCTCGCGGGCGATGATCGCCTTCTGCTGGTTGCCGCCGGACATACTGCGGGCGGTGGTCACGGGGCCCTGTCCGCTGCGGATATCGTATTCCTCGATCAGCCTCTCGGCGTAGGCACGCACCGCGTCCTTTTTGATAAAGCCGCCCTTTTCGAATTCCGGCTCCTTATACCGCTGCAGCACCAGGTTCTGCTCCAGCGTAAAATCCAGCACCAGGCCGTGCTTGTGCCGATCCTCGGGGATGTGGCTCATACACTCTCCACGGCGACGGATGCTGGCGTGGGAGATATCCTTGCCGCACAGTGTCACCGTGCCGCCATTGCTCTTATCCAGGCCGGTGAGCGCGTGAATGAACTCCGTCTGTCCGTTGCCGTCGATACCGGCGATACAGAGTATCTCGCCGGCGCGTGCATCAAAGCTGACATGGTCCACGGCGTTGCGCTTGTGGGTATGAGAGGGCACACACAGATCCCGGACCTTCAGCACCACATCCGTGGGCTTGGCCGGCTCCTTTACGACCTCCAGCTGCACCGGGCGGCCCACCATCATGTTGGACAGCTCCTGCTTGTTGGTGTCGCAGGTGTTCACGGTACCCACATAGCGGCCCTTACGCAGAACCGTCACCCGGTCCGCCACCGCCATGATCTCGTTGAGCTTGTGGGAGATGAAGAGGATGGATTTCCCCTCCGCCGTCAGGTTCTTCATAATGGCCATCAGCTCGTCGATCTCCTGGGGCGTCAGCACGGCGGTGGGCTCGTCGAAGATGAGGATCTCGTTGTCGCGGTAGAGCATCTTCAGGATCTCGGTGCGCTGTTGCATACCCACAGTGATATCCTCCACCTTGGCGTCCAAGTCCACGTGCAGGCCGTACCGCTTGGAGAGCTCCTCGACCTTCCTCCGCGCTTCCTTTTTCTGCAGGAAGCCGCACTTCGTCGTTTCGGCGCCCAGAATGATGTTGTCCAGCACGGAGAATACCTCCACCAGCTTGAAGTGCTGGTGGACCATGCCGATACCCAGTGCCGTGGCATCGTTGGGGTCGTTGATCTTCACCGTCTGGCCGTTCTTGCGTATCTCGCCCGCCTCGGGCTGGTACAGGCCGAACAGCACGCTCATCAGCGTGGATTTGCCGGCGCCGTTTTCGCCCAGCAGCGCGTGGATCTCTCCCTTTTTCAGTTGGAGGGTGATATCGTCGTTGGCCTTGATGCCGGGGAACTCCTTGGTAATGTGAAGCATCTCGATCACATACGTGGGAGTCTTATCCATGCCGCCACCTACTTTCCTCTATTATTTTGCCTAATGGCGATAAAGGCATAAATTTATTATATAGCATATATGCACAGATTGCAAGAAAAACAGCGGCGTTTTACGCCTCGCATCACGCGCTTGACGCAAAAAAAAGAGACGCCCGTAGGCGTCTCTTTTTTTGTTAAGTACGTTCCGATTACTTGACCAGGTTCAGGGTCAGGCTGTCGGTGCTGTCCAGCTTGGAGTAGTCGTTGTCGACGACCAGAGAACCATCGGCCATCTTGGCCAGCATGGCGTTGTAGTCGTCCACAGTCCACTTGGTCAGGGACCAGGTAGCGGTGGGCAGACCCACAGCGTTGTCCTTGGCGCCCAGGGTCACGAAGGTGCCGCCGATCTCGTCGAAGGAACCGTCATAGACCTTGCCGCAAGCCCACTGCACGGAGGCGGACAGGCCCTTCATAGCGGAGGTGATAACGGTATCGGACTGGCTGGACTGGTCAACGTCCACGCCCACCACGGCGCCGTCGTTAGCGGCAGCGGCAGCGGCGACAGACTGGAACATATTACCGCCGCAGGCGAAGATGACCTCGGTGCCGTTCTCATACCAGCCGGAAGCCATGGTCTGCAGCTCGGTGGAAGCGGCGAAGGAAGCGCCATACAGCCAGGAGTAGTTCATCTCGACCTTCACGCCCATCTCAGCAGCAGCAGCGGAAGCGCCCTGCACGAAGCCGTAGCCGTAACGGCAGCAAGCGGGGTTGTCGCCGCCGCCACCACCGGTGAAGCCCAGCTTGGTGTAGCCTTCCTTAACAACAGCGTAACCGGCCAGATAGCCGCACTGCTCTTCCTGGAAGCAGATGCCCAGAACGTTCTTCAGGGCGGTGCCGTCCTCGGTGGTCACAGCGCTGTCGCGGTCCACGAACACGAACTTGACATCGGTGAACTCAGCAGCGGCCTTGGTCAGGGCAGTGGCCTGCATAAAGCCGGCAGCCACGATGACCTTGGCGCCGCCCTCGGCAGCAGCCTTCATGGCATCGTAACGGTCGTCATCGGTAGCCTGGTCGCCGTTGGCGGGCTGATAGTACTTGTAGCTCAGACCGTTGTTGGCAGCGTACAGCTTCACGCCGTCGAAGGTGCCCTGGTTGAAGGACTTATCCTTCAGCTGGCCCACGTCGGTGACGAAAGCGATCTCGTACTTGCCATCCTCGGAGGTCATCTCGTCGGCGATCTCGTCGGCGTTGGTGATCTCGGTGACTTCGGGGTTGTCGCCCTGGTTGTCGTCGGTCTTGGGGTCGTCCTTCTTGTCGCCGCAAGCGACCAGGGACAGCGCCATAACCAGAGCCAGGATCATAGCAAGAAACTTCTTCATGGTTATTCTACCTTCCTCAATTTTTTTATTTTCGCGCCTTGCGGCGGGAAAACCATCATTTCGGCACGGGGTCTTCCTCCCTCTGTGCCTTGCGCATTATAGCAGACTTTTTCGCCTTTGGCAAGTGAAAACCGCATTTTGCGGTAGAAATGTAAACAAATGTCATCAAAAATTTACATTTTGTTTGCGCGAAATGCACAAATGTATCGCGCATAGCGACAGCGCGAGATATCCTCCCGCGCTGTCGTGACCGTTGTTTACTTCTTGGCGGCCATCTTCACAGCCACCTCCAGGGCGATCTTCATCATGTTGGTGAAGGTGGTCTGGCGCTCATCGGCGGACAGCTCGGTGCCGTTGACCAGGTTGTCGGAGATGGAGCAGATGGCCAGCGCCCGCTTGCCGGTATAGGCGGCGGTGCAGTACAGACCGGCGGCCTCCATCTCCACGGCCATGACGCCCATCTTGGCGAAGCGCATATTGCGCCCGGCGGCGTCGTAGAACGTGTCGGAGGAGTACAGGTTGCCCACGGGCATTTTCACGCCCAGCTCCCTGGCGCTCTCCACCGCGGCCATCAGCAGTTCAAAATCGCAGATGGGCGCGTAGCTGCCGCCCAGCTCGTACTGGCTGGCAAAATCGGAGTTGGTGCAGGCGCCCTGGCCGGCCACCACGCTGCCCAGCTCCAGGTCGGCACGCATGGCGCCGGCGCTGCCCACGCGGATAATGTTTTCCACGTCGTATTGGGTGTACAGCTCATAGGAATAGATGCCGATGGACGGGATACCCATGCCGCTGGCCATCACGGACACCGGCACGCCCTTGTAGGTGCCGGTATAGCCCTGCACACCGCGGACGTTGTTCACCAGCTTCGGCTCGGTGAGGAACGTCTCGGCAATGAACTTGGCCCGCAGCGGATCGCCGGGCATGAGAACGGTCTTGGCGAAATCGCCCTTGTTGGCGTTATTGTGGGGAGTCGGCATAGTGGTTCCTCCTTATATTTACTGTTCCATGGCCTTCACGGCCTTGACGATACGGCTGGTGCCCAGACGGTCCGCGCCCAGGGCGATGAAATCTTTGGCGTCGTTCAGATCCGCGATGCCGCCGGCGGCCTTGATCTTCACATGGGGCGCCACGTGGGCCTTGAACAGCGCCACGTCCTCACGGGTGGCGCCGCCCCCGCCGAAGCCGGTGGATGTCTTGATGTAGTCCGCGCCGGACTCGGACACCACGCGGCACATCTCGATCTTCTCCGCCTCGGTCAGCAGGCACGTCTCGATGATGACCTTCAGCAGTCTGCCGTCACAGTGACCCTTGATGGCCTTGATCTCCTCCAGCACCTTGTCATACAGGCCGTCCTTCACCCAACCGATGTTGATGACCATATCCACCTCGGACGCGCCGTTTTTCACAGCGTCGGCAGCCTCGAAGCACTTGGCGGCGGTGGTGTCGTAGCCGTTGGGGAAGCCGATAACGGTGCAGACGGCGATCTTGCCGTTCACATATTCCGTCGCCTGCTTCACATAGCTGGCGGGGATACACACGCTGGCGCAGCCGTACTTGATGCCGTCGTCGCAGATGGCCTTGATCTCATTCCAGGTGGCACCTTGTGCCAGCAGCGTGTGGTCCACGCGGGAGAGGATATTCTTCAACTCTTCGTTCATTATCTTCGCTCCTTTTCGGGATTTTGCGGTTATATATGTATATTGTACCACACACCGCGCGAAATAGCAACCCGCGCGGCCCAACGGCGCCCACCTGCTGCCGTTCCGTAAAAAAGGACCCGCCTGCTGAAGTGCGCTCTTTTCTCATTTCTCGCCGACAGTCACGCTGCCGTCCTCGCCCAGCACGGCGGGCACGATGGTGCTCCGCGTGTTCCGCGCGATGTTGTCCAGCCGCAGCCGGCTGGGGAAGTCGCTGAGCAGCGTGTACGCCACGCCGTGCTTCTTGGCCCGTCCCGTCCGGCCGATGCGGTGGATGTAATACTCGTTCTCCTCCGGCACCTCATAGTTGAACACCGCGTCCACATCGTCCACGTCGATGCCCCGGCTGGCCACGTCCGTAGCCACGAACACCCGCAGCTTTCCGTCCCGGAACCGCTGCATGACCTCCTCCCGCTTCCGCTGGGGGATGTCCCCGTGGATGCACTGGGCGTCCACGCCCCGCATCTGCAAAAACTTCGTCAGCCGTTCCGTGCTGCCCTTGGTGTTGCAGAAGCAGATCACCCGGTCATAGTTCTCATGCGCCAGTATCTTCGCAATGGCGTCCACCTTCCCGTCGGAGGGCACCTCCAGCCGGTACTGCAGAATGTCCGGCTTGTTCTCCTTCGTGGCCTGCACCGTGATCTCCTCCGGATCCCGCTGGTATACCCACGAGATGTCCATCACCTCCCGCGAGATGGTGGCGGAGAACATCCCCAGGTTTTTCCGGCTGGGGATCTTGTCCAGAATACGCGTCACATCGTGGATAAAGCCCATGTCCAGCATCCGGTCCGCCTCGTCCAGCACCACCGTCTGCACGCTCTTCAAATTCACGGTCCGCCGCTTCATGTGGTCGCTCAGCCGCCCCGGCGTGGCCACCACGATCTGGGGCCGCCGCTTCAGCGCGTCGATCTGCTTGCCGATGGGCTGTCCGCCGTACAGACATACCAGCCGAACGCCCTCGTGGCACACGGCGATGTCCCGCATCTCGTCGGTGATCTGCATGGCCAGCTCCCGCGTGGGTGCCAGAATGACCGCCTGCACCTCCTCGCTCTCCCGGTCGATGCGCTCGATGATGGGAATGCCGAAGGCCATGGTCTTGCCCGTGCCGGTGGGAGCCTTGGCGATCACGTCCTTCCCCGCCAGCATGGGGGGGATGCACCCGGCCTGCACGGGGGTGCTGACGGTGTAGTGCTTATTTCGTATGGCGCGCATGGTGGCCTCTGACAGGCCAAAGCTCTCAAACGGTGCGCCCTGTGTTACTTCCATAGTCGTTTCCTCATTTTTCCACATAGTATACCAATAAAGAATTATACCATATCTGTCAACGCCTTGCAACCGCGCAAAAAACCGTCCCCGCCGGCGGGGTAGCTCCGGCAGGGACGGCGCGGGGGAAGCGAATGTGTGCTGGGAAACATGAAGAATGTGAAGAAGATCGTGGTATCCTGGCGGCATAGTGGTCAGCTGCGCCGCCGCGCGGGACCGATATCAGCCCCGGTTGCCGAAGAAGTAGTTATAAAACTCCTGCCAGTTCTCGGGGATCTGGCCGCTGTAGCCGCCGTTATTACCGCCCTGAGAGGAGGTGTCCTCCTCTGTGTCGGTGCCGGTGATCTGGGGCTGTTGGTCGAAGGTGATGTCGGTGGTGATGTAGCTGCCGTCGCGGAACACGGTCAGGGTGGCGGTGTCGCCGGAGCGGTAGCTCTTCAGCGCCGCGGACAGATCCTGACGGCTGGTCAGCGTGGTGTCGCCCATCTTGGTGATCACGTCGCCCAGGCGCAGGCCGGCCTTGTCGCCGGCGCCGCCCTTGACAACGGAGTAGACGAACACGCCCTGATCGATGTCGATGCTGTACTGAGCGGCCATCTGGGAGTTCATGGTGCCCACGGTCACGGCCATGTATGCCTTGCCGGTGACGGCGCCGTTCTCCATGATGTCGGTGATGATGGACTTCACATCGTCAATGGGAATGGCGAAGCCCAGACCCTCCACCGTGGTGGAGGAGTAGGTGGAGTACTTGGCGGACACGATGCCCACCACCTCGCCGTACAGGTTCATCAGGGGGCCGCCGGAGTTGCCGGGGTTGATGGAGCAGTCGACCTGGATCATGTTGAACGGCGTGCCGTCAACATTGATGGCGCGGTTGACGCAGGAAACGATGCCCTCGCTCATCGAGAACGTCAGCTCGCCGAGGGGATTGCCCACGGCGGCGACGGATTCGCCGATGGCGACCTTGCTCGAATCGCCCAGCACCACGGGCGTTGCGCCCGTCACGTCGATCTTGATGACGGCGATATCGTAATCCTCATCGCTGCCGATGACGGTCGCGTCATACGTTTCGCCGTTGTAGAGCGTTACCTTCACGCTGCTCGCATCAGAGATGACGTGGTGGTTCGTGAGAATGTAGCCGTCCTCCGTGATGAAAAAGCCCGTGCCGCTCGCGGCGGTCTGCACGGTCTGGCCGAAGTAGTTGGTCGTGGCGGAAACGTTGATGGACACCACGCTGTTGACGTTCGAGGCATAGACCTCCGGCATCGTCATCTGCGTCTTGCCATCCACCTTGACGGTCTGCACCTGCGCGACCTCGCGGTCGCTGACCTGCACGCTCGTGTGGTTCACCTTGGCGGCGGCGCTGCTTGCGCCCGCGCCGACAAGCCCGCCGACGAGCGCGCACACCAGCGCAAGCGCAACGATCTTGGCGGTGCCCTTCTTCTTGCCGCTGCCGCGGTTCTGATCCGACGGCTCGTCGGCATAGTTCTTTGTGTCGATGGGGACGTTGGGATCGTACTCATTCCCCTTGCGATAGCTGTAATGATACAGGTTGTTTTCGTCTTCGTACATGGTTCTGGCCTCCTGTGAAACGGTTTCCGCATCTGCGGTCCTTTGCCTTTCGATGCTGCTATCATAGGGGATATTTATGTATAATTCTTGAACGGTATTTGGCAATTTCTTAAATTCCGGCGCGCAAATTTTAAGTTTCTGTGATATTCACACGATTGCCCTTGCGATTTGCGTCCCGCCATACTAAAATGAGAGCCATCTGAGAAAAAGGAGGCGGCGCAAGATGCTTCGCATCGACAATTTGAAGCTCCCTGTGGGTGCAGACGAGAAGGCTCTGCGCGCAGCCTGTGAGCGCGCGCTGCACGTGAGCGCGGCGGAAATTTCCTCCGTGCAGCTCCTGCGCCGCTCGATCGACGCGCGCGAGGGCGTGAAGCTCGTCTGCTCCTGCGCGGTCGAGGTCAAAAACGAAACGGCGGCCTTGAAGCGCTGCCGCAATAAAAATGTGCAGTCCTACGCGCCCAGGCGCTATGCCCCGCCCGCGCCCATTGGCGCGCCGGCGGTCTCCCCCGTCGTTGTCGGCGCGGGGCCTGCGGGACTTTTCTGTGCGCTGCTGCTTGCCCGCTGCGGTGCAAGACCCATTTTATTGGAGCGCGGGCGCGCCGTCGAGCAGCGAAAGCAGGACGTTGAGCGCTTCTGGCACACGGGAGAGCTCGATCTATCGTCGAACGTGCAGTTCGGCGAGGGCGGCGCGGGTGCATTTTCCGACGGCAAGCTCAACACCGGCACAAAAGATCTGCGCCACGGATTTATTTTAGAAGAATTTGTCCGCTTCGGCGCGAGCGGGGATATTTTGCTCGACGCCAAGCCCCACGTCGGCACGGACAGGCTCTATGTCGTGCTGCAAAACCTCCGCCGCGAGATCATCGACCGCGGCGGCGAGGTGCGCTTTTCCCATAGAGTTACGGATATTGACATGGACGGCGGCAGCGTCCGCGCGCTGCGCGTTTCCTCCCCAGAGGGGGACTATGTTCTCCCTGCGCGCCATGTTGTCCTTGCCCCCGGTCACAGCGCGCGCGATACCTTCGAGATGCTACGCGAGCGGGGTGTACCGATGGAGCCGAAACCCTTCGCTGTTGGCGTGCGCATCGAGCACCGCCAGCGCGACATGGACGCAGCGCAGTATAAGGCGGCAGCGGGCACGCCCGGCCTTCCGCCCACATCGTATAAGCTTTCCTGCCACACGGAAAAAGGGCGCGGCGTGTTCTCCTTCTGCGTCTGTCCCGGCGGCGAGGTCGTCGCCGCGGCGTCGGAGGAAAACCGCGTCGTGACGAACGGCATGAGCGAGTTCGCGCGCGACGGCGTGAACATCAACGGCGGCCTTCTCGTCTCCGTCACGCCCGAGGATTTCCCCTCAGACGATACCCTTGCGGGCGTTTCCTTCCAGCGCGCGCTGGAGGACGCAGCCTACCGCCTTGGCGGAGGCGGCTATCGCGCGCCCGCGCAGCGGGTGGAGGATTTTCTTGCCCATCGCGCGTCCACGGACGCAGGAAGCGTCGCGCCGACCTATCGGCCCGATGTTCGCTGGTGCGACCTGCACGACTGTCTCCCGCCCTTTGTCTGCGAGGCGCTTGAGGAGGGGATCCCCCTGCTGGGGAAAAAGCTCCGGGGCTTTGATTCTCCCGACGCCGTGCTGACGGCGGTGGAGACGCGCTCTTCGTCCCCCGTGCGCATCGTGCGCGAAAGCGAAAGCTATCAGTCCGCCCTGCGCGGGCTCTATCCCTGCGGCGAGGGCGCGGGCTACGCCGGCGGCATCATGAGCGCCGCGGCCGACGGCCTGCGCGTTGCGGAACGAATTTTGGAGGAATTGCAGCATGAGTGAAAAAATCGGCGTCATCATCGACTTTCTGACCCCCGCATACGAAAAGACCCTGCGCGACACTGCCGCGCGCTGCGGCTATGACATCGTATTCTTCCCCTCGTCCAAGGCGGCGGCGGGCAACGTGGACGACTGCACCATTCTCTACGGCCACCCTTCGCAGAGGGTCATCGCGGGGGCAAAGAATCTCAAGTGGTACGCAAGCTGCTGGGCGGGCATCGACCGTTTCTGCCGCGATGAGCTCTATCAGAATCCCGACTGCCTGCTGACGAACGCCTCGGGCGCTTACGGCACGACGATCGCCGAGCATTCCGTCATGGTCTCGCTGATGCTGCTGCGCCGCCAGATGGAGTACACCGAGATCATCCGCGAGGGCGGCTGGCGCGTGCTCCCGGGCGGCATCCACTCGCTCCA
>ERZ824600.4166-NODE-4166-length-13010-cov-4.642841_pt1 | contig 13010 bp, 14 predicted proteins | sample MGYA00519933_ERZ824600 | MGnify/ENA primary metagenome ERZ824600 (study PRJEB31778, sample SAMEA3449178) | human gut metagenome | biome: human gut; feature: human-associated habitat; material: faeces | place: United Kingdom | collected 2010/2012 ... | reverse complement strand
AACTAAGAAATAGCAAAGAAGAATTAAAGACTCAAAAAACTAAACTAAATAATGTAAATATAGAACATGCTAGAAAAATGAAAGAAAAGAATATTAATTTAAATGCTATTTCTGAAATTACTGGCTTATCAATAAAAGAAATAGAAGATCTATAAATCATGAGCTCACTAATATATTAGTGAGTTTTAAGTTTTATTATTTTTTTTTATAACAAAATATGTTATTATTATATTATATAGTAAGGAGCAATATGAAAGAATATATAGTTTTAACTATTGATGATTCTGATTTAATCTTTGATTATAGAACATTGAATGATGAAGAAGCTATGTTCATTAATAAAAACAATGTATTCAAAGGTTCTCTTTTTTATACATTAAAATACTATAAAAAGCATATAAATTCTATTTGTAAAATAATTAAAAAAGATAATAAAACTTACAATAATTTAATGGTTTTAAAATTAATTACATTTAAATATGCAGCTAAATTAATTGATGAATTAGAAATTAATAGTTTAAATTTATGTTTTTCATCAACAGTTTCTATAGAAGATTATAACTTATTTTTAACACTTAAATCATTAAAGAAAATATATTGTTTCTATATGGCAGAAAACATAAAAAAAGAATTTGATAAAGCTGGTATAGAGGTTTACACTACTTGCAGAAGTAAAGTAAGTGAAAAGTTTATGTCATGGCAAGAAGTGGATGAAACCGACAAATTATATTATAAAAAAATAATTAATATAAAAGAAGAATATCCAACTTTGATAAATGATTTAAAAACATTTTTAAAGATAAATTATAATTTAAAGGCAATTCATATATATGTTTATTCTAAAGAATTAATTTCAACAATAGTTGATTTAGTAAAGAACGATGAATCAAGAAATGTTATTGTATTCTTACATCAAGGATATGATAAAGGAGATTTTATCGTTAATAATTTTAAATGGCTTAAAGATTTAAGCGATAAGTGTAAAGAAGATTATACATGTGAATTTAGAATTGTTTATTCGAATTCATTTCTTGGAAAGAATTTGTTTAAACAGTTAACATTTAATAACTTAAAGTTAATATCAATATTATGTGTATATGTAAGTATGGTTATTATAGTAATAATAAAATCATACGAGTATGTTGAAAAAATAAGCGTTGATGAATTTAACATTGGAATTATTAATGATACATTAGCATCAAGAGATTCAGATAACACAAATACAGAAGATGAGCCAAAAGAAAATACTAACAATGATTTAGTAGATGACGCGGATGTAGTACTTGATAAAGAACCAACTAAAGAAGAAATAAAAAGTAAGTATACATTTGAAAAGTCATTTAAGGCATTGAAAAAAATCAATAATGAAACAGTTGGATACTTAATAGTAAAAAATACAAATATATCTTATCCAGTAGTTAAACATTCAGATAATAACTATTACTTGAAAAGAGATTTTTATAAAAAGAAATCTGGCATGGGATGGGTATTTATGGATTACAGAAATAACCCTAAAGATTTTAATGATAATACCATAATTTATGCCCACAGTATGTTGAATGGTACAATGTTTGGAACATTAAAAAAAGTGCTAAATTCTACTTGGAGAAGCAATGAAGATAATTTAATTATTAACTATGATACAGAAAATGGATCATATAAATTTAAGATATTTTCTATATATAAAGTAGATTATACTACTGATTATCTTCAAAATAGTTTTAACTCTGAAACTGAAATGAATGATTTTATTAAAATGATTAGAGATAGAAGTATTTTTAAGACAAAAGATTCTGTAAAATATGGAGATAAAATACTTACATTATCAACATGTACTGGAAATAATAATAGAAGACTAGTAGTACATGCAGTACTATTAAAGGAAGGTGAAAAGTAATGAAGAAAACTTTGAGTATGTTGATGTTATTATTAATATTTCCAAATATAATTAATGCAGATTGTGATTATACTAAACATACTAAATATTCAGAAATAGCTGGAAATATAACATATGAAACTAGTTATTTAAAAGAGAGTAGTACTTTCAATATAACAATTTACAATTTAGTTGACGATATGTACGTAAAATACAATGGTAAACAATATAACCATGATACAGCAAATAAAGCGCTACTTACTAATTTTAAAGAGGGAAGCAGGCTTGAAGTAGAAGTGTATGTTAAAGATGGATGTGATACACCAGTTAGAACAATTTATGTAACGCTTCCTTACTATAATACATATTATGGTTCTGGTAAATGCTTGGGTTATGAAGATAAAATAACTCTTTGTTCACAACAATTTATATCATATAAAGTTACAGAAACTATATTAGAACAAGCTAAATACAATTATGATAATGAAATAATTCAAAATGTAAAAAAGGATGAACCAGTTGTTAAAGAAGTAACTATGAAAGAAAAAATAATAGCTTTTGCATATAATTGGGGAGCTAAAATATTATTAGTTATTCTGACAACTTACGTTACTAATTCAGTATATAAAGTAAAATATAGAAAAATTAAACACGGTATTTAAAAAAATAATTATTTTTGATATAATACTTATATAGTATGGAGGTAAAAAATGAAAGAATCCATGTGGGGATATTTAATTATAAGTTTAGGATTACTTATAATTACAATTATATTATTTGTACAAAGATTAACTACTACAAATGAAGAAGATTTCTATTTAGGTAGAGAAGTATTAGAAGCAGCTATGATAGATGCAGTTGACTATGGTTCATATAGAACAACTGGAGATTTATGGATGTCTAAAGAAAAATTTGTAGAAGTATTTATTCGTAGATTTGCAGAAAATGTAAACGGAAGTAGAACTTATAAATTAGATTTTTACGATATACACGAAAATCCACCTAAAGCCACTGTTAGAATCAGTACTACAACTGGTACAAGTACAGTAAATTCTAGTGATTTTGATGTAAATGTTGATACTCTTCTAAATGGTATATTAGAAACAATATATGGTCAAGAGGACAATAGGACAGATACAAATAAAACAGAAACTACAGGTAATGGAGATTAATAAAAATTAATCTCTTTTTATATTGAATTACAAACATTAGTTATGCTATAATTAAATAGAATAGTACACTATAGGAGGAAAAGAGAATGGAAAGTATAATAGTGGGAATAAAAAGATTTTTTATGAATAAAAATACAGTTACTATAATAGGCATAATTGCTTGTTTAGGAATTTTATATTGGGCTTATAATTATCGTATTAAGAAAACAACTGATCCAATATCTATTCCATATGCAATACAAACAATTGGACCTAAAACTTTAATAACTGCAGATATGGTTAAAACTAAAAAAGTACCAGGTGGTATAGTTAATGAAAATGTTATTAGAACATCAAATGAAATTATTGGAAAGTATGTAATAAATACTGCAGTAATTCCAGAAGGAAGTATGTTCTATAAATCACAAGTAGTTGATTGGGATGAAATGCCAACAAGTATAGCAGAAGATATACCAGATGGAAACACAATTGTAGCTTTACCAGTAAATATGGATACTACATATGGAAATTCAATTTATCCAGGAAACTATATTGATTTATATTTTGTTACAAATAAAGTAACAGATGAAAAATATGGAGAAAGCTTATTAATGTTAGGAAAATTCATTGAAAGTATTAGAGTACTTGCAGTAACAGATTCATCTAATAGAAACGTATTTGAAACAGCAGGTGATCCTCTTACTCCTGCATATTTAATATTTAGTGTACCTGAAGATATGCACTTGTTATTAAGAAAAGCATCTTATTTAGATGGAACAATTTTCCCAGTACCAAGAAATGCAGAATATTCAGCAAATCCAAAACAAACTAGAATAGCTAGTTCATATATTCAAAATCATATTTTAGAACAAACAGTTGATGTATCAGCTCAAGATAAAAAATTCACAAGCGATAATGGCGCTGAAATAATTGGAGGCGAATAATATGAAATTTTTAAAAAGACTTATAGGAAATAAAAGTATTGTAACAATTATAGCTGGTATAGCTTGTGTGGTAATATTAGCAGTAGCTTATAGATATAGAGTAAATCAAAAAATAAATGCTGTTAGTGTTCCTTATGCTAAAGTACAAATTAATAGTAGAGAACAAGTAACTGATGATAAGATTGGAACTGTTAAAGTTGCCTCTTCTATGATAACTGATAATGTTGTAAAAAATATAAATAATGTAAAAGGAAAATATGTTAATTATAATACAATGATTCCAGCAGGTAGTTTATTTTACTCATCTGCTTTAGTTGAATGGAGTGCAATGCCAGATTCAGCTTGGTCAAACATTGCTAATGATAATACAATCGTTTCACTTTCAGTTAATACAAGAACTACTTATGGTAACTCAATATATCCAGAAGATAAAATTGATATTTATTATCAAAATTATGATAGTAATGGTCAATTAATCATAGGTAAGTTAATTGAAGGTATTCAAGTATTAGCAGTGAAAGATACTAAAGGTACTCATATATTTAAGAAAAGTGCTGCTCAAAAAACAGCTGCTGCATTAATATTTGCAGTTCCAGAAGATTATCACTTATTATTAAGAAAAGCTAAATATGTTGGAGGAGATTTAATTCCAGTATTAAGAAATGCAAATTACAATCCAGAAACAAATATTAGTAGTACATACTTAAAAGAATTTATTTTAAGTCAAACTATGGATATTCAACCAGATGCAATTGAAGATAATACAAATGATGATATAACAGTAATAGAATAAAAAAGAATAATAAAGAGGCGTATATATGGATGAAATAGTATTTTCACAAATAGATTTTGGTTTATTGCTTCCATTATTAGAAGATGATGATATAACAGATATATCTTATTCTAATGGTGGACAACTACATGTAAAAACTCTTACTCAAGGTATAAGAGAAGAACACATTGAGGGTTTGAACGATGAAGTAATGGAGAAACTAGCATTTCAGTGTTCAAATGTTATGGGTAAAACATTTAATATGGCTCATCCATTATTAGATGCTGAAAGTGCAGAGTTACGTCTTAACTTTGTTCATAAATCAATTGCAACTAATGGAATAGCAGTATTAATAAGAAAAACACCAGCAAAAATTAGATTAAATAAAGATAAATTAGTTAAAGAAGATTATGTTTCATTAAAATTACATGATTTCTTACTAACATGTGTTAGTGGTCACTGCAATATTCTTGTAAGTGGAGAAACTGGTTCAGGTAAAACAGAACTTGTAAAATACTTAGCAAGTAATATTAAAGAAGATGAAAAAATCATAACAATAGAAGATACATTAGAACTTCACTTAGATAAAATATATCCAACAAGAGATATAGTTGCTATGAAGACTAATAACATTGCTTCATATTCTGACGTTTTGGTTGCTTGTATGCGTCAAAACCCAAGATGGATTTTACTATCAGAGGTTCGTTCAGATGAAGCTGTATTAGCTGTTCGTAACTCAATTTCTTCAGGACATAACATTTTATCAACAATTCACTCAGATAAAGCAAGTAGTATTCCTATGCGTCTTTATTCATTGTTAGAAACTAGTCAAGATATTGATCAATTTGTTAAAAGTATGCATAGATACATTCAATTAGGTGTTCATGTAAAAGGTTTCTTTTCTAAACAATATAATAGATTTCAAAGAGAAATTACTCAAGTATGTGAATTTTATGTTGATGAAGCAACAAATGAAGCAAAAGTTAATATTATATATTCAAGAGATTTAACTGGTAGAGAACATTATAATAACCCCACTAGTCACTTGATTGATTATTTAGCTAGTCAAGGAGTAGATATGAGAGAAGATCCATTTGTTCCTAAAGATAGTGTTGTAAAAGAAAGTGAAAATAATCACAAAGAAAATCATATTGAAGAAACACAACAAGAATTAAAACCAGAGGTTATACAAACACCTGAGAGTGTAGAAGTGAAAGTGACTAATCAAGACAATAGAATAACTATTAAACCAGAAGAAATAGTTATTGAAGAAAAACCAAAAGAAGAAACAAAACCATCAAATAATGATAATTTAGAAATAGTAGAATTTTAAGGAGGTGCTTATAAGTGTATATTGAGATATTAATTGTTGCAGCAATAATTGTATTTGTATATCTTTATAGAAAAAATAATGGAAACAATTCATATAAGTTCATTGCTAAAACAATTGGAAGTACATATGAAAAATATGCACCATATTCATTTAAAGTAGTACGTGAAAAAGCAAAAGAATTAGGACAAGAATTCACAACTAAGCAATATATTGCTCAAGCAGTAGTATTTAGTTTAGGAGCAGCATTCGTAGCATACTTATATTTTTATAGTATTATTTGGAGTATTATTTATGCAGCCGCAGCAGTAATGTTTATTCCATATCTAGCTTACATGAGATGTAAAAAAGCTTATAGTGAATTTATATTTGAACAAATTCAAATTTATACAACAAACGTAATTATGGAATATAATACTACCCAATCATTTGTTAAAGCACTAGAGGGAGTAAGAGATTCAGGAGTACTTGAAGAACCAGTATTAACAGATGTTAAAGAAATGATTCAAATGGCTTATGATAATGGAACAATTGATGAAGCAGTAAGATTTATGAATGAAAAGTATGATTATTATGTAATTAAGAACATGCATCAATTGTTTATTCAAATCACTAGAGAAGGTTCTAAAGACTCTGGAGAAGCTTTAGAAGGTATGCTTCAAGATATAGATATGTTAGTTGAAAGCGTATATCGTGATAGAATAGATAGAACATCATTCTATAAACAATTTGTAATGTTCGGTTTAGTATTATATTTACTTGTATTATTAGTACAATTCTTATTAGGAGAATCAAGCTATTTAATGCTTTTAGAAAAATGGTATGTAGTTCTTATGTTGCATGGAGTAATACTAATTAATACTTACTTCTTAATAGGTGGTATTAAATATTATCATGAAGATGTAGGTGGTGAATAATATGTGGGAAATATTTGCAGTTGGAATAATTATATTCTTTGTATTTAGTTATATTGGAACATTTAATGTTAATACTTTCATAGATGATAATAAAGCATTATTTGAAAAGTTAAGAGAAGATGATTATAACTTTCTTCTAATAGCTAAATATGGAGAACAAGTAGATTGTAATGCAAAATTCAATCAAAGAGTTAAAACATCATTAGTAGTATTCTTAATTGGTATGTTCTTTGCAATTACAAGTGTAAGTAATGTTAACTTTGCAGTAAAATTAGTTATTGTATTATTTATAACATATTTAATTTATAAAGATGATTATAATAGAGTAAAAAATTATTATAAAGTTCACTTACATGATATTAACTTAAAACTACCATATTATTTAAAAAGTTTAGAAATCTTAATTCAACACTATACAGTTCCTGTAGCTTTAACAAAGAGTTTAGAAGAAGCACCAGAAATGTTTAAACCAGGGTTAAGAGATTTAGTTGCAGCTATTGATAGTGGAGATTCATCAATAGATCCATATATGGCATTTGCAAGAAGATATCCTGTTAGAGATTCAATGCGTATGATGAGACTTCTTTATAGACTTGGTTTAGGTAGTCAAGAAAGAAAACAAGAACAATTAATTGTGTTCTCAAGAACAATTTCAAATCTACAATCAAAATCAAGGGAAACAAAATATAAAGAAAGACTTGATAAGATGGAAAAGAAAACTATGACAATGCTTACTGCTACTGGAGCAGGCGTAATGGTAATATTACTATTATCAATTTTACAGACATTTACAAGTCTATAATCAAAAACTTGCACAGTAAAAAAGAGTGTTGTATAATAAATATATAAAGTAAAGGAGGGATGCTTTATGAAAGAGGCAACTGGAGAATTAAACATGACAATCGTTACTTTAATCGCAGTAGCTGCATTAGGAGCATTATTCTACTGGGTTATTTGGCCAATTATCCAAAAATCAATCGTTAATCAAACATGTAAAACATATGGTTCAGATTGGACTGCTGTTTCTCAAGGAGAATTATCTGATAAAACTTCAGGAAACGCTAAAGTATATGATTGGTTCTGCTGTCCAGATGGAGCAAACACTGAAGCTGATGGATGCATCGGAACTAGCTTAAGCGGAAACGATAATTCTGATTCAGGAAACGAATAAATTAAAAAAGAGATGATTACTATAAATCATTTGAATTTATAGTAATTTTTCTCTAAAATAAGAAAAAAGGAGTGTAAATATGAGGGAAGCAATAGGTGGTACATGGTTATTTGGAATTGTTATTCTTTTTATAGCACTTTTTTCCGCTTTTTTAGCTTATTCTGTAAGTTATACAAAAGCATTTAATACAAAGAATGAAATAATAAATATTATAGAAAGAAATGAAGGCTTCACAACATTAAAATCAGGTAATAGTGATATTAGAAGTTTATCTGATGAAGCTTTACAAGAAGATGGTTCTTCAGAAGCATTAATATATTATAAAATTAAAAAAATAGGTTATAATTATACTGTAGCTGAAGGAATTAGTTGTCAAACAGTATACGGAAATGAGAGTTCTACAATGCAAGCAGGTGGATATTGCTTAGCAAAAGTATGTAAACCTTTAAGTAATTCTGATGATAATGACACTAATTCAAGATATACAACATATTATAAAGTTACAACATTTATTGCAATTAATTTACCAGTAGTAAATGTAGTAGCAAAAATTCCTATTTCAGGAGAAACAAAATCATTATATTATGATGCTTCAGGAAATATAAAGAATGAATGTAATAGTATTGAACCATAATATATAATATGAATATATAAATAAGAACAACAAGTTCAAAATTCTAGGGAGGTGTTACTTAATGAATGTAATGGTTTATAACAAATATAAAGAATTATTAATGAGTCTTAATATTGAAGTTATGAAATCAATGGAAGGTGTATATAATGTTGATGAAATTATAGATACTTTTACAAATTTTTATTATGACAAAATGATTTTAGATATAACAGCTATTCGTGATTATCAAAATACTGATAACTTACAAAAATTAGCTATGAATATCAATATGGAAAATGTAATTTTATTACTTGATGATAGTCCAGAAACTGATAGTAAAACTTACTTATCAAAATTAATTTCTCTTGGAATCTATAATTTTACAAAGAATGCTGAGGGAATTAACTATCTATTAGTGCATCCTCATACATATAGAGATGTTGTTAATATTCACAACATTCAAGATTTAGAACCAATGCAAACAACTAATGCAGTTGATTTGGGATTAGGTGGTAATGGAAGATGTCAAATCATAGGATTTAAAGATATGACACCACATGCTGGAGCTACATCTTTGGTTTATATGATGAAAAAAGCGCTAGCCAGCAGTAGAAGTGTTACAGCAATAGAAGTTAATAGAGTAGATTTCTTATACTTTAATGATAAGGAATTAGTAAGTACAACTTCTGCAGAATTTTTAAAAGAAATAATGAAAAGACAGGCAAACGATGTTATTCTTGTTGATTTAAATGACTGTAATGATGTAGATGTATGCACAAAAGTATTTTATTTAGTTGAACCATCAACAATAATGATAAATAAAATGATTAGAAAGAATAGAGATGTATTAAACTTCTTAAAAGATAAAAATGTTGTACTTAATAAGTGTAATTTAAGTAGTGAAGATGTTGCAACATTTGAATATGAAACTAAATTAAAAGTATTTGCATCTATTCCAAATGTTGATGATAGACAAGAAAATATTGAATCTATTAAGAGATTTATTAGTAAAATAGGTCTTTAAATGTAAAAAAGTTGCAATAATATTGACTTTTTATCAATATTTATATAAAATTTAACTAGTGGAGGAGTTTATTATGTTAGATTTAATTAATGTATTAGATTATTCAAGTATGGCTGACATGTGTGATGATTTAGCACCTGTATTAAAAATTGTTGGTACTGTTGTTAAAGTAATTTGGATTTTAGTTCCTATCATCTTAATTATTATTGGTTCAACTGATATGATGAAAGCTGTTACTGAAAAAGACGAAAAACAAATTAAAGATGCTCAAAGTAAATTACTAAAAAGAGCAATTGCAGCTGGTATTGTATTCTTACTATTCCCAATTGTAGGAGTATTAATGACAATTGTAGGTTCTGACGATTATGAAGCTTGTATGGATTGTATTAAACACCCATATGGTGAAGAATGTCCAGCAAACAGTAAATAATTTAGTTATTTAGAAATTAAGGCTTATGCCTTTTTTTTTATTGTCTAAAATGGTATAATGTAAAAAGAGGAAAGATATGAAGAAGGTTAGTAATTGGATAAAAAATAATAAGTTATTTATATCATATATAATATTATCATTGCTAGTTAGTATATTACTAAGATTAATCACAATTGAAAGTTTTATAGGCATTAAAGCTTTGTTTTTTGATACTTTAATAGTTACATTTATTGGTTTATTTGCATATCTTTTCAAGCCTCAATCAAGATTTACTTATTTTTTGATATGGATATTCTTTTTCACATTCTTATCAATTGGAGATACTATTTATTATAAATTTTATCAGTCATTTTTATCAATTAATTTGATTTCAACAGCATCAATGATAGGTGAAGTAAATGATTCATTGTTTGCTAAGTTACATTTTTATCAATTTGTATATTTAATATTTCCAATAATATATATAATATATCATAAAGAATTGAAGAAAAAAGGATATGAAGAAGGCACTATTTTAGTAGGTAAGAGATTTATAATTAGCACATCAATATTTGTACTTATATTTATAGTAGCAATAGTATGTGCATATTCTTTTGGAAGCAGAAAAAAATTTGTTAATCAATATAATAGAGAATATATAGTCAAAAAATATGGTCTATATTTATATACTTTCAATGATTTAGTACAAAGTATTCAAATAGATGGAATGTACGCTTATGATGAGGACGTTAAAACTTTTACTGACTTCTATTCATGTAAAGAAAAGAATCAAACTAATGAATATACTAATATTTTTAAAGGTAAAAATGTCCTATTTATTCATGCTGAAAGTATACAAAACTTTTTAATTAATTTGAAAATAAATGGACAAGAAGTTACACCTAATATAAATAAGCTAGCTTCTTCAGGAATGTATTTTAGTAAATTTTATCCTCAAATAAGTGTAGGAACTAGCTCTGATACTGAATTTACATTATTAACTGGTTTAATGCCATCATCAAGTGGAACAGTATTTGTTAATTATTATGATAGAACTTATTATGGAATGCCATCATACTTTAATGATTTAGGATATTATACATTTAGTACTCATGCTAATTATAGTTGGTACTGGAATAGAGAAGTAATGCATAAAAATTTAGGATATAAGGATTTTATTGCTAAAGATAGTTATATTGTACCAGAAGATAAAAAAGACCCAGATTACATTATATTAGGTCTTAGTGATAAGTCATTCTTTAAACAATTCATACCTAAATTAAAAGATATAAAAGAAAATAAGAGTCCATATTATGGAACAGTTATAACATTATCAAATCATTCACCATTTAATGATTTAGAAAAATATGGTGAATTTGATGTAACAATGAAATATTCTAAAACAAATAAATATGGTAGAAAAACTTTAGAAACTGCCCCTTATTTAGAAAATAGTTCAATGGGTAATTACATAAAATCAGCTCATTATGCTGATCAAGCATTAGGAGAATTTATTGAAGAACTACAAAAAGAAAATCTATTAGAAAATACAATTATAGTATTTTATGGTGATCATGAAGCAAGATTATCAAAAAAAGAATTTAATTTATTATATAACTATGATCCAGAAACAAATGATATTTTAGATAAAGATGATCCAAATTATGTGAGCATGGAAAATTATAATTATGATTTATTAAAAAATACACCATTAATTATATGGTCAAATGAAGAAAACTATAATAAGGAAATAACAAGTGTAATGGGTATGTATGATGTATTGCCTACAATTGCTAATATGTTTGGTTTTGAAGAAAAATATGCTCTAGGACATGATATTTTTAGCAATAATGAACATATAGTTGTATTCCCAAATGGAAATATTTTAACTGACAAAGTATATTATAGTGATTCTAACGAAGAATATATAATGACTAGTAATGAACCAATAGATACTGAGTATATAGACAGAATAAAAGATTATGCTGATAAAGTATTAACAGTATCAAATGGAATAATAAAGTATGATTTAATTAAATATGAAAGCGACAAAATAGGAGAATGCAAAAATGGACAAAAAAACTAATTCAAAAATAATATTACTTTTTATAGTAGTAGGAATAATTTTATTTAGTGTATTATTTATCAAAATATATAATGATTTTATAAAAGATAATAGTGCTCAAAAACAAATATCATCTATTGAGTATTACGGTTACACATTAAATTCAAATGATACAGATTTATATAAAAGTTATTATAAAGAATTAGATAAAGTATTAAAAGAAAAACAAGTTGATTACAGAAGTTATGCATCACTCTTATCAAAATTATTTATAGTTGATGTATATAGTTTAAATAATAAATTAGCTAGTACTGATATTGGAGGATTAGAGTTTATTCATCCAGACTTAAAAGAAAACTTCAAAGAAAATATGTCAGAAACATTATACAAGTATGTTGAAAGTAACATAGATGGTAAAAGAACACAAGAATTGCCAATAGTAAAAGAAATAAAAGTAGATAATGTATTTGAAACAAAATATACTTATAATGCTACAGAATATGATGCATATTTAGTAAATGCGAATTGGACTTATGAAAAAGATTTAGGATATCAAACAAGTTCAAAATTGACTGTTATTAAAGTTGATAACATATTATATGTAGTAGCAAGTGAATAAATTTTATTGTAAAAAGTAGTATTTTAACAAATTATTGCGTATTTAATTAATGAGGAGACAAAGCAATTTGTCTTTTTAATTTGGAAGAAAGGAGGTAATATGAAATATTATAATGGATT
>ERZ824600.4164-NODE-4164-length-13017-cov-3.559404_pt1 | contig 13017 bp, 12 predicted proteins | sample MGYA00519933_ERZ824600 | MGnify/ENA primary metagenome ERZ824600 (study PRJEB31778, sample SAMEA3449178) | human gut metagenome | biome: human gut; feature: human-associated habitat; material: faeces | place: United Kingdom | collected 2010/2012 ... | reverse complement strand
TGGGAGCAAAGCTGCCGAAGATGGTGTCCTGCGTATTGTCCACGATGATCTCCGCGCCTTCCTTGCCGTAGTTCTTTTCGAGCTGGGCAAAGGATTGGATGATGGGAACGATCTGCAAGTGCCTTGAACGGGAGGCGGAGAACATCATTTCCGCACTTTCAATCTTTGGCAAAGTTCCGAACTCATCGCAGAAGAACACACAGCGGTTTTTGAGCTTGCCGCCGTTCTCATCGGCAACGGCGAGTATCTCACGGTAGAGCTGTTGGATGATGAGTGAAATCATAAAGAAGGTATTGGGATTTTCCTCCGGCATGATGACGAAAATAGCCGACTTCTGATTGCAGAAGGTTTCGGCGTCTATCTCGGTGTCGAAGCACAGGAGCTGCTCTAACTCGGTATCCAAAAATGCGTTGAGTCGGGAGAGCGCTGTTGACATGACCGATGCCATACTCTGCTCGGCGGTGTTCAGTGCCGCACCCGCAAACCATTTCGCTTTATGCTCGTTCGGAAGTAGCTCCATAAGCTGCTGAAACTGATTCTTGCCCTTCTTTTTGGATGGGGCGAGCAGTTCTTGAATGACCTTGAACACCGACACGATGTGCCGTTTCTCCGGCGCACAGAACTCTGACACCAACAGAATGGTTGCGGTCAGCAAGCCCTCGGCGGCGTCATAGAAGTATGCGTTCTGTCCGAAGGAGGCGGCGTCCATGCCGGAGAGGATAATGGTTTTGGATATGATTTTCGCATATTTTTCCGCTTTCGCCTTGTAGACGATTTGGTCGGGGTGCTTTGCGTATAGGTCGGTGTATTTATTGACGAGATACAATATATTATTTCCGTTTGATCGGGTTGGGTTTCGCAAGTCTATAACGGACACCTTGTAACCATAGTCCTTGGCGATGTTTCCGTAGTTACGCATGACATCGCCCTTGGTATCGGTGGAGAGGAAGGACATTCCCGAAGCGCAGGCATACTCAATGCACGGGTACAGCCAAAAGGCAGTCTTGCCGACACCCGCCGCACCGATCATCAGCACATGAACATCTCCGGTGTCTATCATGGCGGTGGTGCTGTGCTTGCCGCCCTTGCACCCGACCACGATGCCCTGCGGCAGAGCTTCCTCGGTCGGCTCGGTCTTTTTCTGAAGCAGTTTTCTCGGTGCTATCGCCGTCATGGTAGGTATTTGGTTTTGCTTTGCCTGCTTACGCCATTTCTTTGGCGTGAACGGGATGTGGCGGTAGGTCTTTCGTATCTCCGCTTTGTTTGCCCACCGAGCCGTGCCGTGTTGACCGTCGCCGACCGTTTTGCTTTTGATGTTGTTGAGGTTATAGATATGAGCAATCAGCGTAATCGCACCGAGGACGGCAAACATAACTGCGGCAACGGTGATTAAAGCTGCAATATTTGGCATTCGGTTTCCTCCTGTTCGGCACATAATAAGTCCTCGTTCCAATCTTTGAATTCGGGAACGAGGATTTCGTGTTTTATGCCCTGTATAAAGAGCTTGTCGGATATTCTCTTGTTCGCCGCCTGACCTGCGGTGTCGTTGTCCATACAGAGACAGACGGTGTTGATATTTGGGTTGTTTTTCAGCATTTGAAACAGCACCTGATCCCCGACACAGCAGGCGGCGGCATAGCTGTGGCTTCGCCAATTCTCCTTGTGCAGAGAAATAAAGGACAGCATATCTATGGGAGCCTCAAAGAGATAGAGCGTATTGTCCGTACCCGTCCAGTGGAAGCTGTAACGGGGATCGCAGCTTTCCGCATTGCCTTTGTAGCTGCTCTCACTGCCTGTTCCTCTTTTGTGTGCGTGTCGGGCAACGCCGTGTTCATCGTAGCCGACAAATACGGCGTTGTGGTAATCGGCGGATTCATAAATCATTCCCTTATGCACAAAGGCGGAAAGCACCTCCCGGTCTATTCCTCGGCGGTTAAGTAGATAGGCATACACACGCCGCATATTATCATTTTTCGGCGGAAGGGTGAACGGCTTCGGCGGCTCTCGCTTGACCGGCTCGGTTCTTTGAATTGTGCCGCCGTTATTGCCGAGCAGGAAATTGACGGCCTGCGGAAAGTCCATGTTATAAAATCTGCGGACGAAGTCAACGGCGTCGCCACCGATGCGTTCATATTGATGAAACCACAGATTTCCTCTGACCGTAACCTTTTCCGAGCCGTCACGCCACACATATTCCTTGCCGGAGCGTTTGAGGCGTTCGCCCTGGCTTTGCAGGAGAGCGACCAAGTCCGTCTGCCGGGCAGCTTCCTTTTGTGCGGCTGTAAAGTGAATGTATTCGGTTGACATGAGTTTCTCCTTTCGAAAAGGAGGTTGCGCATAAAATGTATGCGCAACCTCCCCGTGCTATTGTTTGAGTCCGTGAGCCTGTTTTTTCTCCTCGATTTTTCTCCGCAGCTTGCGGTCGATGCTGTTTTCTCTGCCTCTGCGCTCATCCTCCAAGCGGTTTTGGATGATACGCGCCATGTGTCCGAGCAGGCGGAGCGAGGCAAGTGCTGCCGTCCAGTTTCCGTTGACACGAATGCTGTGGATGAGCTGTGCTGCGTATTGATTGCCATGCTCGGCGGCAAGATGAAGATAGTACATCGCCTTATCGGTATCTCTCGGTATGTCTTTACCGTAGAGATAGATTTTTCCGAGTTGATATTCGGCATAATCATTTCCGTTCCCGGCGGCTATCATAAAGCTGCGGATGGCTTTTTGAATGTCCTTGACCTCGTCCTCGGTCAGATATATCTTGCCTGCAAGGTACGCCGCATAGGGATTTTTCTGTATGGCGGCACTGTCAAGCCATTCTACAGCTTTCTTTATATCTTTCGGTATGACTTCGCCTTTGTATAACAGCCTGCCGAGGATAAACTGTGCCGGAGCAAAGCCTTTTGATGCCGACAGATTCAGCAGGCGCACAGCCTCGTCAATGCTTTGGGCAAGGACATCTCCGTCAAGATACGCTTTGCCAAGGGTGTACGCCGCATATTTGTTACCTTGCTCTGCGGAGCGGCGCAGCAGGCTCTCGGCTCGTTCGGTATCTCTTTCTATATCCTCGCCCTTGAGGAAGGTTTTGCCGAGCAGATATTCGGCGTATGGGTTATCGTCTTTGACGGCGCTTTCCAACCAATGTAGAGCGTGGAGCATTTGTTTCGGTACATCCTCGCCTTTAAGGTACAGCTTGCCGAGCATATATTTCGCTACGGTGTAGCCCTGCTTGGCGGATTTGGTGAGATACTCCACCGCCTTTTTCGGATCGTAGTGTTCGCCGTCACGGTCGAGCATAAATTTTGCTGCACGGTACTGAGACCATTTGTTGCCCTTGTCAGCGTCCGCAACCGTTCTTTCGTATTCGTCCATAGGCAAAGGCGGCGGATCGGGGCTTTCGCTTTCCTCGACGGTCGGTTCAAGGTCCGGCTCTGTCGGCTCGTCCGTTTCCTCGATCTCGTCTGTCGGCAAATTGAGTTTCATCGCCTCGGCTATCACCATATTTTTTACGGATTTGAATTCCTTATTTTGCGACAGCGGCAGCCGTTCCGGTCGGCTCTCGGTGTAGACCTTCAGCGCCGTTTCCTTTGACTCGTACCATAAGTCATAGAGAGCTGCGATGCGTTCATCCTTGCCGAGTTCGTCAACGATGCTGTTGATGATCTCCTTGATGTCCTTGCGCAGATAGCCGTATTGCTTTTTGCCGTTGGTCACAGCCAACCTCTTGGCGAGTGTCTGCAGCAGAGTTTCCACTTGGGAATTATCATAGATGCCGCCGTTAATCTTGGCGATGAGCTCGGCGAGTACCTCACGGCTCTGCGCCTTGAGTGTGTCACGGTGTTCGGTTTGCTTTTTATATTCGCAGAGCAAGTCCTGTGCAAAAATATCTTTTGCGAAGGATGAGCGCAATGCCATCAGACCTTTTTCCGAGAGGTAGCCCTCGGTCGGGTCGGTCGAGTAGACGATCATGTGGACATGGGGATGGTAGCTTTCGTTATGAAACGCAGCAAACCAACGGAGATTGCTCATTGGTATTTTCAGATTTTCCGACAGTGTCTGCGTTTGCGACCGGAGCATATCCCGCCATCGACTGCCGTTATCATAGCCGAGGCGCTCGGCGTCCTCACGGCGCAGTGAGACGATTGCCGTCCATACATTTCCCGTGTGCGCATTGAGTTCATCGGATACCTTTTGCAGATCCACCGCCACGCCGTCGTCGGTAAAAAGTCCGTGAGAGCCGAAGCGTTCCGCACGGGGACGGGTGGCGATGTAGTCGGCATAGGTTTTGGTGTGCATCATCTCATCGGCGTTTTCTTCAAGCATTCGGGTAATGAATTCCGAAGCTGTTACAATCGTTTTGTCTTTGAGGTAGTCCTCATACTCCAAGGACGAACGGCTGTCGGGAAAATCTGCGAGTATTTTTTGAATGAGCCGCCGCTGTTTGTCGGTCGCCGGGGCAAACTTTCTTGACTCGTCTATCTTTTCCGCACCTTCACGGGTAGCGATGTACTCCGCATAGCCGCCAACATTTTTTCTGTTCTCCGGCTTTAGGTATTTGAATTTTGTAATTAACCGAGCCATTTATCAGCCTTTCTGCCAATCGTTTGCGTCTTTGAAAGTAAAATTGCCGTTGAGCCTTTTTACTTCTTTTACGCATTCACCCTTGAGCCGTTCGAGAGAGACATCGTCAATCTCACTGTTCGCCGCCACCACATTCATCGTGACGGCAAGTTGAACTGCCAACTTAAAAAGCAATCGGCAGATGCGATTGTCGCTCTCGGCAACAATACTTTTCATAGAGGACAACATTGCGTTCGGCAGCATGGAGCGCTGATCCTCGGCAGTGAGGTGGTCTATATAGAACTGCACCGCCTTTTCGATGAACTCTGACTTACTGCGGCAATCGTCTGCGGTGTAGAGCTGCCCGATTTTATCGAGCGTTTCAGGATAGAGCCACAGCGCAAATTTGCGTTTGTTTTTCGGTGTCGGCATTTGGGTCATCTCCTTTTCCTGCCGTATTTTTCGTTCAAAAACCGCAACCCCTAAACTTGCGAGGTTTTTATCCGTGCAACCCCTAAATCGCAGTTTTTGTTGTCGTCCTCAAAAGCCCCGCAAAGCCTTATGCGGTCGGCGTTGCCGTCCGCTGTGATACGCCGAGGGGAAGCTGCGCAACCCCTCGGCTTTCACCTGCTTATTTTCGTACCGCCTGCCGATTTCCGCAAAAGGGTGCGAAAACCGTCCCAAACGGCGCTTTGCCTTTGCAGGGCTTGTGTTTACCCGCTGTGGGGTTGCATCTCGCCACACGGGGCGACACAGGGGCTGACACGGCGGTCACATCTGCATCGCCGGAGCTTCGGCTTCGTCATCGGTTCCCTCATAAATCATATCGGAGAGATCCTCCACATAGGCAGCCCATGCACTCAGCCCGTTTATGGACTCATCGAGGCTTTCAAAGGTGTGCTTGAATGCTCCGGCAAGTTCCTCACGGTTTTCGGGGAATACAACACAGCAATCGGTATATGCTTTTTCCATCTGCTCCTTTAAGGCACAGCTACAGTCCAACATGGAGTAGAGCCGATCCAATTCGTTATCCGATTTGATCTCCAACTGTTTTTGCGGAGATTTTTTCTGATAGATACCGAACTGTACTCGTTCATAGTTCGAATCGGGTTTCTTGATGACGCTGTTGACATACTGGATGAAAAGGTTCGGCTGGATTTTTTCATCGAACCTTGTTCCCTGAATTTGCTGCCGAGCGAATTCCAAAAGCTCTCGGTATCTATGTGGCTTTCCATCATCAAGCATTTCCTTGAAGCAGTTGCGGAGAAATTCCGCTTTTGAAATATTGTTATCCATACTTTAGTCCTCCTTATATCTGAATCACTTGGTTTTCGGTTTCCTCCGACAGATCCATTTCTTTCCCTGCAAGGCTGTTGTTGAAAATCTCACGGCGGCATTCCTCGCTGCGGTAATCGGAGCGGAACGCTTTGTAGGCCGCAACGGAAAAATCATGCAGAGAGTAGGTCTGCCACTCGTTATCCGTGCCGTCGTAAACACTGACCCGACCTTCGTCCAAATCAAATTCGAGCAGCGCAGTGACTCGGTTATCCGAATGGATATCCGCACAGACCTTGACGAAGTATTCAAGGCTGACGGGATTCGTTTCAATAAAAGCGTCGGTGAATGTTTTGGGGTCTGCGGATAACTCACCGCGCTCATAGAGACGGTACCGATACGCAGCCTGCATCGGGGAGAGGAAGTAGTCGCTTGTGAAGTGAAAGTCATCATCGTTTTCACGGATGTGGTAGACCGCAAAGCGTCGGGCCGCTTCCATCCGCGCCTGCTCTGCGGCGTTCTCTCTTTCAATCCTTGCCTCGATGGAGGCACGCTGCTCATCGGGAACATATTCCTGATACAGTGTGTCGAACGCCTCGGTCAATTTATCCTCGACTGTTTCGGCGGTCTGATTGCCGAGGGCGTCTGCCAATGCCCGCACACGGTATTCGTTAAGGTACAGGGTAATATCAATGTCGTTCATTGGCGCTTACCTCGCTGACTTCCGTATGCTCGGTTTTAGAGAGCTTCGGCTTTCTCGGCTTCGGCACGGCAGAGGAAGAAACGGTGCCGGATTTCATGTCGATAAAATCACGCACACCCGCAGGCACGGTTTTGGTGTAGAGAGCGTCCAGCGCTTTTTCGAGTTCCGCTTCGGCGGTCGTGCCTTTCTGTGAAAGATAAAGGACAAGGGCGGATGCCTTGTCCTCGTCAAATGAGATATTGAAGGTTGTCTTTTTCATGTGGGTGATCTCCTTTCAGATACAAAAAAGCGACGCCGTTTTTTCGGCGCCGCATTGTCGGATATATATTTTAGATCGTTTTGGGCGTTTGCGAGAGCAACAGCAGCACGATAATCGAAGCCGCAAAAGCCGCTGCCCCGGTGATGACGGCGGCAGGTGTATTCATCGGCTTGTTTCTTATCCTGCACACTGCCCATACAAGGCCTACGCCCACAGCAGAGGGAAGAAGAGATATTCCGAGTCCTTTCCACAGCCACAAAAGCTCTGCAAAAATTCTCATCGTTTGCACCGCCTTTCTACAGCGTAAGTCCCATATCGGGTTCTTCGTCCTCGGACAGATCCCCGTCCATCTCGATGAGCTCACGAACCCTATCCTGCCCGCAGAGGATAAAGGTGCGGATATATTCCCGGTCTACCTCGATAGGAATTTCGTCAAGGCATTCATCGATGATATCCTCTGTGATCTCCGGCAGACGCATTTCCCGGTACAGCTCACGCGCTTCTTCGCAGTCCTGCAGGAAGGCTTTGAGGAAACCGATCAGCCCGTCATGAGTGCGTCGGACATCGGAGAGATAGCCCTTGGCGATCAGTGCAATGTTGTTATCGTAGTTGGGCGCAAGGGAGAGGATTTTCCCGGTTTTCACATCCCGCAGCAGTCCGAAGTTTTCGGTGTGCCTGTCCATGTTGTAGCAGACCGAGTCCGTCCACAGAAGCAGCAGATACTGCTTGGCGATCTCCGGGGATAGGCCGTACAGCACATGAAAGCAATTTTCGTAATCCTCATCGTCGTCCACGAGTGCGCGCATCGGCTCGAAGTTCACCGCCGCGCCGTTTGTGAAATCCTTTGAGCGGATATACCGTCCGTCAAGCTCATAGTGCGCCGTGGGCAGTCCCAGCTTTTCGCAGAGCTTGCAGATGAACAGCTCCGAGAAATATTCTTCTTTGTTTCCGCTTTTGTACATCCACCACTCGCCGTCAATGAGCTTCCAGCACTTTTCGAAGCTGCCGGTGTTGGTCAGCTCCGGTGTTCTTGAGGGCTTGCGGGAGAAGCTGTCGGGGTCGCCGCGCAGGGCAAGCTCGGCAAAGTAGTTTTCCTTGAAGCGGATATCCTCATATACGGCGGACGAGCCTTCGGGCTTAAACCAGTAGCGGTCGGTCACGGTCGCCGCATTGACCGCAAGCGCCGTGGCGATGTCGTCCGTTGTGCGCAGGCGCAAGGCTCTTTTCAGAAGGCGCGAGTTGGTTCTGTGGGAATCGATGGCGCGGGAGGCAAGCCAGCCTTCGATGTTTCCCGTCCGTTTCAGATAGAGGGGCAGGAGCCTTTCGTCCGCTTCCGTTACGACGCCGTTTTTCACGGTCGCGATGACACGGTCTTCCGACATTAAGGTTCCCGTTATATTTTGCATATTTCGCACCGCCTTTCGTTTGAGATTATAGCTTTTGACACCGTCGGGTGTCGCTTTGAGTTTTTTCAGCTCTGCTTGGAGGCTCTTGCGGCGCTCCACCAAGGCTTTGGTCTGCTCCAATTCTCCGGCTTTGATATACCGGCTTTTAAGCTTGCCGTTTTCCGTCCACTGCAGATAGAAGCGTTCTTTTCCTTTGATCACCTTGCGGGAGATATATCCGTTTATGCTTTCCGCAAGCTTCTTTTCCAGCTCCGCTATCCGCTTTGCCGTATCGCTCATATTCCCACCGCCGTTTCGAGAGCTTTTGTCTTTAAATATATTATAACCTATATTCTCACAAATAGCAATAGGTTATCTTGCGCAGCGGAGCAATAAAGTGCAAACTTTTTGTTACATAGACATCTCCTGCGTCTGATCCTCATCGGAGGAGTCGTGCGCAGACTCATAATTGTATTCGCTTTCGTGTTCATCATAAATGTTACAGCCGAGGACGGAGAGCAGACTCACCGGATTCCCTTGGCAGTTATGACAGTACTGCAGATGACAGGTCATTTCGATGGCGTCCTCGGCCATGATGAGCTCGTTTATTTCTTCTCTCTGCCGTAATTCTTCTTCGAGCAATCTGCCGTTCTCGTTGGTGTCGGAAACCTCTGCACCGAAGTGGTGGTACAGCTCATCATAGGAAACCGACCAGTAGCAGTTCTCGGAATTGTCGCAGCACTGCCGGACGGCATAGTCGGCAAGCCGCTTGATTTTATTTTTATCCATATAGACCGTTCCTTTCATTGTGATTCGGTATTCTCCGTATAGGTGATATACGGAATCTTGAGCCAATGCGTAAAGCCACTGCCTGAAACATCGGAGATAATAACGCCGTCGTTGGTGTTGGCAGCGTGGATGACCTGACCGTTCCCGATATATATCCCAATGTGACCCTCATGCCAGAGAGCCAGGCCCGGTGTTTCGGGAAGCGTATCGATTGTGCCTTTTTCCGTTGCATTTTCGTACATGGTGTCCGCACCGATATCGGGCATACCGTTTGTGCCGTAAGTGATACTGCCGCTTTCACAGTCGTACCAGCCGTAGCCCTTGATAAGACCGATGCAGTCGGCAGTCCTTCCACCGAGCCAATGTGTTCGGATATATTCCTCCTTGCCGCCGACCTCGTCGGGGTACTGGGAGACCTTGCCGTTCAGCATCGATTCGGTCAGCACCTCACCGTAGGTTCCCCATACATAGCCCCACTTCTTTGCATATGCTTGCTTTGCCCATTCAACAAGGTCGTGGGCGTTCTTGGTGTCGGGATCGGTGAAGCCGGAGGTGTTGATGGCCTTAGCTCGGATGGCGGTCATGACCTTTGTAAAGTCCTCGGCATTGAGTGTAGTACCGAAGGCGGTATTGACAGCGGTGATGAGCTGCTCATCTGTCTGATCCTCCGCAAAGCAGCCTGCCAGCTTGGAAACGAAATCCGTTTGTTCGGCATAGTCGGAAAGCGCCAGCACATACAGCACCTGCGCTTCCTTTGCTTTTTCTGCCGTAAATCCTGCGGCTTTCATTTCATCCTCGATGGCGTACATGGTATCCTCCACCGCCTGCAGTTTTGCCTTTTCTTCGGCGGAGAGGTTTTCCACCACCAAGGCCTGCAGGCGGTCGGTGTCGATCTCGATGTCACCGTTGAACAAAGATATAACGGCAGCCACCGGCATAATGATGATAATGATCACACCGAGGATAATGCCGAGAACGGTGCGCCGCAGCTTTTTGTCGGTGAGAACGGCGACGGCTATCTTTTTAAGAGCCGCCGCTACCGTTGCGCTCATCGCCCGCCTGCCTTTCCGAAAATAGCCGCCTTATAGTCCGGCGCTATAACTTGGAGCAGATAACGTTCGTTACCGCAGCGATAGAGGCAAGTACCTCTTTCGGGATATTTGATGAGTTCAAATTCCGAAGGCTCGACCTGCAGGGCGTCCATATATTCCTTCGGGTTGATATGACCTGCGTTGAACAAAAACTGGTGCGTAGGAATGGAAAACAGCGGCTTTGTGAATTCCCTGATAGACGGAATCAGAAAATCCTCGATATTCTGACTTGCCAGAATCACCGAGGAGTCTTTCTTGCGCACACGCTTCATGCAGTTGCGCAGATATTCGATTGTAGTCATGTTCGAGAGGAAGAGGTACAGCTCGTCCACCGATGCCGCAGTATTGCCTTTGCCCAGCAATTCATTGCTCATAAAGGAAAGTATATTGAACAGCATACAGTCCTTGAGTCGCCGGTTGGTATCCATAAGCCCCTTGACACCGAATACGAGAAAGTTGGAGTCGGTAATGTTGGTGTGTCCGTTGAAATATTTGCTTTCCGAGCCGACGCACATACTGTGGATTCCGAGACAGACCTCCTGCAGCGTTTCTTCGGTGTAGAGGTATTTTCGCTGCTTGTCGTAGGTCATAAATTCTTCCTCGCAGAGATTGTAAAAATCCTGCATGACGGGAAAATCCGAGGTCTTCTTTACACTGTAGTCCGTGCTGTCGGTGATACCGAATCGGGCGTACAGCTTGGAGAGCAGAATCTCAATGGTGTCGATCTGCGAATCGGTAAAATCCTTGTAGCTGCGGAAAAAGTCTTTCAAAAAGGCAATGTGCTGACTGAGCCTTGTGACCTTTTTGAAGGCTTCGGGCGTGTTGGCGTCGATATCCTCAACGCTGTCCGTCCACGCTTTCGGCTCTAACGGATTGATGGTGTATTCTCCCGACATAAAGTCGATATAACAGCCGCCGAGCGCGTCGCATAAGGTTTCGTATTCGCTTTCGGGATCAAGACAAATAATGCGCTTTCCCGATTCGCGGATGTTGGTCAAAATAAGCTTCAAAAGATAGCTTTTTCCCTGACCGCTGTTGCCCAAAATAAGGGCGTTGGAATTGGTCTTGTCCTCGGCTCTGCGGTCGAAGTCTACAAGGATATTTGTTCCGTACTTATCTCTGCCGATATATGCACCCTGCGGATCGGTCTTGCCGGAAAAGTTGAATGGGTAAAGATTTGCAACACTTGACGCAGGAAGCACACGCTCGTACTGTGCGCCGAACTGGTTGGAGCCTGTCGGCACGGCAGAGAGAAATCCCTCTTTTTGCCGTAGCGTTAATCGGTCAACGGAGATTTTGGAACGCGTCAACTCCATGGCAATGTCCGATTGCAATTCCTTAAGCTTTTCCATGCTTTTTGCTTTCAGCTCGATAAACACCGAGCAGTGGAGGAGCGGCTCTTTGTTTTTGCGGAGGTTGGCGAGAAGTTCAATTACATCCTGCAAATTGCCCTCCGCCTCAATGCTTTCGCTGACATCGTTGCCGCCACTTTTGAGTCGGTTACGGCGAGTGGCATTTTGAATTATCTTACGCTGTTCCATTGATTCCACAAGCCTGTGATAAATGCGCAGGGTCACGCCGTTGCGGTCGGCGAGCTGTGAGAGGATCGCCTGTTCCTCGGTGGACGGAGGATATTCCCGAATCGCCCATACGCAGCGGTAGCTGTCACCCACGATATAATGGTCGGATAAAAATTTGATAGTGCCGGGCAGGATCATATCGAAGAAGTCCTTGGTGCGGATTTCCTCCACCTGCTCCGGCGTTAATACTTTCGGTTTTCTCTTAAACATGATTTTCTTCCTTTCTGCCGACAATTTAAGTTTCTGCGGCGATAATGAGCAGCCTGCCATCCTTGCCCGATCCGTAACAGGTGGAGAGGATGAGCTGTCTGCCGTCCTCGGCGGCGATGCGGTCATACCAAGCGTCCGAGGTGTTTGTTTTCAGCACCTCGGTTACGATAAAGGTTTGTACTCCGTCTGCGGTTTCAAATTTTACGGTCCGGTGTGCATTCAAAAAATCTCTGTCCACATACCTTTTGAGGTCGGAGAACATTGTATCGTTTCGCATATTGTGACCGTAAATAATGAGGTTGGAGCTTTGAAGGTCGCATCGTCCGTCGAGGAACGGCACACCGCTTTGGCTGTATTGGCCGTAGAAGTTTCGGCGGAGGTATTTCTGCGGTTCACTCGGAGTATACATGACGGGATAGCTGATGCTTGTGCCGTCAATACTCAGCCACCCGATACAGTCGCCGTTTACGGCAATGAGCGCAGGAATATTGTGTTCTGTGGCAGACTGTTCGGTCGGCTCTGCGCTCGTTTCTGTTTCTGTGTCCGTTACGGATTCTGCCGGAGCTTCGGTCATCGGCAGTTTGGCAATTTCTGCGACGGAGGCGAAGTCCTTTTTTTCTTTCTGCCGTTCCTTCAGTTCGGAATGGATTTTCTCGCCTGACAGCACGGCTGCCGCCGACAGCAGAAGACAAAAAAATATGAGGGCGTGCTTATTCCTCGTCCTCATCATCCGTACCCTCGTAAAACTGTTCGCCGTCAATGTCGGGCATGGCCTCGCCCTGCATACTCGCTTCAAAGTATAACGCCAGAATGCGCTTGATCTCCGGTTTTTTCAGCCTGTGTACCTCAAAGCCCTCGCCGGCGATCTTACTTTCGATGCGGTTGGCGGTTTCAAAAACCTGCTTTTCCTTTTGGCTTTTCAGCCGTGCCACAAAGAAAAACTGCCGCGCCGTCGCCATTTCCGTCTGAATGTTGTCGAGGAAATCGATGTCCTTTTTGATGAGCTTCCTGACCTTTGCATTTTCCTCAACTTCAAGGCGTTCGGTAAGATAGGCTTTGTTGTCATCGAAGCATTCCGAGGAGTCGGTGCAGACGATCTCGATGTCGGGCAATGCCGACAGCACCATCATCAGATGGCGAATTTTGATCTCGATGTTGGTATGCGACAGCA
>ERZ824600.4161-NODE-4161-length-13027-cov-9.649630_pt1 | contig 13027 bp, 10 predicted proteins | sample MGYA00519933_ERZ824600 | MGnify/ENA primary metagenome ERZ824600 (study PRJEB31778, sample SAMEA3449178) | human gut metagenome | biome: human gut; feature: human-associated habitat; material: faeces | place: United Kingdom | collected 2010/2012 ... | reverse complement strand
AGCGCCGAAAATCGGCAAAGAGCATTCAGGATATGAAGTTTTTGAGAGATATTACGGAGTTTATTTTTCTTGAAGATCTGCCGAAAAAGGCAGATATCATCATCGTACCCGGCAATACATGGCCGCAGCCTGCAAGGAGGGCTGCGGCGCTGTATCAGGCGGGGATGGCACCTTATATTGTGGTGTCCGGCAGATACAGCAAAGGCCGGTCGGCTTTTGAGGGGCCATCCTGTGACAGGGAATGTTATAAGGGCCCTTATGCTGCAGAAGCGGATTTCCTGACAGATGTGCTGATGCAGGCAGGTGTGCCGGGAGAAGCCATTCTTCAGGAAAGAGAAGCCACATTTACTCTTGAAAATGCTGAATATATCAGGAAGATGCTGGAGGAAAAGCACCTTCCGATAAAAAGGGCCATTATCTGCTGCCAGGCTTTTCATGCCAGAAGATGCAGAATGTATTTTGAGTATGTATTTCAGGACAGGGAGATTGAATTCCTGATGTGCCCAGCGGTTACACAGGGCATCAGCCGTGATAACTGGGCGGAAAGCAGCGGAACCTACCAAAGCACAGCAGCGTCTGTCACGGTAGAGACACCGGCACCACAGCCTGAGACCGATACCACGGTGCAGACCTCACCGGAATCGTTGGTACCGCAGGAAACCCGGCAAACCACCTATGTGCTGAATACCAACACTATGAAATTCCATTATCCCACATGCTCCAGCGTGGACGATATGAAAGAGAAAAATAAACAAATCTACACCGGCAGCAGAGAAGAGGTCATCAATATGGGATATGTTCCCTGCAAACGGTGCAATCCCTGAAATTTGGTGCAAATCTGGTACAAAAAATAAATAAAAATTCCTCAAAAGTTGATTTTCGACAGACATAAAAAAGGTAACACAATTGATATTGTGTTACCTTTTTGCTTTCACATAGTATATCGGTACGCTCGCAGAAAACTTAACCCCTTTTTTGAAAAAAATTGACCCCCTCATTTGCCAAAGTAAATGCAGCCCCGGAAAGTATATGTTATAGTTCACAGATATATAAAAAACGTCGGTTTTATGCGGCTTACACTAATTTCTAGGAGGAATCAGATGAATACAGCACAACCAATTCGTAACCTGGAGGATCTGAAAAATTTTAAAAACTACTATAAGGAAATCCACCCCAATGCCAGAAACCAATTGTTAGTGATCCTGGGCTTGAATACTGCACTGAGGATTTCGGATCTGCTTACTCTGCGGTGGGAAGATGTTTATAACTTTTCTCAAAACAGATGGCAGGAGCATATTGAGATCATTGAGCAGAAGACGGGAAAGACCTCCTGCATCTATATCAATCATAATATTCACGCATGTCTTCAAAATTATCAGGCACAGCTTCAAAAGGAGCGAAAACCTATTCAGCCAGAAAAGTATCTTTTTCCCCACAGCAATAAAAATGAACCCATCAGTCGGGTGCAGGCTTTTCGCATCATCAAAAAGGTGGCAGCTTATTACAATATCCCCGGCGTGATCTGCTGTCATTCCCTTCGCAAAACCTTCGGATATCATGCCTGGCAGCAGGGCGTACAGCCGGCAATGCTGGTCAGCATCTATAATCATTCGTCTTATGAAGTGACCAAACGATATCTTGGCATTGAGCAGGATGACCGGGATAAAATTTTTCAGGAGATCATACTCTGAACACAAGGGTAACACAATATCAAGTTTGTTACATTACGATCAGTATTTCCAAAACACAGCAAATTATAAGGAAATAATCGATTCAAGGAGGAATGGCTATGCTGAGATTATCGGTGAGAGATGAAGAGTTTCTGATGATCGGAGACGATGTGAAGATTGTATTTTTGGGAAGCAGCGGCGGACAGACGCGTATCATGATCGACGCCCCCAAGGATGTGAACATCGTACGAAGCAAGGCCATTGAAAAACGGATCCAGGATCCGGAGCTTCTGGCGACGATCCCAAAGTATCACAAGAATCCGGAAGGTGCCACTAAGAGGAAAAAATCCAACGTCGTGATCGTACAGAACAAATAACTTCAGATACTGTGGGACAAAAGCTTGCTAACAATGCGGAATCCTAGGGCCGCAGTAACTATTAACCACACACCGCAGATAAACGGATGTATCTGCAACACTTTTTACACATGGAGGTAAATTATTATGGTAGTACAACACAACTTAACAGCAATGAACTCTAACAGAATGTTAGGCTTAACCACCGCTTCTCAGGCAAAGTCCACCGAGAAACTGTCTTCCGGTTACAAGATCAACCGTGCAGCTGATGATGCAGCAGGCCTGTCCATCAGTGAGAAGATGAGAAAGCAGATCAGAGGTCTGACACAGGCTTCTTCCAACGCACAGGATGGTATCAGTGCAGTACAGACCGCTGAAGGTGCTCTGAACGAAGTTCAGGATATGCTGCAGAGAATGAACGAACTGGCTGTAAAGGCTGCTAACGGAACCAATTCCATGGATGACAGAAGCTACATCCAGAACGAAATTGATCAGCTGACCACTGAGATCGACCGTGTAGCTGAGACCACCAAGTTTAACGAGACTTATCTGTTAAAGGGTGATAAGCAGGCTGCTAAAGAATATACTGCAAGTTATCAGATCAATAAATTAAAGACAGGTACAAATATTTTTACAGCAGATGGAACGCAGTTAACAACTGATACAGACTTGGATGCAGCTATTACTGCTGGTAAGGATATCTATACTACAGCTCCTACACATTCTGCAGCAACAACAAATATTAATAATGCTACTGTGACCTACAATGGAGAAGATCTTACTACAGCAAAAACCTTAACATATGATGGAACTACGAGCACATGGAAAGATAATGGCACAGAAGTAAATCTTACTGCTATGGGCATTACTCTTGGAGGTACCGGAACTCCTACAAATGGTAACACAATTACAATTTCCGCTGCAACACAAGGTACTAAGGCAACAGAAGCCAACTATACCGCAGCCCCGGGCAAATTGTATGATGCGGATGGCAACAAGATTTCTGCTAATGCACTGGATAGCTATTTTGACATTGATGCGGCTACCGGAAATGCATCCTTAAAGACCGGTAAGAAGCTGTATACCGATGCACAGGGTACAACATTGCTCGATGCTGCAGATATTACAAAGTATGTTGCTACAAGTCAGAGTAAGACCGCTACATTGACACTGAAATTACATGTTGGTGCTGATGCAACTGACAACAACCAGATTTCTGTTGATATTGATGCTATGAGTGCTGACGGACTTGGCGTTAAGAATCTGAAGGTTGATGGTTCTGACGACACCAACGCAAAGAATGCAATCGATACCATCAAGGCAGCAATCCAGACTGTTTCCACTCAGCGTTCCGCACTTGGTGCAGTTCAGAACAGACTTGAGCACACCATCAACAACCTGGATAACGTTGTAGAGAATACCACCAGCGCAGAGAGCCAGATCCGTGATACCGATATGGCTACTGAGATGGTTAAGTACTCCAACAACAACATCCTGGCTCAGGCAGGACAGGCTATGCTGGCTCAGGCTAACCAGTCCAACCAGGGTGTACTGTCTCTGTTACAGTAATCTTAACCACAGTTTGATCCAAAACATTTTTAGAATTAGTGGTGTAAAAACTAACATAAAAAGGTTCCGCCGGAGAATTCCGGTGGAACCTTTTTGCTGCAGACCAGTCAGAAACGAAAGCATTAAAAAAGCAACCGCCCATTGCCCAAGGTATCGGTTGCTTTTTTAGAACCATAAACTGAGGCGAACCGTTGCTGTACGGTAGCACTCTTTTTGTGTCTTAATGCTAACACGTTTTTTGCGATGCGTCAACGCTTTTCGCTCGGTCATTTTTCATAAGTTGTACTTCAAATTCAGCAATTCCAGTGGAACCTTTTTACTGTGAACAGCCTGAAAATATCAGAAATATGACACTTGGTAAAAATGCACAAAATCCAAATCCGTGAAAATAGCCAATTTCAACATACTGAATTTTGTATACTTATTTCGCAGAAAATCATAGGAAAACAGCCCTCTATACCTTATAATAAACGTGGGTGCTACCAAAACGGTAAGCGGTTCGCCTTTCGCCAAAGTGGGAACATTTTGAGAACTTCCAGTATTATCGGAGGTGATACGAATGGGAAATTTAACGAAAGGTACATAAATGATAGAAACAGTGGTTGGCGCTGTCGGTATTGTAGTCACGATTATCAGCATCATCGTGACCGTGATCAGTATCGTGCAGACCAGTCAGAAACGAAAGCATTAAAAAAGCAACCGCCTCCACCAAAGGTACAAGTTGCTTTTTTAGAACTATAAACTAAGGTGAACCGTTGCTGTACGGTAGCACTCTTTTTGTTCCTTAATACTAACACTTTTTTTACGATGCGTCAACGTTTTTCGCATACTTGCAATCATTCTGCAAATGCTATAGACTAAGAGTAATCTACATTGATCTGAAAACAGTAAAGGAGACCACTATGTGCACAGCAGCAACTTATAGATCGCAGGATTTTTATTTTGGCAGAACTTTTGATTATGAATTTAATTATGGAGAAGCAGTGGTGGTGACACCGCGTAATTACTCTTTTCAGTTACGGCATCAGAATGCATTGACTGAGCATTATGCCATGATCGGTATCGCTCATATGGTAGGGGATTATCCGCTGTATTATGATGCAGTCAATGAAAAGGGTCTGGGTATGGCAGGTCTTAATTTCGCGGGCAACGCCGTATATCGTAAGCCCAAGGAGGGCAGAGACAACATTGCACAGTTCGAGTTCATTCCATGGATACTGGGACAGTGTGCTACGGTGCAGGAAGCCCGGACACTGTTAGCCCACATCAATCTGGTGGATACGCGGTTCAGCGAGCAGTTTCCGACATCACAGCTGCACTGGATCCTGACGGACAGGGACGAGGCAATCACGATAGAGGCAGTCCGGGAGGGGCTGAACATTTATGACAATCCCGTAGGGGTATTGACGAACAATCCTCCCTTTGACAAGCAGCTGTTCCGGCTGAATGACTACAGTTATCTGTCTCCGGATCAGCCGGTGAACCGTTTCTCAGAGCAGCTTCAGCTGCAGCCGTACAGCCGTGGCATGGGAGCCATGGGGCTGCCCGGTGATCTGTCCTCTGCCTCCCGTTTTGTCCGGGTGGCTTTTACGAAAATGAATTCTGTATCGGGGACCTCGGAGTCTGAAAGCGTCAGTCAGTTTTTCCATATCTTAGGAAGTGTGGCTCAGACGAGAGGGTGCTGTCGTCTGGAAAACGGTAAGTATGAGATCACTATTTATACTTCCTGCTGTAATGCAGACAGGGGGATTTATTATTACACTACCTATGAGAACCACCAGATCACAGCCGTGGATATGTATCGGGAGAACCTGGATGGGGAGATCCCCGTGCATTATCCCCTGGTGCAGGGAGAGCACATCTTACTGCAGAATGCGGCAGATACAACGGAGGAAAATCTGTAAATGGATGTAGAACAGAGAGAACATGTAGTGTCCGGCTTCGCCTTCTATTCCGAGAAGGATGCCGGACTTGCGGAGCAGGAACGGCAGAAGATCGCCTATCTGGATAAGCACATTGATCATGCGGATATGCAGTCGGTTCTTGCCATATATAAAAAAGCGCTGGAAGACCGGGTGTTCCGCACTCCGGTGGGACTGGAGTACCTGAGGGAGTTGCAGGGAGAGCTGCGCGCCCGGGGAGAAGAACTGGGGGAGGAAGTACCTCCGATACCTCTGTGGACGAACTTTGCCGATGTCAGGACGAAAACGTCCCCTGCCAGAAGACGGATCCAATCGATGCCGGAAGATGGGGGCAAAAAGGCGGGGCTCCACCTGTCAGTGATCATGAACATCGTGATGATTGTGGCGATCATTGCCATGTTTGTGATCACATTGAACTCCGACCAGCCCAATATCCTGAATTACGAGCGGAATCTTCAGAATAAATACGCTTCCTGGGAACAGGAACTGACCCAGAGAGAGCAGACAGTGCGGGAAAAAGAGAGAGAACTACATATAGAAAATACAGGAAATACAGGGAATACGGAGACCGAGGTTTCACAGAATTGACATATTTTCGCGCTATACTATGTCTACAACAGAAAGGTGAGGGTATGTATGGACAGACTGAAAATACTGGTAGTAGATGATGAGAGCAGAATGCGTAAGCTGGTCCGGGATTTCCTGGTGAAGAGTAATTTTGAGGTGCTGGAGGCTGGGGACGGCGAGGAGGCACTGGATATTTTTTATAAGGATAAGGATATTGCACTGATCATTCTGGATGTGATGATGCCGAAAATGGACGGCTGGCAGGTATGCCGGGAGATCCGTGTGAATTCCAAAGTTCCTATTATTATGCTGACAGCCCGCGGAGATGAGAGAGACGAGCTGCAGGGCTTCCAGCTGGGAGTGGACGAGTATATTTCTAAGCCCTTCAGTCCCAAAATCCTGGTGGCGCGGGTGGAAGCGATCCTGCGCAGGACGAACCAGTTAGGACAGGACGAAACACTGACCTGCGGCGGGATCACCGTGGATAAGACAGCACACCGCGTGATCATAGACGGCAAAGATGTGGACTTAAGCTATAAAGAATTCGAGCTTCTGACCTATTTTATGGAAAATAAGGGAATCGCCCTGTCCAGAGAGAAGATACTGAACAACGTATGGAACTATGATTACTTCGGGGATGCCCGTACCATTGATACCCATGTGAAGAAGCTGCGCAGCAAGCTGGGCGAGGAAGGCAATCTCATCAAGACCATATGGGGAATGGGGTACAAAATGGATGAAACAATGGAATAAACAGCAGGAGAAAAAAGTGCATTCTATCAGGGGACAGTTCGCCTGGATATTTATCGGGCTGATGATCGGGACGATCCTTTTGTGCCTGCTGCTGAATTACATGTTTTTAGGCAGAGTCTATATGCAGAGCAAGATGGATGTCATTCACGATGCTTATGAGACGATCAAGCAGGCGGCGGAGAGCGACAGCTATGGTTCCGAGGAATTCGCCAGGGAGCTGGATGACGTATGCAGAAGCTATAACATGACAGTGTGTGTCATGGACGTGAATTCCAACATGAAATATGTATCCATCAACGGCGGTGAGAGACTGGAGAACCGTCTGCTCGGCTATGTGTTCGGCTTCCGAACGTTTCCGGATAATGAGCGGGTCATCGAGAACGGTGATGACTATGTGATCCAGAGAACCGGGCAGGAGAATAAGGAATATTTAGAGATCTACGGCAGGCTGAACACCGGAATTTCTTTTATCATGCAGACACCACTCTCCAGTATTCAGGAGAGTGCTAAGATCGCCAACCGTTTTTACGTGTTGGTCGGCTGCCTGGGAGCATTGGCAGGCGGTATCATTATCTGGTTTGTCTCCAGACGTGTGACAAAGCCGATCCTGGAGCTGAACGATATCTCACAGCGGATGGTACAGCTTGATTTTGAAGCAAAATACCAGGGCAGGGCGCACAATGAGATTGATCTGCTGGGAGAGAACATTAATAAACTGTCCGATTCCCTGGAACAGACGATTTCGGAACTGAAGACTGCGAATAATGAGCTACAGCGGGATGTGGAGAAAAAGGAAGCTGTCGATGAAATGCGTAAGGAGTTCCTGGCGAATGTCTCCCATGAACTGAAGACCCCCATCGCTCTGATCCAGGGCTATGCGGAAGGACTGCAGGAGGGCGTCAATGACGATCCCGAGAGCAGACAGTTCTACTGTGATGTCATCGTGGATGAAGCGGCGAAGATGAACAACATGGTGAAAAAGCTTTTGACGCTGAACCAGCTGGAATTCGGTAACGATGTGGTGACTATGGAGCGTTTCGACATTACGGCACTGGTGAAAAATTATATCCAGTCGGCGGCAATTCTGACCAGACAGAACGATATCACGGTGCGGATGGAAGACTATCCTCCAATCTATGCCTGGGCGGATGAATTTAAAATAGAAGAAGTATTTATGAACTTTTTCTCCAACGCGGTGAATCACTGCGAGGGTGAGAAGATCATTGATGTCAAAATGGAGCAGAAGGATGGCAGGGTGCGCGTATCGGTATTTAATACCGGCAAGCCGATCCCGGAGGATTCCATCGGCCACATCTGGGAAAAATTCTATAAAGTAGATAAAGCCAGAACCAGAGAATACGGCGGCAGCGGTGTGGGACTGTCCATCGTGAAGGCAATCATGGATTCCATGAACCAGCCTTACGGTGTGATCAATTACACCAACGGTGTGGAATTCTGGTTTGAATTAGAGACAAAATAATGATTTTAAAGGGATATATTTTTATATGAGGGAAGAACAGATGCAGGAGGCACCGGTAAAGGTGCTGTTAGTCGGTGTGGACATTGGGCAAGAAGCGGATTTTGAGCATTCCATGGAAGAGCTGGCAAGTCTGGCAGAAGCCGCGGAGAAGGAAGTCGTGGGTCAGATCGTACAACGGCTGGACCATGTGAACAAAGCATTGTATATCGGAACGGGCAAGGTGGATGAGGTACGCAGACTGGCGGAGGAGAGAGGTGCACAGGAGGTCGTATTCGACAATTCCCTGACGCCTTCGCAGGTGAGAAATCTGGGGAAAGAGCTGGAGCTTACCGTCATTGACCGTACAAACCTGATCCTTGACATATTTGCCATACGGGCACAGACCAGAGAAGCCAAACTGCAGGTGGAGACAGCAAGACTGCAATATATGCTTCCGAGACTGGTAGGTATGTACGATGCACTGAGCCGTCAGGGCGGCGCCAGCGGCAGCATGAGTAACAAGGGTACCGGTGAGAAAAAGCTGGAGCTGGACAGACGTAAGATCGAACACCGGATCACGGAACTGAAAAAGGAGCTGGAAGATGTCAGCAGGACACGGGATGTGCAGCGCAGGAAAAGACAGCAGTCCCGGACTCCGCAGGTAGCGCTGGTGGGCTATACCAATGCGGGAAAGTCCACGATCCTGAACCGTATGGTGGAGCAGTTTGGAGAACTCCCGGAGAAAACGGTCATGGAAAAAGATATGCTGTTCGCCACATTGGAGACCAGCGTCCGCAGTATAGATACGGGGCATAATAAGCCGTTTTTCCTGACGGATACGGTTGGATTCATTCATAAGCTGCCCCACGGTCTGGTAAAGGCATTCCGCTCGACCCTGGAAGAGGTAAAATACGCAGATCTGCTGGTCCAGGTGGTGGATTTTTCCGATGAAAATTACAGACAGCAGATGCAGGTCACTGCCGATACTCTGAAGGAACTGGAAGCAGGTGACATTCCGCAGATCGTGGTGTATAATAAAGCAGACAAATGCGGCATGGAACCGCTGCCGCAGAAGAGACAGGAGCACTGGTATCTCGCCGCAGGGCAGAATACCGGTATCCGTGAACTGGCAGAAGCCATTGAGCAGCAGGTCTATGTGGATAATGTGGATTGTACTTTCCTGATCCCGTACAGCGCGGGGAATGTAGCTTCCTATCTTATGGAAGAGGCGCAGGTTTTTTCTACGGAGTATAGGGAAGACGGTATTTTGATCCATGCGGATTGCCACAGGCAGGACATGGAGAGATACAAAGATTACGTGGTGCAATAGATCATGCAATGCAGGGAGGATATTATATGGAACAGAATACACAGCAGGACAGAGCAAAGCTTTTGGAACAGCAGGCAAGGGAATACCTGATGCGTTCCAATGATCCGATTTTTACACAGTATGTACAGCAGTTGATTCCCAGAATACAGAAGCAGCCCCAGTATGTGGAGCAGTTACAGGCAGAGCTGGATAAAAGCGTGGAATACTGGCACCAGAGACAGAAACTGAATGCGGAAAGAGCAGAAAGTGCTGCCGCAGGGCAGATACAGGAGTCCGTACAGCCTTCTACACAGGAGCCCATGCAGAAACAGCCGATAGGGCAGGCTGTTGGGCAACCGGCAGGACAGTTCACTGGGCAGCCGACAGGACAGTTCACTGGGCAGCCGACAGGACAGTTCGCTGAGCAACCGAGAGGACAGTCCACTGTGCGGCCGGCAGCAGAGACAGCAGTACCGGGGACGAAGAAAAAGCAGAATGCGGAATATTTCATTGGAACCATTGCTCTTTCTGTGATGGGAGGCGTATTTATCCTGACAGCCCTGGTGCTGATGGGAATGTATTTCATGAACGGATGGATCAAGGGAATCTCTCTGTATGTGGTATCCCTGGGCGTAGTGCTGTTAGCAGAGCTGTTGATCCGGAGAAAATTACCGAAGCTTGCACAGATATTTTCGGCGATCGGCATGGCAGCTTTGTACCTGTCCACCATGATCAATACGCTATCCTTACATAATTTCGGAATGCTTCCCGCAGCTTTGATCATTGGTGTGATCACCGTAGGCACGGTATTGCTGAGCCGGAAACGGGATTCGCTGATCCACAGACTGCTGGGGATTGCTTCCTGCTGGCTTTGCGCCTATCCGTTATCCATGTCCTCCGGGTTATCGATGGCGGAGGTCCTGATGGTAATGGGATTGATCCTGATTCTGAGTATATTGTGCGCCTGCGTACCGGTGCACAGATTCCATACGGCATCACAGCTGATCCTGTTTGCCAGTACCACAGTGCTGTTTCCGATGGTTGTAGGCTGCGTCGTGTGGACACAGAGCATGTCGGTTGGTGTTGGAGTTGCCGCTTATAGTGTATTTTTCCTGATAGCTCATCTGATACTGATGGCACAGACCCGTTATGCGCAAATAGAAAAGCAGGCCGGACATGTGGTGAAAAGCGGAGGACTGCTTGCAGTATACATCGCATTTATTCTGGTATCCGGAATCATGACGGGTGCGGGTATGGATGATTATTGGAGAGCAGCAGAGACGGATGGATATATAGGCATTTTTGCCCTGACCGGAATCGCATTTGTTATCACAATACTGACTGTGATCGCTTTGCGGAAGGCGGAAAAAGGATGGCAGAAATGGCTTCCGTGCTATTTCTTTAGTTTCGTGACTTTCTGTGGATTTTCAGTGATAGAGAATGATTGGGGAATTGTGATCTGTGCTACGGTATTGCTGATAGCAGTAAAAATACTGTCACGTCTGGCAAAAGGGGGCCTTGCTGCACTGGATGCCATCCTTACTACGGTATATTGTATCCTGCTTCTGATGAACGGGAAGGAGATCCCTTATGCTTATGTACTTTTGGCGGGAACGATCCTCAGTATGTTCCTTGTGCATGAATGGAGTACCTACCAGGAGATCGTGCTGACTTTTTCACTGGCATTTTTTGCTTTGGCGCATTTGATGCCTATGATAAAGCTGCCGGCATTTTCCGGAATTCTCTTCGTGAGCATTCTGCTGTTCAATAATGTGAATTGTATGCGGGGTAAGGGAATCCTCGTATTTAACGTATTCGTACTGATCGGACAGGTCGGAGCACTGATCGGTCTGGCAGACCCGGTATATCGGAATTCCTACATTACTTATTTATGTATGTTTGTGTTTGTGCTGGCTTATCTGGTACTGACCCTGCAGGAAAAATATTATAAGAACTTTAAACACAGAGAACTGATCCTTGTGATATTCCTGACCTATATGGCACTGATCGTCAAGACAAATATTCCTGTGATCAACAGTATTCTGATCATGCTGATCGCGCTGGTAAGTGTGACTGCAGGTTTCGTAAAAAAGGATAAGCCCGTCAGAATCTATGGTTTAGTGCTTTCTTTGTGTACTTGTGGTAAAATAGCTTTATATGATTACTGGGGCGCACCAATCCTGCAGAAGACCATACTTTTCTTCGTGGTAGGTGTAATTGCTCTTGTAATTGCCGGAATCTATATTATACTGGAAAAGAAATGTAATGAGTGATGTAAGAGCCAGCAAGAAAGAAAAAGGAACAAAATTATGACAGGACGTAATAAAAACATTGTATGCGGAGCCTTATTATGCACAATGATGTTATCCATGACAGCCTGCGGTAACGAGATCCCGGATCTGACGGAAGAGGAATCCCAGCGGGTCGGAGAGTATGCGGCAGTGACACTGCTAAAATACGATGCCAATAATCGCAGCCGCCTGGTAGATCCCGAAATGGTGATCGCCAAATTGGAAAAGGAAGCGGCGAGGGAAGCAGCAAAAGCAGCACAGGAAGAGGCGAAAGCAGAAGAGACGGGTAGTACCGGTACCACGGAAGTGACGATGCCTACGGCGCAGGAAGATATTACTGCCAGCATGGAAGAATTTTTTGGACTGCCGGAGGGTGTCAGCATTACCTATGAGGATTATATGGTAACAGATTCTTATCCCGAGGACGGGGCTACGGATGAGTATTTTGAATTGGATGCATCCACAGGGAAGAAACTGCTGGTGCTCAGATTCTGTCTGACGAATGGAACAGAGCAGGAAGAGAAGATCGATCTGCTAAATACGAACTCCAGATATATTATTACAGTGAATGACAGCATCAGGGCAAATGCACTGACTACCATGCTGCCGAATGACATGTCTACCTATGAGGAGACACTGGAACCCGGACAGTCACAGGAACTGGTACTATTACTGGAAGTAAACGAAGATGTGGCAGGTGCCGTACAGACGATAGCACTTCGTCTTAAAAATGCATCAAATGAATATACAATTCAATTATTGTAGATATTTTTTGAAAAAAATAAAAAACAGTGTTGACAAGTGGAAGATAGGGTGATATACTCAGTTTCGTTGTCGCGGCAGTGCCAAGACGACGAAACAGCTTCCGATAAGACTTAAAAAGTTTTTGAAAAAGTTGTTGACAGATACCGACAAGGTATGATAAGATACCAAATGTCGCGAAAAACGAAAGTTTTTCAAAACAAAAAAGTTTTTAAAAAAGTTGTTGACAAACGAAAGCGGTCGTGATAAGATATCAGAGTTGCCGCTGAGAACAACAGCAACGAAAGTACTAGCTCCTGCGAAGCAGGAGGTTATGATCTTTGACAAATAAACAGTAATGCAACCCTGAAAATTCCAAGATTTTCAGAG
>ERZ824600.4156-NODE-4156-length-13038-cov-9.467766_pt1 | contig 13038 bp, 10 predicted proteins | sample MGYA00519933_ERZ824600 | MGnify/ENA primary metagenome ERZ824600 (study PRJEB31778, sample SAMEA3449178) | human gut metagenome | biome: human gut; feature: human-associated habitat; material: faeces | place: United Kingdom | collected 2010/2012 ... | reverse complement strand
CGCATTTGATAGTAGTCTGCTGATAATTGGGATGGATTCCTTCCTTCATTGCTCTTGTTCACCCCTTTCTGGTTCACTCGTCGCCGCGGCATCGCCGCAAACGCAACTGTGATAATAGCACACTCTTCCCGCAAATGCAAGCATTTTTCGCTATTTTCACAAAGAAATTTCTTCTCCGCAGGCGAAGAAATACAGAATGCGCTCCGTCACCGGCTTTTCCAGTATCCGCGACAGCGCTCCGGCGTAAGCGTCCAGCTGCGGCCGATAGGCCTCCGCCCGCTGGGACGCCTCTGCCGCTGTCACCCGATCAGTCTTGAAATCCACCACCGTCAAACCCGCCGTCGTCTCAAACACGCAGTCTGCCACGCCCTGCAGGAGTATCTCCTCCCCTGCTGCCGCGACGTCATAAATACCCGCATCGGTGAGCAACGCGAAGCGGTACTCCCGCCACACCTGCGTCGCAGTCCGTATCCTCTCTGCCAGCGACGACGCCAAAAACCGCGCCAGCGCCGGGATATCCAGCGCCGCAGCCTGCTCCGGCGTCAGCAGCCGTCGGGCCGTCAGCGTCTCTGCAAAAGCCGTCACTGCCTCTGGTACCGCAGGAGTATCCAGCGGCAGAAACTGCATCGCCAGGTGCATGGCTGTACCGCGCTCTGCCCCGGTCAGTCCGCGCTTTTCCTGCAAAAATCGCGGCTTCTCCGGTGCGGCGGTCCGCCGCGCCGGCAGTGTCCCCTCGGCGATCTCCTGATCGATGGCCCGCCCCTTCAGCTGGGTAGCCGTCACCTTGGAGGGCGTCACTGTCGCCGCTCTGTGACTGTACCGGAACGCCAGCGCCGCCTCGTCCGGCTGCGGATCCGGTGCCTGCGCTTCCGGCTCCTCCGCCGGCATCGCCGCACCGCCGTCCTCCTCACCGCTGATGCGGTGCAGCCGCAGCGCCAAGCCCTCCGGCCCGTCGTACAGTACCGCGGGACGTACCCCGGTGTAATCGTGGAACACCCCTGCCTGATATGTGCTCAGCAGCGCCAGCAACAGCCAATCGCCCGGGCAGTTTACCGCGGCCACCGCCTCCGGCGGCGCCGGCAGCTCCGCCAATGCACACAGCTCCTTCAGGTGCTTCTCCGGGTTTTTCCGCGAACATACCATAATAAGCTTCTCCTGTGCACGGGTCATGGCTACATACAGTATCCGCAGTTCTTCCGCCTTGGCTTCCCGTTCCAGCGTCAGCGCCAGCGCCGTTTTGGAGACGGTGTCGTACCGCAGACGGCGCCCCACCTCCACGCGCTCCGCGCCAACGCCCAGCTGGGGATGGACCAGCACCGGCCGATCCAGGTCCTGCCGGTTGAAGCTCCTGTTCAAGTCAGCCAGGAACACCACTGGAAACTCCAGGCCTTTGGACTTATGCACGCTCATCAAGCGCACACCGCCCGCTGCACCTGCAGCGGTAATGGCCGGCGCATCGCCGCTTTCCAGCAGCTGCCGTACCTGCCGTACACAGTCAAACAGACTCGTTCTGCCGCCCTGCACAAGCCGCCGTATATAGTCATACAGTGCCCTCAGACGCGCCTGGCGGGCTGTACCGTCCTCCATGGCACCGAAGATCGCCTGCACCCGGCAGCGGTCATAGATATACCACAGCAGCTTATCGGCGGACAGTTCCCGCGCCACCTGCCGCAGCTCATGCAGCAGCGACAGGAACGCCTGCGCGTCCTCACCCTCATCCTGCCGCAGCGCCTCGTAATAATCCCCCTCACGCTGTACGGCCCGTATCTCCGCCAACCGGTCGGCGCTCATGCCTACCAGTGGCGAACGCAGCACCGCGATCAGCGGCACATCCTGCCGTGGGTTATCCACCACCTCCAGCAGTGACAATACCACTGCGACTTCCATCGCCGAGAAGAAATCCTCACTTTCCCCGCCGTCGCAGGGGATCCCCTCCCGTGCCAAGGCGGCGGCGAATACCGTCTGCCGGGCGCTGGGTGAGCGCATCAGTATCACGATATCCTCCGGTGCTGCCGGACGCATGGTGCCGTCCTCACCTCGGACAGTGAACCCTTCGTCCAGCATACGGCGAATACGCTTTGCCACAAACCGCGCCTCGGCCTCCGCCCGGTCGAACCGCTGCTCCGGTGTGTCCTCCACAGCCAGATAGTGGAACTCCGTCTCCCGCGGCACCTCCGGATAGTATTCCGCCCCAAAGTGAAGATGCTGCTCCTCTGTATAATCAAGCTCGCCCATTTCCCGGGACATCAGCGCCGCAAACACAAAGTTCGCAGCCGCCAGCACCTCCCGGCGTGACCGGAAGTTCCGGCTCAGTACCCGCCGCCGCGGCGCACCTGGCGCAGCGTGGTCCGCATCGGCATAGGTCCTGTATTTTTCCAGGAATATCCCCGGTTCCGCCAGCCGGAACCGGTAGATGCTCTGCTTCACATCGCCCACGGCAAAGATATTCTCTCCCTGCCGCGATACCGCCCGGAAGATACAGTTCTGCACCTCGTTGGTGTCCTGATACTCGTCCACCATGATCTCCCGGTACCGCCGGGACACCTGCTCGCCAAGCTCCGTGGGCGTTCCGTCCTGGCGGCACAGCATCTGCACGGCGTAGTGTTCCTGGTCAGAGAAATCCATAGCGTTCCGCCGCACCTTCTCTGCCCGGAACCGCTTGTCGAAGTCCCCTGTCAGTGCCAGCAGCGCCCGCATAGCGGGCGCGATGACCTGTAGATCGCCCAGCAACTCCGTCTCCGCCGTCTGATACGGCGCGGACAGCTTCTTCAATGCGTCACGGCACTTTTCCAGCACCGCCCGCGCCGCGTCCTTCGCCCCGGCGCACTCGTCCCCCTTCACCACGCCCATCCGCCGGAAGGCCGGCTGCACACGGCCCATGGCATCCCAGCCTTCCCGGGCCGCGGCCGCGTATTCCCGCAGCTGCGCCGCCGCTTCCAAAAACCGATCTCCATAGGCGTTATACACGCTCTCGCAGTCTTCCATATCCTTCACGGCGCGTTCCAGCCGCCCCGCCCAGTAACTGGCGCGGCGCACCGTGTCCTCCATGATCGTCCGGCCGTACACGCTGTCGCCCAGCCGTTCCGGCAGGTTCGCCCAGCTCTCCGCAGCCTTCTCCAACCACTTGTCCGGGTAGGGATGGCTCTGCAATTTTCCGTGCAGCTCCGGCACCAGCGCCGCCAACGCCCGGTCATCCCGGCCGAAGCCCAGCGTCTCCGCCAACGCCCGGCAGCCCTCGTCCCCCTGCTCGATCCGCTGATAGAACGCCTCCAGTGCATCCTCCAGCGCCCGCTGCTTCAGCACGCCGGCCTCCGTCTCATCCAGGATACGGAAGTCCGGCGTCAGACTCCGCCCATCCACCGGCTCCAGCAGATGGATATGCTCCCGCAGCAGCCCTGCACAGAAGCCGTCCACCGTCTTGATGTCCGCCTGATACACCCGGAACATCTGCTGCCGCAGGTGACTGTTCTCCGGGTCCTGTGCCACCCGCTTCGCCAGCTCTGCGGCCAGCTTTGTCCGCAGTTCGGCGGCAGCGGCGCGGGTAAATGTGATAATAAGGAAATCGTCTATGTGGCAGTGTTCCTCCGTCAGATAAGCGAACACACGCTCTACCAGCACCTTCGTCTTGCCGGATCCGGCGGCGGCGGACACCAGCAGGCTGCCGCCCCGGTCCTCCACTGCCCCACGCTGCTGTGCCGTCAGTTGGATATCAGCCACGGCGCGTCACCTCCTCGTCCACCAGCTGCCAGAATTCTTCCGGCGTGGTCTTTTGCAGATAATGGGGCTTGTCCCGTTTCTCGTCAAACCAGCAGGCCGACGCGAAGGGACACCAGTCGCAGGCACTTTCCTGAGGCCCCCTGCGGCATGGATCTGCGTCAATATTGCCATCGCCCAGCTCCTGGGCTACCTTCCGCAGCAGCTCGTCCACATACCGACCCATTTTGCCCATCTGAGCTGCATCCGCCAACACACTGGCCGCCAAACCGCTGACCGAACCGTCCTTTTTCACTGCAATAGGCAAATAGCAGGGTGACTCCAGCGCACTGTGCTCCATGGCTGTCAGCACCTCTGGGTCGGACAGCACCATGCCCGTCCGACGCAACTCGCCCCGCAGCAGCGCGGCCAGCTTGTCCGGCGCGATGGCCCGATCCGCCTTTTTAACGACGTCCCTCGCCGGCAGGTACAGCACTCCCGCCGGCTCCACCGCCGCCCCAAAATAGCCCCCGCCGTACCGCTGCAGTGCGAAAAGATACAGCAGCATCTGAATACCCAGGCCGTAGCGCACATCCGCCAGATCAAAAGCCTTTTTCCCGGTTTTGTAGTCCACTACTCGCAGATATAGCTTCCCGTTCTTCAGCCAGCCGTCCACCCGATCCACCTTACCGGTGACGGACAGCGTGGTATCTCCCGCCGTCACCGTGACGGCAGGCAGCTGTCCGTTTTTGCCGCCGAAGCCCAATTCAAAGGCCACAGGCCGGAAATCCGAATGCTCCAGCTCATCCAGCACGTTCTCAACAATGACCAACGCCGTCTCCCGCAGCCGGGAAAACAGATACCGGAACCGTGCGCTCTTCTCGCCGTAGCCGTCGATGACCGTCCGGACATACTCATCCGTATACCGCCGCACCAACGCCGCCAGCGCCGGTCTTTCCGGCCGCCTCCCCTGCTGCTCCACCTCCCGCAGGACATTCTCCAGCAGATAGTGGATAAACGTCCCCACCTCCGGCGCCTGGAAATCCGCCTTTGTCCGTTCCCTGGCCCGCAGGCCGTACTCCATGAAATAGCCAAAGTGACAGCTCTTCACCTGGTCCAGCCGCGAGGCGGACATGGCCAGCGTACTGCCGTACAGGCTGCGTACCGCCCCGGGTGACAGCCTTCCCCGGCCCATAGCCCGGGCCGCTGCCATCTTCTCCAGCGTACCGCCCTGTCCATGCATCTCAAAATAACGCCACAGCGCACCGCCGGGCCGCTGTCCCGCCAGTGCCAGCGCTGCCGCAGGCAGTCCGCAGCGGTATGCGCCGTCTTCCCGTTGTATTTCCACTTGAGGGAACAGCTTGCGGATACGCTCTACCACAAAGGACGGCAGCAGCTTCGCCCCCGACTCATCGCCGGCGCACCAGGACACGGTCAGTGTCTCCGTTGGCTGGGCCAGGGCGGCATAGATATTCTGCAGCTCATTGCTCAGCGGGTCGAACGTGGCGTCGGACAGCAGTATCCCCTGCTGCTGCAAAAGCTCACGCTCCTGTTCGTCCAATATACCGCCGCCCTTCTCCACCGTGGGCAGCACATGGTCATTGGCGCCCAGCAGGAAAAGATGCCGCACTGTATGGCGGTCATTGCGCGTCAAGGGGCTTACCTTTACCTGATCCAGCGCAGCGGGTATGGTGGCCACGGCATACTGGCTCAGCGTCAGCCGCAGCAGCCGCGCAAACTCATCGCCGTCCACCTCCGTGTCACCCAAAAGCGCCACGAACTGATCCAGCACATCACAGAATATCCGCCACAGCTGGGCATACTCCTCTGCCGCCTGCATCTGCCCCTGCTCCAGCAATTCTTTCTCCCGCTGTTCCAACACGGCCGGTGTACCGGCGTCCTCCGCAAATTTGTAAAGCGTTTCAGCTTTACCGCTTACCGTTTTATTGGATTTTATCCCATCACTCAGGGTAAGAAACAGCTTTCTGACTTTCCTTCTGACCGCGTTTATCTCGGCCAGCTGTTCCCGGCGATAGTCGGTCATCTCTCCGCTGTATCCATCCGGGTCTGCCGTCCAGTCGGCGTCCCGCAGCCACATATTGCCCCGAATTTCCCAACGGATCACATAGTTTTCCAGAAGATCGCATTCCGCCGCTGTCAGGTCTGTCATGCCGGTCTTCAGGCACCGGAACACGTCCTCATACTCAAAGCCGCCTGTCACTGCGTCGACGGCGGACAGCAGCAGCGTCAGGACCGGCTGCTCCAAAATGTCGCTCCGGCGGCTGATATAGGCGGGAACATCGTCCCGGCGGAACACGGCCTCCAGCAACGGGCCATATACCTCCATATTCCGCGCCGCCACGGCCATCTCACGCCAGCGAACGCCCTTTTGTGCCAGCGCCCGCAGCTGCGCAGACACATATTCCACCTCAGAATAGGCGGTATTGGCCTGGTACAAGGTGATGGACGGCGCACTGCCCGTCCACGCTTTTTCCGCGCCGAGGAAGTATCGCTCCAGGTGCGAAAACACTGTGTCGCTGTCCATGACAAGGTTTTTTACTTCACAACTACAACCGGTGTCCTTTGCCAGTCTGCGCAGGCGTTCCCGCTGCTGTATGCCGTTGCGGAAGAGCTGCGGGTCACTGTCATCGCCCAGCAGAGTCACTGTAACAGAGTTGGCCTGTTTCAGCGCGGCGGCAATGATATCCTCCTCCGTTCGGTTGAAATAGGAAAACCCATCAATGTAGATATCTTTTCCGCATAAATAGTCCGAATTCGGCAGTTTATCGCAGAGTTTCTGCACTTTTGACCGGGCATCAAAGTCACCACTGTGGAGTCGCGCGTCATAAGCGCCGAACAGCAGCGCCGTAGAGCGCAGCTTATCTCCGGCGGCGCCCGGAATGTCCTGAACCTGTTGCAGCAGAAGGGACGGCGCGATTTTATAGGCGTACAACTCATCGGCCAGGGCCACCAGCTCCCGCAGAAAGGCCGGGCGCTGTGACGGCTTGGAAAACACCGTCAAATATGATGAAACTTCCTGCAAGGCGCGGCGCATTATCAGTATTTTACCACCATTATCTAACGTTATATCGGATATGCCTCCGGTTTGTGACAGTACGCGGGTGGCAAGGCTCTGGAAGCTCAGCACCTCCCCGTCACGGCTGGCGGTATCCCCCAGCGCGCGGCAGAGATCCAGCTCCGCCTCGTGGGTGGCGTGCTCCGGTACCAGCAAAATCTGCGGGCGCTCAAACCGTTGTGCCGCAATGGTTTCGAGCACCAGCTTACTTTTTCCCGCACCGGCGCGGCCGGTGATGATACGCAGCTTCACCGCGTCACCTCCCCTGTTTTCTCCCCCATAGTATACCGCAAACCGTCCCTCATGGGAAGTAAAAGTCGAAAAAAGGACGCGGGATCTTCCCGCGCCCTTTGACGGTGCATGTCACTTTCGTTTACTTTAGGCTGCTCTTATTGACCTGCTTCTGTGCTCTTTTATATACCCTTTTGTTATATGCGCTACACCATAGCGCAGCGTTTGTTAAAGGGTCATGGTACGGCGCAGCTCGTCCCGGTTTTCCACGGTGACGGTCACCAGACGCACCCGGGGATGACCGGCCACCGCCCGGAGAAATTCCGTGTCCGCCTTTTGCAGGACGCCCAGAACGGGAAGGTCACCGTCCAGGGCCGCGAGCACCGCTTCGCAGAATTTTTTGGCACTGGACTCCGCCGGGCCCAGCTCGTCCATCAGCAGGACGTCCCCGTCACGGTCACGCAGGGCCGCCGTGCCCAGCGTGTCGAACCTATCGCAGGAATAAGCGCCGCAGTAAAACAGCAGATTTTCCGCCGACGGTACTCCGCCCACCGCGGGCAGCAGATGCACAGAGGGCCGGTCCAGCACGCCTGTTACCCGCACCGTGCGGAAGCCGCAGGGTGTATGCCCGGCCAGCAGGCAGCGCGCCAGCGTGGACTTGCCCACGCCCTTGTCACCGGTGAGGAACAGATGGTCAGTGCATGGGGCAGCCATGGTGTACCTCCCCTGCCGCTTCGCGCCGTGCGGCACGGACGCAGATCATCTCACCGGCGATGGAGACGGCGATCTCCTCCGGCGTCACGGCCTTGATGGGTGTGCCCACCGGCGTGTGGACAAAGGCGATCTTCTCCTCGGGAATACCCGCCTCCCGCAGGCGCTGGTTCACGAAGGCCGTTTTCTTCCGGGAGCCGATGACGCCCACATAGGCCGTCTCGCCCCGCAGCACCTGCACCTCCGCCTGAAAGTCGTGCTCATGGCCGTTGGTCATGATGACCACATAGTCCTCCGGCGTCAGCGTCAGGTAGTCGCTGATGCGGTCAAAGTCGCCGCAGATGGTCCGGTCCGCCTGGGGAAAATGCTCCGCCGTGGCAAAGCCCGGCCGATCATCCACCACCACGGGACGGAAGCCAACCGTCCGCAGCAGAGGCGTCAGCGCACGAGCGATATGTCCCGCGCCGAAGATGACCGCGCGCTCCCCCACCGGCAGCGGCAGGGAGAACACGCCCTCGCCTGTCTCCGCCGTCTCGGCGATATGGGGTGCGGCGCCGTCCAGCGGCAGCACCAGCCAGCCGGGCACACGGTCACGCACACAGCGCAGCACCTCCTCCGCCAGCGCGTCCCAGACGCGATCCGACAACCGGGCGGGAGTGAACAGCACCGTCACATCGCCGCCGCAGGCCATGCCCAGCTCACCGTCACGGGAGAGCTTGAAGTCATACAGGGCGTCCACGTGCTGACCGGCCAGCAGCGCCCGGGCCAGCTGAATGGACCGCAGCTCCACCGCGCCGCCGCCGATGGTGCCGGAGAGCAGACCCTCCGCCCCCACCAGCATCTGGCTGCCCGCTCCGCGGGGGGCAGAGCCGTCATCCCACACGATGGTGGCCAGCACGGTGTCCTTCTGCTTTTCCCGCTGGTAGAGCAGGGTCTGGAAGATGTTGTTCATATGTGTCTCCTTTCAAGGGCCATAGGGAGCGGCGGTGCCGCTCCCTGTTCGTTTATTCAGCCGGCGGCCTCCACAGCGGGGAGAGAATTGTCCACCAGCGCGTTGTACTGGTCGATGGTCAGGTCGCAGTGGTAGAACAGCTGGAAATAGGTCTGGGTGACCTCATACATATCGTAATCGGCAGCCTCGGGGTACAGGACCTTGGCCATCCACTGCATACCCAGGATGCGCTGGACGCTTGGCGGGAAGCCCATCCAGTTGTAGGGGCCGAAGGGCACCTCGTAATACTTGCCGTCCTTGATGGCAGGTATGGTCTGCCAGTTCTCGTTACCGGCCACGGTGCTGTAAATGCTGCCGGGGGCGAAGAACACGATAGAGGGGTCCCAGTTCAGGATCTGCTCCATGTCCACCTCGTTGCCGGTACCCTTGGAGGAGGGCTCGTCCACCACAGCCAGATTATTGCACAGCATATCGATGACCTCGGCGTGATAGGAGTCCCTGGCGATGACGTTCAGGCCCTCTTCACCGGTGATATACAGGACATCGGCCTTCTCCACGCCGTCCACGATGGCCTTGACGGTGTCATAGGCATTGCGGCAGTAGTCGGCCAGGGCCTGACCCTCGTTGGGCATAGCCAGCAGGTCGCTGAGCATGGCATAGGTATCGTCCATGGAGGCCAGGTAGGCGTCAATGTGGACAAAGGGGATTCCGGTCTGTTCCTGCAGGCCGTCCAGGTCCTCCGCCATGGTGCTCTTGGGCTCGCCCACATCGATGACCACGTCGGGATCGGCCGCCAGCAGCGTCTCCAGGTTCAGTTCGCCCTTGCCGCCGTACAGCTGGCCCAGCAGGGGCAGGTCCAGATACTTCTGGTCAAAGTAATTCTCAGCGGTCTTGTCCCAGGCATTGGCCACACCCACCATCTTGTCCGGGGCGATGGCAAAGACCACCATCTGGGCCAGAGGGCCGGAGACGGCCACCTTCTGGATATCGGCGGGCACCTTGACCTCGCGGCCGCAGGAGTCGGTAAACACGCGGGTGGTGTCCTCCGTCCGGGTGCTGTCGTCGGTCTTGTCGTCCTGGGCCTTCCGGCCGCAGGCAAACAGGGTCAGGCTCATCACCAGCGCCAGGACCAGCGCCAGCAATCGTTTTGTCTTGTTCATATGTGTTCTCCTTCTTCTGTTGAAAATGCAATCATTCCAAAGCGGCGGACGCCGGGCAGCTGCCACGGGAAGTCCGGATCGCCGGTGGAAATAAGTTTGGCGCGGAGATCGTCCTCCGCAGGCGCTCCCCCGCCGTAGAGGGTCAGGAATGTCCGGGCATCCTCCAGAGTGCGGAAGGGCTGGGGAAAGTCCAGTGCCGCACGCTGCGCCGTATAGGGGATACCGTGGGCGTCCAGCACACCGCAGGCGGCATCGAAGCTATGGCGGCCCGGCGCACGGGGCGCCCCGGAAAAGCGGTGGCACACGTCGTCACGCACCACGGCCAGCACCGTGCCACGGCATTGGCGGAGAGCGGCGGCCAGTATCTCCTCCATGCTGCCGAAAAAGCAGAACACCATGGCGTCGAAGGGCACCGGCGGCGTATAGGCCAGCACATCGGCGCACAGGGGCGTCACATTCGTAATGCCCCGGGCGTCCAGCTCCTGCCGCAGCACCGCCAGGGCCGCGGCGTCGCGCTCCGCCGCCGTGATATGGGCCGCATGGGGCGACAGGGCCAAGGACAGGTATCCCAGGCCGCAGCCGGCGTCGCAGATATGATCCGTGGGCTTCAGGTACGGCAGCAGCAGAGCCGTCAGCTTTTCGTGGAAGTCGGTGCGGCGGCAGGCATCGGCCATGAAGCGGACAGTGTCCGCCGACCAGCTAAACATGGCGGTCACCTCCCCGCACCGGCAGCAGGGCCGCGCCGTCGGGCGTATCCAGCAGCACGGACTCCACACCGTAGAGCTGCCGGATCAGGTCCGGCGTCAGCACGCTCCGGGTATCGCCCTCCGCCGCCACGCGGCCCCCTTGCAGGGCCAGGACGCGGCGGGAAAAACGCAGGGCGTGCTGGGGATCGTGGGTGGAGAGCAGGACGGTGTAGCCCTGCTCCGACAGGGAACGCACCTGCTCCAGCACACGGAGCTGGTTGCCGTAATCCAGAGAGGCGGTGGGCTCGTCCATGATGAGGAGCTCCGACTGCTGGCACAGGGCGCGGGCAATGAGCACCAGCTGCTGCTCGCCGCCGGAGAGGGCGGCGAAGTTCCGCTGCGCCAGGTGAGACACACCCAGCTGCTCCAGGGCGGTCAGAGCCTGCTGCTCCAGGGCCTTGGAGGGGCTCTGGAACGGGGACAAGTGCCGGGTCAGGCCCATGAGGGCGGTGTCCAGCACGGAATAGCCGAAGGTGGGACGGTGTATCTGCGGGATGTAGGCGATGCGGGCCGCCAGCTCCCGGCGGGAGAAGGTCCGCACGTCGCGGCCGTCCAGGGAGATGGCGCCGGTGTAGCCCTCCAGGCCGCCCAGCAGGCAGCGGAAGAGGGTGCTCTTGCCGGCACCGTTGGCACCCAGCACGGAGAGGAAATCACCGGCGGGCACGGTGAAGGAGACATCCTCCAGCACCGGCGAGGCCTTGGGATAGGCGAAGGTCAGGTGCGATACCGTGAGGGTCACAGGCGGTCGCCTCCCTTCACCATGAGGTAGATAAAGAACGGCGCGCCCACGAAGGCCGTCAGGATACCGATGGGGATCTCCGTCGCCGCAAGGGTGCGGGCCAGGTCGTCCACCAGCAGCAGAAAGGCCGCGCCGAACAGACAGGCCATGGGCAGGAGCCTGCGGCAGTCGTTACCCACGAGGCGGCGGCTGAGATGGGGGATCACCAGACCCACCCAGCCGATCATGCCGGAGACGGAGACGGCGGAGGCCGTCAGCACCGTGGCACAGAGGATCACCGCCAGACGCAGGCGGTCCGTGTGGACGCCCATGGCGCGGGCTTCATCCGGCGAGAGGGTCAGCAGGTTCATGCGCCAGCGGAGCAGCAGCAGGGGCGTCAGCCCTGCCGCCATACAGACGGCGGCAAAGGCAACGGTGTGCATACGGGTGCCGGAGAGGCTGCCCATGAGCCAGTAGGTGATCTGGGGCAGTTGGTTGGTGGGATCGGCCACCAGCTTGATATAGGAGGTACAGGCCGAGAACAGCGAGCCTACCATGATACCGGCCAGCAGGAGGCTCACCACACGGCTGCCCCGGGATCGGCGGCCCACCAGATAGACCAGGGCCACGGACAGCAGGCTGGCCAGGAAGGCAAAAACGGTGACCATCACGGTGCTCTGGCCCGTCAGGATCGCCAGCGCCGCACCGAAGCAGGCACCGGAGGACGCGCCCAGGATATCCGGTGCGGCCATGGGGTTCTGGAACACGGTCTGGTAGGCGGTGCCGGCGGCGGAGAGGCCGCAGCCCACCAGACAGGCCAGCAGGATGCGGGGCAGGCGGACATTCCACACGGCGATGGCCATGTTGTCCGTCCAGGTCTGTTCAATAGAAAAGACGCGGGAGAGGAGTATCTTTACCACCTCGCCCAGAGGGACGCCGTAGCGGCCCAGCACGAAGGACAGCAGAAACAGCGCCAGCAGCGCTGACGCCATGATCGTTATGCTGCGTGTGGGGTGCCGGGGCGTATGCATGGACGGGCCTCCCTTTTCAGTCTGTTCCGCTTCCGCGCGTACCGCACGGAGGTTCGCTGTCTATTTTACAGGATAACGCAGAAAATGCAAGGGGTACTGTTCGGTATTGTCGTATGTTTGTCCGTCTATATCGTTTTTTTGTGTTCGGAGCGGCAGACCGGCTACGGCCGTGGAATTTCCAGTTTCTGGGAGAAAGTGGTTCGTTTTTATGCATATTGCATAATGCATATTGTGGCTGATTGTGCGATATGATGATGTTTTTAGGGAAACCCCTGTTGACTTCTGCGGTAGGCTTTGCTAAAATGTGCCCATCACTTTTGAAGCGAAGGAGGCGGCCGTGATGACCAAGACCACGAAGAAAGCCATGAATACCATGATGACCGCCGCCTGCGCCGATGCTGCTTTCTGCTGCGCCTGCGCCGCTTCTCATACTGTCATCCTGTCCGTGCTGGGCGCCATTATTATGGCGTCCATTATTATTTGCGCTCTGGTGCTGGTACTGCTGGTACTGGCCGCCTCTGCACATACGCCATTGGCACGGATAACCGCATGACGCGCTGACACCTGATACAGCGAAGCGGCTCCGCCATTGGCGGAGCCGCTTTTTGTATCCCGAAAACCACTCGCTGGGCTAGTGGTTCAAAAGAGGCTGCTGCCGATGAGGAAAAATAAAACTCCCTCTGTTATAGTAGAGATGCGGTCTGGCAACTGCAAACTACA
>ERZ824600.4155-NODE-4155-length-13039-cov-3.104359_pt1 | contig 13039 bp, 10 predicted proteins | sample MGYA00519933_ERZ824600 | MGnify/ENA primary metagenome ERZ824600 (study PRJEB31778, sample SAMEA3449178) | human gut metagenome | biome: human gut; feature: human-associated habitat; material: faeces | place: United Kingdom | collected 2010/2012 ... | reverse complement strand
TAACTTTATCATCTATTAAGTTTCTTAAATCACTCCTTTTTATAAAATCATATCTAAAAGGATAATGAGTAACTAAATCTAGTACTGTATTTATATTTAACTTATTAAGTAACATTTCTGACTTAGGGCCTATTCCTTTAACTTCTTTTATTGTCATAATACCACGTCCCTTTTCTTACAAATTATACCACATTTTTAAAAAAATTGAAAGGGATAATTTCGTAAAAAATTACTAGTAAAATGAGTATATAAACCATTTATTTTTACTTTTTTATAAAAAACTCTTGACTTTTAAAGCACTTTTGATTATTATATAAATCACCAGTTCGGCATTAGGCGAATTGGATGCTAGTATCACACTAGCCAACCCCTTTTTATTCTTTTGAAACCGTCCTTCAGGGGGTACGGTTTCTATTTTTTTGTATTAAAAAAACTTTAGTGAAAAAACTAAAGTTTTTATTTTATAGATCAATTCCATCAATACTAGTATTATAAATCCATTCCTTCAAATCAGTATTATCACCAGTCTCATAAAAATGAATTAATTTTTCAAAAAATGTACTCTTTTTATCTTGAGAAATTGTTATAATACCACATCCGTTATCTATCATAATTTTATTTGCAAATAACATTGCTACTCTCTTATTACCATCAATAAACATTTGTCTGCGCATTATCCATAGCATTATTTCTATAGCTATTTCTGTTTTCGTTTTATCGTTTTGATTAAGTAAATAGTCAAGTTCTTCTTTGATTTGGCTTTCAATAGGAAATTGTGGTTTCCAAGTAGTTCCCCCGATATTCACTGGTGTACTTCTTAGTTTTCCTAGATTTTGATTGAGAACTAATTTATCACAAACTAGTTTATGGATTTGACAAAGTTCTTTATAATCATAATCTATATCATCATTTTCTAATATAAATTGCCAAGCATATTTTAAATTATTGATGGCAATTATATTATCTACTGTTAAACCATTAACTATACCACCATCATAAATAACTTGTGTTTCTGGATAAGTAACTCCTATACCTTCCAAATTAGCACTTTTCCAAATATAATCTACTATATTTCTTTTAGCAACGAATACATTTTGTTCTCTTGTTAATTCAAATTTATCTTTCACTTTATCACCTCACTCATAACTTATTTATTTGCATCTTCTTTTAATTCGTTATCTTTTTCAATAGAATTTTCTTTATTCTTTTCTAATAAGTCTGATTTAATTCGATATCTATTTTCTCTTTCAAATATTAAATCATATTTAGAAAAATCACTTTTACTATCAAGTTTTAATTCTTTTGTTACTGGGTTATATCTATAAAGTGGAAAGTATCCAGATTCTGCTGCTAACTTTTCTTCTTTTATAGAGTCTTTCATACCAGTTTTTATTCCATGTGATATACATGGAGAGTATGCAATTATAATAGATGGTCCATCATATTCATTTGCCTCTTTTAAAGCTTTTATTGTTTGCATATAGTTTGCTCCAAGCGATATTGTTGCAACGTATACATGAGGATATGTCATTGCAATACGTGCTAGATCTTTTTTCTGAGTTTTTTTACCACTGCTTGCAAACTTTGCAACAGCCCCACATCTAGTTGATTTAGATGATTGACCTCCAGTATTAGAATAAACCTCAGTATCAAGAACAAGAATATTTACGTTTTTGTTTTGAGCAAGAACGTGGTCGATACCGCCGTATCCTATATCGTTTGCCCAACCGTCACCACCGATAATCCATACAGATTTATCAGTAAAGTAGTCTTCTAATTCTTTAACTTTAGCTAAGTCTGAACAATCACATTGTGCAGCGTATTTTTCAATAACTTCTTTAGCTTTTGCTTGAGCTTTGATTGCTTCATCAGTTTTTGAATTATCCCAATGAGACATAGCTTCATTCAAGGCATCTTTCAAGTCTGCCGGAGCTTTTTCATTTTCAAGAACTTTTTCAACATAAGTTTTTAAAGTATCTCTGTTTTGATCAACTGCTAATCTCATACCGAAACCAAATTCTGCGTTGTCTTCAAATAATGAGTTAGCCCAAGCCGGACCTCTGCCATCCTTATTAGTTGTATAAGGAATAGTAGGGAATGTACCTGAATAGATTGATGAACAACCAGTTGCGTTAGCTACAATTGCATTTTCACCAAATAATTGAGAAACCAATTTAACATACGGAGTTTCACCACAACCAGCACAAGCTCCAGAGAATTCAAATAATGGTTTTCTCAACATAGCACCTTTGATGGTTTTTGTAGTATTTTTACCCATAACATTGTCAGGTAATTCATCAAAGAATTTTTCATTTTCAAGTTCGCAAGCTTCAACTTCTTTTTCAATAGTTGACCAGGTCAAAGCAGCTTTTTCAGGATTTTTAGACATTGGACATTGATCTAAACATACACCGCAGCCTGTACAATCTTCACAGTATACTTGAAGTTTGAATTTTTCGCCGTGGTCATTAGGTTTAGCATCCACTGTATTAAATGAAGCAGGAGCATTTTTCAAATCATCAGCTTCAACCAATTTAGTTCTGATTGCAGCATGAGGACAAGCTGAAGCACAAATACCGCATTGAATACAGTATTCAGAATTCCAATGTGGAACTCTTGGAGCAATACCACGTTTTTCAAGACAAGCTGTACCTGTAGGGATAACACCGTCATTGCTCATTGCTGATACAGGAATATCATCACCTTTTAATCTCATTGATGGTTCAATGATTTTCTTAGCAAATTCAGATGCATGTTCAGGGATGAATTTTACATCATCAACACAACCAACACCGTCTAAAGATGCAGGAACTGAAACTTCTTCAGTTGCGTTAACTGCAGCATCAATCAATGCAAGGTTCATGTTTACAACATCATCACCTTTTTTCTTGAATGTCTTAGTTGTCATAGCTTTCATACCTTCTAAAGCTTGTTCAAAAGGAATGATTCCAGAAACTTTAAAGTATGCAACCATCATAACTGTGTTTGCACCTTTACCTCTCAAACCAGGTTGTTGTTTGATTAGAGATTCAGCATCAACATTGTAGAATTTAATTTTCTTATCGATAATAGTTTTTTGCATATCTCTGGTTAAATGAGCAAAAGCTTCATCTTTAGAGTAAGGGCTGTTTAGTAAGAATGTACCGCCTTCTTTAATACCTTTTAACAGGTCATATCTTCCGATGTAAGAATGAGCTGAACAAGATACGAAATCAGGAGCTGTAATTAAGTATGTTGACTTAATTTGTTGATCTCCGAAACGTAAGTGAGATACAGTTACACCAAAAGATTTTTTAGAGTCATAAGCAAAGTATGCTTGCGCATCTTTATCTGTATATTGACCAATAATTTTAATTGAGTTTTTGTTAGCACCAACAGTACCATCAGAACCCAAGCCCCAGAACATACAATTTGTAGTTCCTGCAGGTTCGGTAACGATGTGTTCTTCAATTTTCAATGATTTATTTGTAACATCGTCTTCGATACCAACTGTGAAACCGTGGAAACCATTATTTTCAGCATGTTTGTAGATAGCAAGAACCATTGATGGTGTAAATTCTTTTGAAGATAAACCATAACGTCCGCCAATAACTCTAACATCTTTGTTTTCCAATGCTGCAACAACGTCAAGATATAAAGGTTCACCAATTGAACCAGGTTCTTTTGTTCTGTCTAAAACTGTAATACGTTTTACTGACTTAGGAAGAGCTTCATTGAAGCGTTTAACATCAAACGGTCTGTATAATCTAACTTTTACCAAACCATATTTAGTACCACGGTTAGCGTTCAGGTATTCAATAGTTTCTTCGATAGTTTCGCAACCTGAACCCATAGCAACGATAACATCAGTAGCATCAGCTGCACCAACATAATCGAATGGATGATATTGTCTTCCTGTTACAGATGCAACTTTATCCATGTATTCTTGAACGATATCAGGAACTGCATCATAGTATTTGTTAACTGTTTCACGACCTTGGAAGTATACGTCAGTGTTTTGTGCACCAACTTTACATACTGGAGCTTCAGGTCTTAAAGCTCTTTTTCTGAATTCTTCGATATATTTAGGTTCTACTAATTTAGCGATATCTTCATATGAAATTTCTTCGATTTTGTGAATTTCGTGAGAAGTTCTGAAACCATCGAAGAATTGTAGGAATGGAACTTTTGCTTTATATGTAGCTAAGTGTGCAACTAAAGCTAAATCCATTTCTTCCTGAACAGAGTTAGCAGCTAACATTGCATAGCCTGTGTTACGGCAGCCCATAACGTCTGTATGGTCACCAAAGATTGCTAAAGATTGAGCTGCTAAAGCACGAGCAGATACATGAATTACGTGTGGTAACATTTCACCTGCAGCTTTGTGCATAACAGGAATCATTAAAAGTAAACCTTGAGAAGCTGTATAAGTTGAAGTTAAAGAACCTGCAGCCAATGAACCGTGAACTGCACCAGCAGCACCTGCTTCAGATTGCATTTCAGCAACTTTTACAGTTTTTCCCCAAATGTTTTTCTTTCCTTGAGAAGCCCATTCATCAATCCATTCACCCATAGTTGATGAAGGAGTAATAGGATAAATTGCGGATACTTCACTTAACGCATAGGCTATATGCGCTGCGGCGTAGTTACCGTCAACTGTTATTGTTTTTCCTGGCATAATTAATAAACCCTCCTTATTTATATGCGCTATTACTTAAATAACTGTACCCTTATATGATAATACAAACATATACTTAAACCAAATTCTCTTTTTGTAAAATTATGTTAAGTTACACTAAGTTTTACTCTATTTATGTAAAAATTATTTTTGTTACGTTTTAATACTATTGTTTGTGTAGTATGAAAGGAATAATTTATGAATATATCAAGTATTACCCCATTTCAAAATGATAAAAGAGTTAAATTTTCTGTAAACACAAATTCAACTCCGCTTTTGAAACCAAAATATTCAAAAACACTAACTGCAGATACGGTTACATTCTCTGGAGGAATGACAAAGGTATCTGATTTTATTGAGGCACAAATTGGAGCAGATGCTGGAAGATTAAATCGTATTGCCACAACATACTTGGATATTTTAGAATCTGTAGCTTTCAGATTAAAAGATAAAGGTTTTACTTTTGATAGAGCATATTGTGAACAAAATCCTGTAAAATCTCCAAAGTCATACACAAGTAAAATTGTAAGATCCGGAAAATTCAAAGTTCCTGATACAATACGTGCAACTCTATATTGTAATGATCCTTATGATTTATCAATATTGAATGATGCCTTACTACCCGAAATGAAAAAAAGAGGCTACATTTTAAGTGAAACCGAAATGTCTATTAAAGATTTGATGAAACGCGGATACATCCCAACAGAAGAAGAACTAAAGGATTTATCTTTAGAAAAGACAGTTGCAGATTTAGACATTAGGCTAGAAGATGTTGGAGATCAAGTGGGTAAACTTGCCCCAGAACTTAGATATAGTATAGGTAAACCTCAAAAGTCAGGTTACGAAGATATTCAAATGCGATTTATCAGAGACTTTGATAAAAAGAAAAGTCCTGTGCAACATGAGCTTATAATCCTATTTGGACCAAATACAGCAAATGCAAAACATATTGAGTCTGAAAAAGTTTATAACAATTTAAGAAAATTAGATGAATTACGTGTAGATTTATCTGATAAAACAATCGGATCACACTCATACAGAGCCGGCAGATACATTGACTTAATTAAACAAATGTTCAGAGGCAAAGTTTCTGAAAAGTTGTTTTTAAATGCAAAAAATAAAGATAAATACGAAATATTTGAAGATATCCCTATTTCTTTTTCAAAAGAAGATGTTGATTTATTTGAAAGCTACTTTTCCGGGTTAAATGATAGAATAAGCTCATGCTATAAAGAACGAAAAAATAACTTAAAAGCTAGTGATACAGCAAGACGACAAATCACAACAGATTTTCGTCATGATAAAGCTGAAATAAGTAAAATTCATCAAAAATTACAAGAAACTATTGAATATTTTAATTATCAAAACGACTTAGCTAAACAAAACTAAACTTTTATAATAGCTACATTTTCAACATGATAAGTATGACAGAACATATCAAAAGGTTGTATTGATTCTACAGTACAGCCTTTTTCTGTCAGGTATTTTAAATCTCTAGCCAGTGTTGCCGGATTGCAGCTAACATAGATTATTTCAGATTTTGACAGACGAACAGCATTATCAAGACTCTCTCTAGAACAACCTTTTCTCGGTGGATCTAAGATAATTGCATCAAATTGCCTTTTTTCTTTTTTAAAGAATTCTGCAGCATCTTGATTGTGTATTTCAATATTTTTTACACGATTATTTTGTGCTGTTTCTCTTGCAAGTTCTGTAGATTCACTGTTTTCTTCAACTGTTACAACTGTTTTACAAACATCTGATATACAAATGCCAAAAGAAGAAATTCCTGCATAAGCATCAAGAACTGTCGGCTTATCAAAAGTTTGTACAAGATGTTCTTTTACATATTTAAATATATTTTCTGCACTTTTCGGATTAATTTGAAAAAATGTGTTTGGTCCTATTTTGAAAGTTTTATCCAAGATTTTTTCTTCAACAAAACTTTTACCACAGAGACATTCTGATTTATTACCAAGAATAACATTTGTCTTTTTTGAATTGAAATTTACGCATACACCTGAAATTTCTTTGAATTCTTCATATATACATTTTGCAAAATCTTTTAATCTTTCAAATGATTTTGTAGCATTAACAACAAGAACTACTAAATTCTTACCTGTTATTTTATATAAATTATTTTTTCTATCCTCTTCTTTTATAACATCTAGTATTTTTTTTATTACTTCCTCATAGCCAAATAAATTACTTATATCTACATAAACTTCTTCATAATTTCTTTTACAGGTTTTTATAAAACTTAATTCTACAGCCCCCTTTGAAACATAACCATAAATAATTCCTTTATCTCCAGTTTCATCAAAGCCTCTACCTTGAGGGCATCCACTATAACTATAAAAAGTATTTCCTTCTTTTAATACCCCACTAAAATTATGCCTATGTCCTAAAGCAATATAGTCCATACCACTTTCTTTTATATCCTTTAATGTTATAGGATTATATTCATTTCCTTCACTTGAACTTGATATTTCCCCATGAATAGCCATTATATTTATTTCTTTATTATTTTGAGAAAATCCTCTAATAAGAGATTCTCTTACATACTTTTCATTAAAAGCAGCTCCCCATACATTAGTTTCTAATTCTTTTATATAAACCTTTTCTAACTTATCTTTAAAAATATAAACATTTTCTGGCCACTTTATTAATTTATAAAAGGAGTTATTATTATATGGGTCATGATTTCCAGGGCTTATAAATACTCTTGTTTCTTTTATATTATTAAAAACATTTTCTAAAAAATATATTGTTTCTCTATTTAAAGTTAAATTATCAAATATATCTCCTGCTAAAAGCAAAATATCTACTTGCTTTTCTTTACAAAAATTAATTATATTTTTAAATACTTCTTTTAACTCCTCTTTATTTATTGCTCTTTGTTTATCATCTACTTCATTAAAAGGAGTATCAAAATGAAGGTCTGCTGTATGAACTATTTTTACTTTCTTCATAATAAAATCCTCCAAGAATTTTTGTTCTGATTTTATCATATTTTCTTTTTTCAAAAAAGTAAATATAAATTCTTTCTATAATTTCATTTTTATCCCAAATTGTTAACAAAATTGTAATCTATTTTTTTTGGAATATTAACTTTAAAGTGTTAATATATATAGAGAAAGTTTATTTTTTAAGGAGAATAAAATGAGTAATTTATCAAACGAAAAAAAGAGAAAATACAGAACTAAAATTAAAAGAAGAAGAATAGTAACTTTATGTAGTTTAGTATTAATTATAGTAGTTTTAGGTGTAGTTATATTTAAAGTGTTCTTTAACAACAAAGATAACAAATTATCATCTAAAGGACCTAATGAAACTTCAACTACTACTACTACTTCAAATGATACTTCAACAGCTAGTGAAACTTCTTCTCCATCACAATCAAATAATAAAAATGGATACCTTAGCTTAGAGGAGGACCCTAATGCTGAAGATGCATTAGAAGTTTTTGCAAATACAGAAGGATTATTAAAAGGAACAAAAACTTATCCTGTTAGAACTGATGGGAAAAAGGTTGTTTATTTAACCTTTGATGATGGTCCTTCAACTACAAACACTCCTAATGTTTTAGATACTTTGGACAAGTATAATGTAAAAGCTACATTTTTTATTGTTGGAAAATCTCTTGATGAAGGAACAGAAGCTGAAGAACTTTTGAAACGTATAGCCAAAAACGGACATGCCATAGGAAATCATACTTATGGTCATGATTATGATTACTTATATCCTGGCAGAACTATTAGTCCTGATAATTTTATGGCTGATATTACTAAGTGTAATGACCGTATGAAAGAAGTTCTTGGGGAGGACTTTAATACAAGAGTTATAAGATTTCCTGGCGGATATTGGAGTTGGAATGGAAGAAGTGGTATAAGACCTATTATTGATGAAAAAGGATATGCAATAATTGATTGGAATACATTAAATGAAGATGCTCAAGGTGCTAAAAAAGATGCTGCTGGCTTAGTTGAATGTTTAAAGAAAAATACTGATGCTCTTGGACCTAATGCTGATAGTGTTGTTGTTTTAATGCATGATACTTATGGAAAAGAGGAAACTGTTAAGGCTCTTCCAGAAATAATTCAATATTTTAAAGACAAGGGCTTTGAATTCAAAACTATAAAATAAAAATTTAAACTTTACTATAAAACTTTAAAGAGGATGACCTTTTGTCATCCTCTCATTTTGAATAGAACAAAATCTAAAAAGTAATTTTTCTAGTAAAACTATAAAAATTATTTAAGATGTTATTTTTGAACAATTACTTTATAGAATTTTCGTATTGTTCTACCATTCTTTTTACCATTTCTCCTCCAACGGAACCACATTGTCTTGCTGATAAATCTCCATTGTAGTCTTTAAATGGTACTCCTAGTTCTTGAGCCACCTCAGTTTTGAACTTACTTAATCCATTCTTAGATTCTGGAACTAATGCTTTGTTTGACATAACGATCCCTCCTTGGTTTATGGTATGTTTTTAAGTTAATTTAGAATTGCTTACTGAATTAACTTACACTATTATATTGCCCAAAGAAAATAATAATATACTTTCTTTTAAAAATTTTTTAATTATTTTTTTCTAAAGATTTTTCTTGTTTTTTTAATCTTAATTTTTCTTTTGCTCTTTCTTCTCTTTTTCTTTGTCTTTCAAGTTTTAATCTTTCTTTCTTTTGTTTCATACTTTCTTCATCTACTACCCAAACAGAGTAAGAGCCATCTTTAACTGAAAAATATCCAAAACCTTCATTATCAATTAATCTATGTTCACTAATATTTCCTGTAATATCATAAAAGTATGTTTCACTAAACTCTTTTCCAACATACATTTTTTTAGTTCCACCATAGCCATTTGTGATTAAAGCAGCTAGAGCTGAATTTTTATGTTTTTTATCTCCTTCCCTTGTCCAACCAATTAAATTGTTATGGTCTAAATAGTCATGTTGAACTCCATAAGCATACTTTTTTCTTACCTTTAAAAGTATATCTAATTGCTCTTTAAAGCCATTAAACCCTTTTGATGGTATTCCATAATAATCTCCATAAAACACACAAGGTTCTCCTTGTTCCCTTGTTAGTATAAAAGTATAAGCTAACATTTTAAACCAAGGCTCTACCCAAGATTCTAATGCTTGTCCAGGTTCTGTATCATGATTGTCAACAAAGGTAACAGCTTTTGAGCCATCATATTTTACAAGTGTCTTATTATCTAAATATCTCATATCATATTGATTTCCTATTCTACTTGCAACCATAAAATTATAATGAAGAGGGACATCAAATAAAGACATTATATTTTCAGATACATTAAGATAATTTATTAAAGCATTTAAATCCCCAGACCAATATTCTCCTATAGCAGGTATCTCTTTTCTTGTTGTTTTTCTTACAAAAGGAAGCCATTCATTAAAAAAAGTAAATTTTAAATGCTTTATTGCATCTAATCTTACTCCGTCTATTCCTGTTTCTTCAATATACCAAGTACCCCATTTATCTAATTCATAACAAAGTTCTTCATTATCCATATCTAAGTCACAGCCCATAAGAAAATCATAATTACCTTTTTCTTTATCTACATCTTCCCACTCTTTACCACAAAATTTAAATATTCCATTTTCCTTTTTTAAATTGTCATAATCTACTCCATCAAAATCTTTTGAATCTAAAGTATAAGTAGAATATTTTCCTTTTCTTCCTGGAAAATTAAACACAGTAAAACATTCTATTATTTTTTTATCTCCAATAATCCTTGTTCTATCATTTTCATCAACTGGAACTACTTCTACAAGTTCTGTAGTATCTCCTCCTGACCTGTGATTAAAAACAATATCTCCATAAATCATAATATTATTTTTATGACATTGATTTATAGCAGCTATATATTCTTCCTTAAAACCATACTTTGTTCTTACTGTTCCTTTTTGATTAAATTCACCTAAATCATATAAGTCATAAACTCCATATCCTACATCATTAATTCCATTTGCCCCCTTATATGCAGGTGGTAACCATAAAGCAGTTATTCCAAGCTTTTTTAAACTAGAGGCTTTTCTTTTTAAAGTCTTCATTTGTACAATACCATTCAAAGTATTGCATAATGGTATTATTGTCTTTATTATTAAAATTCATTAAAATTCACTCCTTTGACATTGGAAACGGTGCCGAATCACTTTAACACTTTTTTCTTTCATATATAAATTATACCATATATTAAAATTGTTTAATCATTTTTATTTTATCATATTAATTTTTTTTAGCATTGTGTATTACAAGTTTTTACTTTATAATTAAACTAGATTTTATTTGATAATCAAAATATTCCATTATCAAATAAAATCTCTATAAAGGAAAAAGTGAGGATGATATAAATGAATATTAAGCCCTTAAAAATTGATGATATCTCTGTAAAAATCCCAATTATTCAAGGTGGAATGGGGGTGGGAGTTTCCTTATCTAACTTAGCCTCTGCTGTAACTAAAGCTGGTGGAATAGGAGTTATTTCTTCTGCACAAATAGGTTTTAGAGAAGAAGGTTTTGAAAATAATTCTATTCAATGTAATATTAAGGCAATAAAGAAGGAAATTGCTATTGCTAAAGAAAAATGTAAAAATGGAATTTTAGGAATGAACATTATGGTTGCTACAACTGGCTATGCTGAATATGTAAAATCAGCTATTGAAGCTGGAATTGATATAATTATCTCTGGTGCTGGTCTTCCTACTACCCTTCCAAAGTTAGTAAAAGATTCTAAAGTAAAAATAGCTCCTATAGTTTCTTCATTAAAAGCTACTAAAGTTATTTTAAAATTATGGGACAAACATGATAACAGAACAGCTGACATGGTAGTTATTGAAGGACCTAAAGCTGGTGGACATTTAGGATTTCATACTGATAAATTAGAAACTGAACAAGAAAATTTTGATAAAACAATTGTTAATATTATTGATGAAGTAAAAAAATATAGAGAAAAATACTCTAAAGATATTCCAGTAATTGTAGCTGGTGGTGTTTTTGATGGAAAGGATATGGCAAAATATCTTAAACTTGGAGCAAGTGGAGTTCAAATGGCAACTAGATTTGTTGCAACTGAAGAATGTGATGCTTCTATTGAATTTAAAAAAGCTTATGTTAATGCTAAAAAAGAAGATGTAACTATAGTTAAAAGTCCTGTTGGAATGCCTGGAAGAGCTTTACTTAATCCATTTGTAGAGAAAACTAAAAAAGGAAATATAAAAGTTACAAAATGCTTTTCTTGCCTAGAGCCATGTAATCCTGCTACTACTCCTTATTGCATAACAAAAGCACTTATAAATGCTGTAGAAGGAAATGTAGATGATGGATTGATTTTCTGTGGTGAAAATGTATATAAAATAAATAAAATTTCAACAGTTGAAGAAATCTTTAATGAAATAGAACAAGAAGTTTCTGCTGAATAGTTTTATATTATAAAAAAATTGTCCTAAAAAAATTTTTAGGGCAATTTTTATTTAATTAATATTTTATTCTGGTACTATCATTACAGAGCATTTTGCATGTTTTACAACATTTACTGTTACAGAACCTATCATTCTAGTTAAACCTTTTCTTGTTGATTTAGTCATAACTATTATATCAATATTATCTTCTTTTGCTTTCTTAACAATTTCATCCCCTGGATATCCAAATGTAAAATATGTTTCTACTTTATATCCTGGAACTTCTCTTACTGCTTCATTTAATATTCTATCTGCAATTTCTTTTGCAGCAGTTAATTCATCAGATATTATCATACCATTTATAAATACTAACTCCTTAACATTCATTATAATTAATTCTACTTTGTCACTAGGAAATATGCTTTTTATAAATTCTAGTGAATGTTTACTTCTTTCTGTTCCATCTATTGGTACTAATATTCTTCTTTTCATAGAGCATCTCTCCCTTAATTATGATTATATTATATATATTCTACTTTTTTTCTCTTTTTCCTTCTAAAATAATATAAATTTTCTGAAAATTACTATTATTTACTTTCTCATTTTTATTCGCTATACTTATAATATTACTTTTTTAATTAGGAGGGCATTTAAACTTATGAAAAAAAAATATAATAACCTACCAAGAGAACAAATAGGTGTTGTTATTCCTATGCTATCATTATTATTAGCAATCTTCCCTGTATTTAGAGTTTTTACAACTTTATTAACATTTATTTATTCAGAAGATATATCTAGTATTCTTTTTACAAAAATAGAATTAAATATATATCTTGTAGATAAATGTCGGATTATACAATTTATCATACTTGAGGGTCGGATAAAGGGTCGGAATATAGGGTTCAGGTTGTAAATGAAGATGGAATATTATATAATAAAAAAAGTGCCAAAT
>ERZ824600.4154-NODE-4154-length-13046-cov-4.184974_pt1 | contig 13046 bp, 12 predicted proteins | sample MGYA00519933_ERZ824600 | MGnify/ENA primary metagenome ERZ824600 (study PRJEB31778, sample SAMEA3449178) | human gut metagenome | biome: human gut; feature: human-associated habitat; material: faeces | place: United Kingdom | collected 2010/2012 ... | reverse complement strand
TTGGCATTGATTGGATGGAAATCGTAGGTGAATATAACGGTACGGCAAGTGCAGAAGGTTATAGCCTTTCTGATGGTACTCCGCTTAATTTGAGTGAAAAAGATCAGTTGTGGTGCGGTATTGAAGATACTTTTAAGTTTTAAAGTATATTTATTTTTATTGAGGAGAATGAATAGTGTTTGTATTCATAATATTACATTACTTAGCGGAAGATATGACTAAAGAATGCGTAAAGTATATTCAAAATCATTTGGATATGAACAGGATCAGAATTGTAATTGTTGATAACGCATCAAGTAATGGAAGCGGTGCAAGACTTAAACAATTTTATAAAGACAATGAATATTGTGATGTTATTTTAAATGATGAAAATATGGGCTTTGCAAGAGGAAATAATGTTGGATATACTTATGCTAAAGAAAAATATGATCCGGATTTTATGATTATTATGAATAATGATGTGTTGATTGATGATAAAACTTTTTTAGATAAGATTGATACGGTATATCAGGAAAATAATTTTTATATTTTAGGTCCGGATATAATATCAAAAAGAAATAATAAACATCAGAATCCTGCTCGAAAAGAAAATGTCACTAAAGAACAAGTTGTAAAAGAAATAGAATCATTGGAAAAAGCACTAAAAAATCCTTTTATTTATTACATAATAAATAAGATAAAATCAACAATTAGAATCAGAACTAGATTAAAAAAAGTATTTGGAAAAACAGATAATAATATGTATTTAAAAAAAATAACAATAAAAGGTTTTAAATCATTTGCAGATAAAACAATATTTGATTTAGATAAAGGTATAACAGGTATAGTTGGACCAAATGGTTCTGGTAAATCAAATGTAGTTGATGCTGTAAGATGGGTGTTAGGAGAACAATCAACTAAATCATTGCGTGCTAATGATAGTATGACAGATGTTATATTTGCGGGATCTAAAAGTCGTGAAAAAAGTAATCAAGCTTATGTTGCAATTACATTTGATAATACAGATAAATTTATGAATTTAGATTACAATGAAATTGAGGTAAAAAGACAAGTATATATTGATGGAACAAATGAATACTATATTAACAATGAAAAAGTTAGATTAAAAGATATAACAGAATTTTTAATAGATAGTGGTATTGGTAAAGAATCATTTAATATAATATCACAGGGTAAAATAGAAGATATATTATCTAGTAAACCAGAAAATAGAAGATTAGTATTTGAAGATGCTGCAGGTGTTTTGAAATATAAAAAAAGAAAAGAAGAAACAAGTAAAAAATTGGAACGAACATCTAATAATATTGATCGAATTAATGATATTATAAATGAACTAGAAGTGCAAGTTGAACCATTAAAAGAAGAAAAAAGAAAATTAGAAGAATACAATAAATTAACAGAAGAATTAAAAGATGTGGAAATAGCATTAGTAGCATCTGATATAACTAAATATAATAATGAATATAAAAAAATGAAAGAACAAGTAGATATTTTAAATAAAGAAATATTGAATTTGGAAACAGAAAAAAATAAAGGTGAAGCTGTAATTTTAAATAATAAATTAGAACTAGAAAAATATGATAATATTATAAACGAATTAAATAAAAATTTAATTGATTTAACAACTAAAGTTGAACAAATTAATACTAAAAGATTAATGATGATTGAAAGATCTAAATATGAAACTAGCGATACTAAAACACAAAGTATATTGCTTGAACAAAAAGAAAAAGAAATTACTTTAAAAAATAATATTGAATTATTAAAAAATAGTATCGATGAATTAAATAATAGTAAAGAAAAATATATTGCTAATAAAAATAATTTAATTAAAGAAGAAAATATTTTATTAAATAAAAGAAATGAATTTGATAAAAAATTAAAAGGTTTAATATATGTTAAAGAAAAAATAGATGTTCAAATTGATTCATTAAATGATCGCATCATTAATAATGATAGTATGCCTTATGGAGTTAAAGCAATTATTAGTAATCCTAAATTATTAGGTATTGAAGGTACTATTGGTAGTTTAATTGAAATTGATAAAGGATATGAAGAAGCTATTAGCACTTCTTTAGGTGGAGCAATATCATATATAATAACAGAAACTTTAGAAAATGCTAAAGAAGGAATTCGCTATTTAAAAGAAAATAAGTTAGGTCGTGTTACATTTTTTCCTTTAGATATAATCAAAAGTAAATATTTAAATATAAATATTAATTCTAATGGATATTTAGGAATTGCTTCCAATTTTGTCAAAACAAATGAAAAATATAAAAAAATAATTGAAAATCAATTAGGCAATATATTAATTGTAGATAATTTAGATAATGCAAGTAAAATTGCTAAAGAAACTAATTATCAATATAGAGTTGTTACTATTAGTGGTGAAATAATTCATTCTGGTGGTTCTTTAACAGGTGGAACAAACAAAAATCATAATATTATCAATGATAAATTAGAACTTGATAAATTGATCTTAAAAAGAGAAGAATTAGTTGATAATATTAAAAAAAATGAAAATCAAATAAATGAAATAGATTATAATATATCTGATTTAGAAAATAAAAAAGAAAATAATAAAATATTCGAGCTAGATGAAAATATTAATATTAAAAATAAAACACTGGATTCATTAAATAAAGAATTAGTAAATATTCAAAATGAAATAGAAGATTTAAATAATAAATTGGGTAACAATTTATCTAAAGCTTTAGAAGAAATTACTATAAATTATAATGATTTATTAAAAGAAAAAGAACTTTTAGAAAATAAATTAAATAGAACTAAAGATGAAAGAAATAATTTATATACAGATTTAAATAGTTTGGATTTTATGAATAAAAGAATAACAAATGATATTACTAATAAAACTAAAGAACAAAATGAATATAATTTAAATATAACTAAATTAGATGGTAAGCTAGATACTTTGCTTAATAATTTGTCAGAAAATTATAGCATTACTTATGAAAAAGCATTGGAATATAAACTTGAATATGATGAGACAAAATCAAGAAATGTAGTTAATTCTTTAAAAAGACAAATTAAAGATTTAGGAACAGTAAGTATGGGATCAAGTGAGTTATATAATCAAGTTAGTGAAAGATATGAATTTTTACTTAAACAAAGAGAAGATTTAGTAAAAGCTGAAAATATGTTACTTGAAGTAATAGAAGAAATGGATAAACAAATGGCTACTGATTTTGTTAAAACTTTTGAAAGTATTAGAGTTAATTTTAAACAAGTCTTCAAAGAATTATTTAGAGGTGGAGATGCTGATTTAAAATTGACTGATCCAAATGATATTTTAAATACAGGTATTGATATAATAGCATATCCACCTGGGAAAAAACTTGGAAAAACTGTTTTCTTATCTGGAGGAGAAAAGACATTTACAGCAATATCTATTTTATTTGCAATTTTAAAAACAAAAAAAATACCTTTCTGTATATTTGATGAAGTGGAAGCAGCATTAGATGAAGCAAATGTTGTATCATTTGGTGAATATGTTAAAAATTTAAAAAATGAGACACAATTTATTATAATTACTCATAAGAAAAAAACAATGGAATTTGCTGATAGTTTATATGGAATAACAATGCAAGAATCTGGTGTTTCTAAATTAGTAAGTGTTAAATTAAAAGTATAATGGAGGGAAAATGAAATATTTAATAATAGTTATTATTTTATTAATCATTGTGTTTATAGTGCTTTATAATAAAATAATAAGACAAAATATGAGATGCAAAAATGCTTTTGCAAGTATTGATAATCAATTAAAGAGAAGAAATGATTTAATTCCTAATTTGGTTGAAATAACAAAAGGATATATGAAATATGAAACAGAAACTCTTGAAAAAATAGTAAAAATTAGATCAGAAAATATTAATGAATTAGCGCATATAAGTGATAATATAACAAATAATGTTAAGACTTTGTTTGCTAAAGCTGAAAATTATCCTGATTTAAAAGCAAATGAAATATTTAAAAAATTACAAATTGAATTAACAGGAACAGAAGATAAAATTGCTTTTGCAAGACAATTTTATAATGATTGTGTTCAAAGTTATAATACAACTATAGAATCTTTTCCAACAAATATTATAGCTCAATTATTTAAATTTACTAAAAATCAATATTTTCAAGTTAAAGAAGAAGAAAGAAAGGAAATAAATATTAAATTATGATGTTTGAAAGTGTAAAAGAAAACAAATTTAAAACTTCTTTTATTGTAGTTTTATTCTTTATTTTAATAAGTTTATTCGTATATTTTTTAACATATTTATTTGGAGAAGATTCACAAAGCGCTTTTATAATTGCAACTATTATAGCTAGTATTACTTCAATATTGTCTTATTATTTTTCTGATAAAATAGTTATTAAAGCCAATCATGCTAGGGAAGCTACTAAAGATGAATATTTAGAACTTAATGAAATACTTGAAGCTTTATGTTTAGGTGCTGGAATCCCCAAACCAAAACTTTATGTAATGGATACAGATTCACCAAATGCTTTTGCAACAGGAAGGAACCCTAAAAATGCTGTTGTGTGCGTTACTACGGGACTTTTAAAAAAACTTGACAAATATGAATTAGAAGGGGTAATTGCTCATGAATTATCACATATTAAAAATTATGATATCTTACTTTCAACAGTTGCAACTGTTATGGTTGGTGGAATATCAATAATTGCTGATAGTATATCTAGAGGATTTTTTAGAAGTAATGATGATGATGAAAAAGGTAATGGAATTATGATGGTAATAGGTTTAATTTTTATAGTTCTTGCACCATTATTTTCTCAATTATTAAAACTTGCTTTATCAAGAAATCGTGAATATTTAGCAGATAGTTCAGCTGTTAGTATTACTAGAAATAAAGATGGATTAATTTCAGCATTAAAAAAAATATCTAGTGATCAAACAATTGTTAAAACAGCATCAAAAGCAAGTGCTTCTATGTATATAGCAGATCCATTTAAAAGAAAAGAAAGAGATAGTTTATTTAGTACTCATCCAAGTACAATTAATAGAATCAAAAAATTAGAAAACATACATTAAAAAGACACGATTGTGTCTTTTTATAATTTATGACCAAGTATTTTTTCAAAATCAGGTAATACACCAATACCATTTGTTCTATGAGGAGGTAATTGATAAATATCATGTCCAGGGAATTCATTACCTTCAACTACTACTGGTTCATTAGGGGTGATTGCAATGTCCCAGCCAACAACTCCCATTTCAGGAATGATTGTAGATAATTCTTCTGCTAATTTAAGTGCTTCTTTAAATAAAGGTATTTTGTATCCAACGATTGGTGTATTTGTTAAAGGATGATTATAATATAAATTACCAGCCTTATCTTGAGCAGGGTAGAGAATAGTGCCAGTTTTTATATCAACTGGAACAACCATACCGCCGCTATTAAAATTATCTACACATTTGCCATTACCAATTCTAAAATATGCTACAGCAACTTTACCTTCTTTTTTTTCTTTATTATAAACTGTTACCATTCTAATAGTATTAATACTGCAAGGATGTAATTTATTTATTATTTCATTTTGTATAATAGGTTCTTCAACTAAATATAATTTATTATCAAGTAAATGTTTAAATAAATTACCTTTAAATTCATTTATATTAATTTTTTCAATTCTTTTACCACATTGACCATCTAATGGTTTGCCAAAAAATATAGGATGTTTTTTTATAAATAAATTAAAGTCTTTTTCTTTATTTTCATCGATTACTAAAAAATCTCTTTTTAAATATTTTTTAAATTTATTATCAAATTTATCTTTCATTAAAAAGTAATCTTTATATTTAAAATCATTATTATTTTTAATTAATTTATTATTTTTACCTCTAGTCATTATAGTTTTTCTTTGTTTAGAATTTAAGTTATACATTTCAAATAGCATATAATCCATATATCCAGCTTCATATTTAAATCCACATATAATCATATCAAAAAATATTAAAACTCTATTTTTATTTGATCTTTCATGAACAACATTAATTTGTTTAAACATATTTTTAAAACTCATATTAAATATTCTATTAAGCACATATTTCATTTTATCACCAAATTAATTATATAATAAAATAAAAAAAAGTACAACTATATTAATCGTACTTCTTTTTCCGAATAAAATTTTTTATTTTTATCAATTCTATCAAAGAATAATATTCCATTTAAATGATCTATTTCATGTTGAAAAGCTATTGATAAATCCTCTCTTGCACGAATTTTAATTTTATTGCCTTCTAGATCATATCCTTCAACTGTAACTCTTGCGTATCTTAATACTTGTCCTTCAACTTCACGATTGACACTTAAACATCCTTCTCCAGCTTCAGCTGCGACCATTTCACTTGAATTACTTACAATAACTGGATTAACAACAACGTAATTTTCAAATTTTCCTTCTTCATATTCATTTACAATAACAATTATTCTTTTATTTATGCCAACTTGTGGAAAAGCAAGTCCCATACCAGGTCTTAATTTGTATTTTTCGGAATATTTTTCAATTTGACTATATGTTAAATGTTTAATAATATTATCAACTAATTTTTTTTCATCTGTACTTATAGGAAAAGTTACATCTTTAGAAATCATTCTTAAATGTTTATCTTTTTCATCTAATATTTTTATGGGTTTAAACATAATACCACTTCCTCGTAAGATATTGTAACACATTTTTTAAAAAATTCAAAATCTTATTGTTAAAAAAAGTAAAATCGTTTATAATAAAAATGGTGAAAGTATGAAATATGAAAATAAAAAAGTTTTGAATGATTCTAAAAGTGAATTTATTGTTAATATAATTAATTCTATTTTACTTAGAGGCGCTGTTTTAATAATACCTGTTATATGGAGTTATGCTCTTGATTATATATATGATGGATTATATAATAAAGCTATTAATTTGATTATTCTTTCTTTAGTTATAACTATTATATATTATGGTTTGGAACAATTATATCAGATAACATTTTATAAACTTTACAATAAACTTTATAATTTATATGAAAATCTTTATACAGATAATTTTTACAAAAATTCATTATTTAGCTTATCTAGATTTTCATTAGGAGAATATAATAATTTATTAAATAGTGATATTGATGTAATTGCAAGTTATTATGCAAATTATCCAATGAGAATAATTAGAATTATTGAATTTGTTGTTATATATTTTTATTTTTACACAATTAATCCTATAATATTTATAATTACATTGGTTGTTTCTATTATTTCACTTGGATATATGGTTTATGGTTCTAAAGAAACGGAAAGATTGAATAAAATAAGAAAAGATACTTTAGATTATAAAACAGCATCTAATCATGAAATATATAATAATATTAGGGATATAAAATCTTTTAATATATATGATAAAATTTCCTTTAACACGAATAAAAAAAGAAGGTCATATTTAGATGCTAATGCTAAATTTAATATTCAAAGTACAGGTGTAAAATTTATAGCAATTATAATGGTTGAAATAGTCCGATTGCTTTTAATGATATATGGTATTTATTTAATAAAAAATGGCAATATAGAGGTTGGATCTTTATTAATTATTTATAATTATTATCAAAAAATAGTTGATAATTATACTATTGTTTCTAATGCATTGATAAATAAAAAATCTTTGAAAGTTTCTCTTAATAGATTTAGCAAAATTTTAGAAAATGCTAGTAAAGAAAAAATGGTTAATGAAGATATTAAAATTAGTGGTAATATTGTTTTTAAAAATATTTTATATGGTTATAGAGATAATCCGACTTTGAAAAATATTAATTTAGTATTATATGATAATAGTATAAATGTTATAACAGGACCAAGTGGTTCTGGTAAATCTGGCATTGTTGATTTACTTTTAAAAATGAATAGGCCTCACAAAGGTACTATTTGTATTGGCGATAAAAATATATTTGATATAAAGAGTAATAATTATTATAATTTAATTGCGTGCGTAAGTAAAAGTCCAACATTTTTTAATGATTCAATAAAAAATAATTTATTACTTGTAAATGATAATTTTGATTATGTTGTAAGTGTTTGCAAAACTTTGAATATTCATAATTATATAATGAGCTTAAAAGATGGCTATAATACAAATATAAATTCAAATATTAAAAGGAGTGTGGTTTATTTATTAGCGGTTGCTAGAGTAATGATTAAAAATTCTAAAATAATGATTTTTGATGAGAGTTTAGCAATGATTGATAAAAAAGATATAGAAATTATAAAAAAAATTTTATTAGATCTTAAAAAAGATCATACAATTATTGTTATTGATAGAGAACAAAATATTGATGATATTTCTGATCATATTGTTGTTATTGATGATCACATTGTAGTTGAAGAAGGAAGTAGGGAAGAACTGTTAAGAAAAAATTCTTTTTATAGTAAATTTACTCTAAAAAAATAGAAAATGTGTTGAAAATGCCTAAACATTATGATATACTTTTTTAGTGATGTAGATGTATAAGAAATTTATAAAAAGAATCTTTGATATTTTGTTTAGTTTAATTTTATTAATTATTTTATTACCTTTATTTTTAATTATAAGTTTATTTATTAAGCTTGAAGATGGTGGGCCTGTTTTTTTTAAACAATTAAGATCAGGAAAAAATAAAGATTTCATGATGTATAAATTTAGAAGTATGAAAATAAATAATGATGTTCATAATTTAAATGAAAATGACTGTGTTACAAAAATAGGTCATGTATTAAGAAAAACTTCATTAGATGAATTACCACAATTAATAAATATTTTAAAAGGTGAAATGTCGTTTATTGGTCCTAGACCATGGATTACTGACTATGCGAAATATTTTACAGCTGAACAAATGAGAAGATTAGAAGTGTTGCCAGGAATAACAGGATTAGCACAGGCAAGTGGAAGAAACGCAATATCAATAATAGAAAAAATAAATTTAGATGTTGAATATGTTGACAATATAAGTTTTTTACTTGATTTAAAAATTATTTTTATGACAGTTGGCTCAATATTTAGTAAAAAAGGCAATAATTCTGATAAATTTGCAATTCAAAATGAATTAGATGTATTAAAAGAGCAATGGGAAAATCCAGTTAAGGAAAATACAAAAGAAGGAAAAAAAACAAAAAGAAAATACAAAGAAAAAGTTTTATATAATTAAAGTGAGAATATCACTTTTTTGTATATAATTAAAAGGACATTGAAGTCCTTTTAATTTATGGAAAAATCATTTCCTTTTGGATAAATTTGAATATATGTATTACCATTATTTACTACTAATTCTTCATTTGTTTCTTTGATTTTATAAATTGTTTTACTATTTAAATCTTTCTTTGACCATGTAATTGGAACAGCATAGCCATTAGTTATATAATATCCTTCACCAGAACCGATATTATCTATTTTTTGATATCCCCAATAACCATCACTTGAGAATGTACTATAATTTACTCCATAAACAATAATATTTTTAACCTTATATTGTTCATTAGAATTTAAGTCAATATTTTTAGTATTATTCATAAACCTTAGGTAACTCTTACTTTCAGCATCATAAGTGTATTTGCTTGTTCGATAATCAGAATATTTAATAGAAATATTATTTGCTCCTTTTGCACTTGTATATTTACTTAAATCAACTTCTTCTTTTGTATAGTTTAAAAGTAAACCTTTATCTGTTTTTGTTTCATAATTATAATTTTTGGCAGCTAAATTTAATTTTTCAGTTGAAGTAAATAAAGTATGTTCCCAATCTCTTTTTAAAGTTTTATCACGAAATCCATAAGTACTATTGTCAACATCCATTCTATTGATACCCAATTTATTAATTGATGCTATTGCTTCCTTTGAACCACCAGCAGAAACATATATTGCATCATTTTCTAATACATATCCTAAATATTGCGATCTTGCACTTCTAACAGAACCTATTTTTGCTGCATCAGCATCTTTATATAATGCCATCATTCTTGTGATTCCACCTTCAACCATTAACTCATAAACAATATATGCCTTATCAAGATTTGATTGTGGTAAAGCAGAATTATGACAATTTATCATAACAGCAAATGGTCTTGTATTACTTTCTGGATTAACAAACCAATTAAATTGTTCCTCTTTTTTAGGTTCATCTGGTGGCTTAATTTCATCGTTTGGTTTAGAATTAGTACATCCAACTAATGTAAGTAATACACATAAAAAAATCAATATCTTTTTCATTCTTTACCTCCTATCTAATTATAGCATATTTATATAATACATGTATATAAATTTGACAATTATTTTTTTTATGATAATATTAAGATGAGGGGTTAATATGGAAATAATGAAACTTTCAAAAAATGATATTAATAAATTAATTGAAAAAAATAAACATAATATTAATAAAAATAGAGGAGGATATGGTATTGTTTTACCATATAATAATGAAATAGGTCTAAAATTCAGCGCTGATTTATTAAAAAATTATTATTTTGATGTTGATATGTTTAATAATGGTTTAGAACAATATAAAATTTCTGAAAGACAAATTGATTATATGGCTGCAGTTCAAGAAAAAGTTAGATTAACAAGTTTGCCTAAAGGAATTGCTTATTATAATAAAAAACCGGTTGCGATCATTATAAAATATTTTTATAATCATAAAAATTTGTATGATTGCTGTGCTGAACATAGTGAAAATTTATTTAAAATTTTAAAAGAAATACTTATTGCTGTTGATGAACTTATGGGAAATGGAATATATCAATTAGATATAAAAGAATCTAATTTTATGTATTCAAAAAATGATTATCATGCACAACCTATAGATTTAGATGGTGAATTTGTTAAGATTGATTACGGAAATTCTTTTTATGAACATTTAATATATGAACAATTAATAGAAATGTATAATTATTTATTTAAAGGTAAACTTGGATGTTTAAGAAACTTTAGCCAAATTGATGAAAAAAGTTATAATGATAAAATTAGTGAATTAGAATGTTTAAAAAAGATGATTAATAGTTTTGACATATATGAAAGAACTATGGGATTTTTAGAAGAAGTTAAAGAACATAAAATACTTGAAATAAAAAAAACTAGACAATAATATTATTGTTTGTTAAAATTATATTATTAGAGGTTAAAATGACAAAAGTATATTTTACAAAAGAAATAAGTAGTGATGCACTTGTAAGAATTTATGAAAAATTAGGTATTCAATTAAAAGGAAATGTTGCCGTTAAATTACATTCTGGAGAAGCAGGCAATCAAAATTATCTAAAACCTGATCTTTATAAAGATATAATAAATAGAGTAGGGGGAGTTGTTGTTGAGTGTAATACTGCTTATGATGGCATGAGAAATACAACTGAAAAACATCAAAAGTTAATGGATAATCATGGATGGACTAAGTATTATAATATTGATATTATGGATAGTGATTCTTCTAAAGTTATTGAGATTCCAAATGGTAAAAGAATTAAAAAAAATTATGTTGGAAAAAATATTGATAATTATGATTCAATGCTTGTTATTTCACATTTTAAAGGTCATCCTATTGGTGGATTTGGTGGTGCTTTAAAGCAATTATCAATTGGTATTGCATCTAGTAGTGGTAAGGCTTATATTCATACTGCTGGTAAAACAAATGATGTAGATAAACTTTGGAGTAATTTACCTAATCAAGATTTATTTATAGAATCTATGGCAGATGCTGCTTATTCAATACATAATCATTTTAAAAATAATATTGCTTATATTAATATTATGAAAAATATAAGTGTTGATTGTGATTGTTGTAAAAAAGCTGAAGATCCTTGTATGGACGATATTGGTATTCTTGCTAGTTTGGATCCAGTTGCACTTGATAAAGCTTGTTTGGACTTAGTTTATAATAGCAATTGTGATGGGAAAGATAAATTAATTGATCGAATTGAAACAAGAAATGGAGGATATATAATAGATGCTTCTTTAGATCTTGGTTTTGGTTCAAAAGAATATGAATTAATAAATATTGATAATGAATCTCTTTAATAAAGAGATTTTTAATTATAAAATTTTGTAATTTTTATTTGATAAAATCTTTTTATTAAAATAATGAGAGCATTATTTTTAATTGATTAATCCATAAATTTTATAAAAAAAGTTGATTTTTAAATTAAATTTGTTATAATATAGCTTAACTTTGTTTTAGGAGGATATATATGAACAAAAACAATTTAATTGAAATTAAAAAAAAATTATTGGCATTAGGATTGGCTGGAGTAATGCTTGGAACTGCTGGATGTGCTAGTAATAAAGATGAGGGGAATAAGGATGAAAATGGAGTTCCTAAACTTTTTTCTATTTCTACCAAATATTCAAATGTAGATGAGTATTATAAATATGTAATTCAAAATGGTCAAGCGGTAAAGTTATATAATAGTGCAAATGTATATTTGCTTTTCAATAAAGAAACATATGAAGTAAGTGAATACATATATTATAAAAGAAATATTTTAGGTGGTTTAGGGACTTATGTTGAACTATATAATTTACCAAATGAAAGTTTGCTTGTTTATTCTGATGGTATAAGTACAACTTATAATGAAGAATATTACAAATATTTGATAGAAAATAGCTATCAAGTTTGTCTTCTTGATGCAAATGATTATGTTGAAGGACATAATGATAAAGAATACTATTCTCTTGATGAAATAAGAGAGTTAGAGCCTAGAATTGCTGAAGGTTTAAAAATTATTAATTCTGTTAAAGTTAAAACCAAATAATAATACTATTTTATTAATTACATTTTTTATTTCACTTTTTAAAGCATTTATAAAATTTGATGGTATCATATTCATATGAGGACCTGCTTTCTATATAGGGTTAATATTATGATAGTAAGGTTCTCTTTTTGTGCATACCAAACCATTATATGCTATTTATTTTACATTTTTGTTGCATAGTTATTTAAAATATGATAAAATATTATTGTTTTGTAAATTATGGCCTGTTGGTGAAATTGGTTAACACATAACCCTCTCAAGGTTACATTCACG
>ERZ824600.4151-NODE-4151-length-13052-cov-2.618373_pt1 | contig 13052 bp, 9 predicted proteins | sample MGYA00519933_ERZ824600 | MGnify/ENA primary metagenome ERZ824600 (study PRJEB31778, sample SAMEA3449178) | human gut metagenome | biome: human gut; feature: human-associated habitat; material: faeces | place: United Kingdom | collected 2010/2012 ... | reverse complement strand
GGTTTTGTATCCATAGGATAAAATATACGCCGTCCGTGCTATGCCGGACGGCGTTTTTGACTTAAACGTTATATCTGTCGCTTAAAAAAGCCTTCGAGCGAAACGGGATTTTTTCCCGTGGCAGGTATTTCGCCGGAAATTACTTTTAACACCGCTTTTTGCGATTCCGCCGTATTCGAATAGGCGTTTACGTATTCCTTTAAGTACGGGTAGTCGAACAGTTTGTACGGGTCGCCCAAGGATACGAAAATCATTTTGGGATGTTCGAGAATATATCCGCGCCAGAAAATCATCGCGTTATACCAACCGACGCGCAGACTTCCGCCATGGTAGTTTTTGGAACTCATATCGCACAGAACGACGAGCAGATTGTAATCGTGCATAACGTCTTTAATCGCCTTATGCTTGGGGTTTATTAAAAAATCAACGGCTATGCCGTAACTTTCCGCCTGCTCTTTAAACGGCGCGTAATCGCTTATTTTTACGTCTTCGTGCCAGAACGGTTCGGCAGCTATAACGGCAAGAATTTTATCTCCGCGCTTAATATTCGTCGGTATAATATTTTTTTCGTCGCGCACAACGGTTATGCTTTTATCGGCTATCTTTTGCGATACGGCGGATAATTCCGTTTTGTCGGCATGCGGAACGGTTTTTTCTTTATCGAACAACCCCGCTTTTTCTTTAAGGGTAAGCACTCGATTAACCGCGTCCAAAAATCTGTCTTTGGAAATTTCGCCCGATAGTACGGCGGCAAGAATTTTTTCGTAATCGCCGTCTTCGGGGAAAAGCACCATATCGCCTCCCGCTTTTAAGTAGTTTACGGCAAGTTTATCTGCGTCGGAAGCCGCGCACGCGCCTATCATACTCATCGCGTCGGAAACGATACAGCCGCCAAAGCCGAGTTTTCCTTTAAGTAGGTCGGTCATAAGGCTTTTGCTTAAAACGCATGGCAACCCTTTTTCTTCGTCGGGCATAAAACTCGGCAGAGAACAATGCCCCACCATTATGGATTCCGCGCCGCGCGCAATCATTTCACGGTAAACCTTACCGTAAGTGTTTAGCCATTCTTCTTTGGAAAGTGGGTTTACGGTAGTGCAGAAATGGCTGTTGCGCTCGTCTAACCCGCCGCCGGGAAAGTGTTTTGCGCCCGTAACCATAAGATTTTCGCTCCTTAACCCGTCGGAGTACGCGCCCGCGTATTTTATAACCGCGTCGGGGTCATCGGACACGGCGCGTATGTTTGTTTCCGCCGAACGGAAATTATAATTTATATCAACTATCGGTGCAAAAGTCCATTGTATACCGTTTTTGCGGCAAATACGCGCGGTAATTTTGCCCGCTTCGCGGATAAGATTTTCGTCGCCGCACGCGCCCCATGCCATGGGATAGGGCAAAAGCCCTCCGCCCTTAACGCCGTGTTCGGGTCCGTTTTCCACGTCGGCAGAAATTATTACGGGTACGGGCGAGTATTTATTCGCCATATCCGTATATAATTTTATTTTTTCCGCAGGCATAGCGGAAACGAAAATCCCACCGGGTTTTATGCGCGATATAACTTTTTCTACTTCCTCGGGGTCGTCTTTTTCGTAAACGTCGAGGCACAAGAGTTGCCCGCAAAGTTCTTCCGTCGTAAGCGAGGCGATTGTTTCTTGTAAAGAGTTAAAAACTCTGCCGTCGTTTAAAGTGTACTTTTTAATTATTTCTTCGTTTTTTTTCATAATACCAATTGTCGTTCTTTTTTAGTTTAGCGTCCGAAAAAGTCCTTTTTGTAATTTTGGGTAACGCTCTCTATTTTAGTCATAATTCCGGCGTTTTCTTTTTCTATCGCCTCGGCTATTTTGCTTGCCGTTCCTTTTCTTATCGCCTTTATTTCCGGTTCTAAATTATCGCATAAAAACCTTGCGTATTTAACGAGTCTGAACGGTCCGTAAACGCGATATTCGCCGTTTAATCGCTCTATAGCCACGGTTTTTAAGTCTTTAACCGCTTGTTTTACGTCGTTTACGCTTTCGCAAAAAGCGTAAGTGTAAAACTTATCGAAAATTTCCGAAACCACGCTGTGGCAATCCGACGCGCCTATTATCGGCACTTTTATACCGTTTGCGCGCATTTCGTTATACATGGCGGTTTGCAGATTTACGCCGTTGCCCGTGTGATCGTCGTCGTCAACGACTTCAAACGCGTCGAAAATTCCCTTTTCAAGCAAAAATTCAAGCATGGGGGTTTGCATATTGTATTCGCCGTAAGCGTCCCAATACGGGTGGCATAAAACGCTCAGCCCGCCGGATTCGCGTATTTTTTGAGATACCCAAAGACGAAAAGCAAATTCTTTTTCGTCTATGCAGTCGGACAGGGCGTATTGCTTTTTAATTTCGGCGGCGTTTTTAGCGATATTTTCAAAAACTCCGTCGGGGTCGGCGTTTATTATCTCGTTCACGCTCGCGCTTGCGCCCAGGTTTATTATGTGAAAGTACCCCATTCCGCGGTTATGCACTTCTTCGCCGGGGTAGACTTTGAAATATTCGGCGATTTTGTCCATAGTCGCCGCCATTTTTGCCGACCCTGCGTATTTGTGGTGGTCGGTTATAGCCATATAATCGAACCCCGCCTCGTAATACGCCGCAACAGTTTCGGTGGGAGTAAACAATCCGTCCGACTCGGTGGTATGCATATGCGTGTCGCCCTTTAGGGGCGTAAGTTTATATAAGTCTTCTTTAAGCGAATAGATTTCGAACGTCGCTTTTCTTGCGCCCGTGTCGATATAAACCCTGTGGCGTTGCTCGCCGAACGGCGTGAAAGAGAATTTCGCTTCACCGCCATTAACAACGATATCTCGGGCTATAAGTCGATTATCTTCGTCTATCCGATATTTATCCGTGTGCGGAACGTTGTATTTTTCCATAGATTGCACGGACACGGTAACCTTCGTTCCGCTTTTAAGTTCGTCGCCGCTTAAGCGCAGTTCGGTAGTTTTGTCAGCGAGAATTACTCTCGGAAATAATTTTAACATATTTGCCTCTCCTTTCGCTAAATCGCTTTATAAATTATCTGCTTTGAGAAAGCAGCCATTCGTAGAGTTCGGGCGTGGCGTAGGCTTGAGTCCAACTGTCGTGGCAACAGTTATCGTACAGGGTCAGTTTGACCTTTCCGCCGAATCCGCGTAATTTTTCGGTCATGCGGATAGCCTCTTCCACAAAAATAACGTCGTCCTGTATGCCGTGGAAAATCCAGAGCGGAATATCTTTTATATGTTCGGCGTTCCAGTACATTCCGCCGCCGCAGACAGCAACCAATGCCCGCCGCAAACCTGTCGGCAAAAGTCATAAACAGTTGGTAAATAGCATAACCGCCCATACTTATGCCCGAGCCGTAAAACCTGTGCTTGTCGGTAAAGGGGGCGTTATAAATATAATCGCACAAATCGCGGAGTTCGTCGTAGATGTCGAACCAGTTCTGCGCGTAGCATTGCGGAATTACAATAAGGCATTTGCTTACGTATTCGTTGCCCTCGTTTTGTCTGTCCAAAAGTCCTATTCCCGATTCGATAAGCGATAAATCTCTGCCTCGCGCGCCTGCGCCGGGAGCGTGAAAAATAATCGGATAGCGTTTGCCCTCAACGTAACCGTCGGGGTATGAAATTATGTAATCCAGATTTTTGAAACGATATTCTTTAATCATAAAATTTCCTCGCTTTTATATTCATTTTTTACCCATAATTACTTTGACGGAAGCGGTCTGGGCGGAAGATAAAATATACTCGCCGCTAAACTTCGTTCCGTTCAAATAAGAATTTTTTATGTCGAGATTATAACATTAAATAAAAAGCGTGTAAACTATTTGAACCGTTTTTTCAGACTTTAACGCCATAATGTTACAAAACCGACTAAATATGATACAAAATAAGATAGATTTAAAGATTGCCGTCGTTTATAATAAAAAACGAAAAGGTGAGACGAAATGGCAAAAAGAATGGTTATGCTTATCATCGCCGTAGTTATTCTTGCGACGATTTTTTGTGCCTGTAACGGCGGTAACGCGTCCGACGAGACGAAAGGAAACGGGTCGGTCTATTCTTCGGAAGAGGAAAGCAATTCGCAAAGTTCGGATAAAACAGACGGTTCGCAAAATTCGGGTTCGAGCGATAACGTCGGAGTCGAGAGCGACGAGAACGGCGAATGGTGGGGAATAGAATTTTAACTTGCAAAATAACGCGGCAATTTCTGGGCGTACGCCCCGTTACTTTCGTTTAAAAAACGAAAGTAAGTCGCTTATAAGCAATATAAATCGTAAAAAAAATGCCAAGGAGGCAATATGAATATGGAAGAAAGGAAAGAAAAGGCGGCGATTTACCAAAGCCCCGTTTTAAGGGTTGTGGAATTCGCAAACTGCGACGTAATTACCGCAAGCGGAGATAATCCCGATGAGGTAGGCGCAAAATTTTTAGACGGTTGGACGTTTGATTAAGGAGGGGGAAAGATGAATTATAAAGTTAAAAAGACTTCTTTTATTTCAGCGTTGTCGGCTTTGCTTATCTGCGCGTTGGTCGCGTTGTTCGGCAACTTCACCACCGCAAGAGCCGCAGAGTTTACGGCGGACGATTATAAAGTTTCAAGCGTTGCCATAAGGCTTGTAAACGACGAGTACGGTACAGGCGTAAGGTTTACCACGAGAATTTCCAAAAGTAAATTCGATAGCCTTACCAATGCGAAAACCGCCGTTTTGATTATGCCCGAAGCGTTTATTGACGGCGAAATTACGGCAAGCAGTGCAAACGTTTTGAAAATTGAAACGACCGGTCGTAAAGAAAACGGCGATTATTACGAGTCTGCCGCATACGTTTACGATATACCCGCGGCAAGTTTCGGGCTTAAACTCGTGGCGAGGGGCTACCTTACATACGAAGAAAACGGCGAAACGAAAGAGTATTACACCGCTCAGACTAAGGCTTATTCGCTTACGGACGTGGCTTTAGCCGCTCCCGACAGCGTAAAAGAGCAAGTGAAAAGTTATATCGTGGAAAAAGCGACCGTAACTTTTAAAGACGGCGAAACGCAACTTGCTCAAACCGAATTTAATTACGGCGATAAAATTACTTATCCCGCTACGTCGGTCGGCGCGGACAGATACGTAGAATGGAAAACCTCTAAAAATACTACATGGAACACCGACTGGACCGCTCAGCAAAGCCTTACTTTAACGGCAAATTACGTCGACTGTTTCGGTTACAAGGTTGGAGATTGTTTATATGCTGATTGCGGCGACGAGTCGGGCGGAGATCCGGGCTTTACAAAATCTACGGCAATAGCTCCTGCGGGTTTTGAAAACGTTTACGAAAAAACGAACGATTTTAATACCGGTTCTTATCCTAACGGGTATTTGCACGGCAGAATGTCGCACGCTTCCATTGCGAAATATTCCGAAGTTCGTTTTGCAATAAAATCTTCGGCATATTTCGTGATAGATAAAGACGGCTATACCGGCAGTTCCGATAAAGAATCTTTCGACGGCTGGCTTTTGTTTAAACTTACTAAAAAAGCAGACGGAATATGGCATATAAATATTTTACATAACGGCGCTGTGGTGAGAGATTTTGACGATACCGCCGTCCGTACCGATATATGCAGTATTATATGGCACGGCAGGGCGGGCGGAATTACGCCCGTAGGCAATGAAAACGGTTTAACCGTTTACTGTACCGAAATAAGAGCCGAGTTTGACGATCATTTCAACGTTTCGGGCGAAGTTATTACCGACACTCTTTATGAAAAGAATAAAGACGGTAGTGTGATGCAAAACGTAATTGCAGCAAACGCAAAAGCACCTTACGGTTTTACGAAAGTGTGGCAGTACCAAGTGGAAGGAACTAATTTGCACGGAAAAATGTTTTCAGGTAAAGACCTTTCGTCGTATTCGAGCGTACGTTTTGCATTGAAGAGTGCGGGTACTATTTCCGCAGGCGGTCAAACTTTAAATGGCGGAGTGTGGACTTATATAACGCTTACGCAAAATTCGGATAAAACGTGGAATCTGAAAGCCGAGCAAAACGGCGCAACAATTTATACAAGGGAGAATATCTCGGCAGCGATAGCCGATTATCAACAAGGCGTATATACGGCTGATTCTCTTAATGCGATTCTTTATGCGGGTAGTTTTGAATTTTATCCGAAATTCGAGGCAACGGGTGAAAACAATTATATCTATTATACCGAAGTCCGCGGCGAACTTCCCGAAAAACCGATAGTTGGCGATATTATAGATGAGAAATTTATAAACGCAAACGGAATTACGGGCGAAGCGACGACGGAAGAAATTCCGAGCGGATACGAAAAAGTCTGGCAGTATAAAGGAATGTATGGCGATGGATATATACACGGACAGGTATATTCTGCGGTATCTTTAACTGAATATTCTTCGGTAAATTTTGCGATAAAGACTACGGGAACTTTCAATTTGAATAATGAAAAATCCGATTCTTCGCACGCGTGGTTATATTTCAATCTCGTCCAAAACGACGATAAAACCTGGAATATTAAGGTAGAAAACAGAACGGGTAGCGTCGTTTACAGCGGTTCGAATTTTAACGCCTATAAAGGCGACAACCCCGGTGTCTATACCAACTATGCGCTGAATGCGATTTTGTTTGGTTGCCCTGCAGGTTTTTCGGTTCAGGGCAACGCCGATACGATGACTTATTTCACCGAGGTGCGAGGGGTTCCGAAAACGGATAAACAACTGACGAAAATCGCCGTGGCAAGTAAATACGAGGACGAAACTTCCGACAGGACGGAAGACGCGATAATAAATTACTACGCGATTAAAGAGGCGAAAAAGTGGCTTGGAGAATTTGCCAATGTAGACGGAGGCGAATATATAACGGACGAGAGTATGCTCTCGTCCTCCGTTTATTACATCGTAATAGGCAACGCTTTTTCGGACGGGGATTATAGCGGACTTACTACCGATACGGGCTATAAAATAGCCAAACGCAACGGAAACGTATATTTATATGGAAAAACGGGCTACGGTACGCTTAACGCGCTTTACGGTTTGTTAAAGCAAAGATATAATCTTGAAATGTACGCCGATACCGTTTACACTTTCTCCGATGCGGGCGATATTTATTATGAAGAAATACGGGAAGAAACTTTTAATCCGTCTATCGACTACAACCTTGCTTACGACGGACCGCTTACTTACATTAAGGAAGGAGAAGTTATCCCTAATTACGATTATCAACGCAGGCTCGGTTTCGTAGACAGTTGGCAACAGATAGGCGGCTCTTGGCATAACTTCCTCGATTACGTTCCGCAAAGCGAATACGGTACGGCTCATCCCGAATGGTATACCGTCGCTTGCTACGAAAACGGTGAGGAAAGCACCGTAACCACTCTTGACTTAACTACGGGCGGCGACGCTATGGCAAAGGTCGTTGCCGATAAAATAAAGGCAGATGTCGAGGTGGACGAGGCGGGGCAAAATATAAAACCCGTTTACGTTTTCGGACCGCCCGACGAAAGAGTCTGGTCAAATTCGACGGCAACTCAATCTACGGTGGCAAAGTACAAAGCGCGGTCGGCGGAATACGTTATCTTTATGAACAAAGTCGCCAAACGTCTCGACGACGATTATACTTTCGGCAGGCAAATAAAACTTTGTCTCTTAGCGTATAACCTCGTGTGCGACGCGCCCGACTATAACGCCGATTTGAAATTTTATAAAGGCGACGAAATAAGTTTAAGCGTTATGTTTGCTCCTATCGAGTCTAATATGTATCGCACCGCCGACGATACTACGCCAAACTATAAGTATCATCTTTCCAACGCGCATTTTACCGAACAAATTTCCAAATGGAAAGCACTCGGCGGCGAAGTGTATTATTGGAATTATTCGGAATATTTCGACAATTACTTCGTGATGCTCGATACGATAACGAATATGCAATCGAAGTATAAATTGATGGCGGAAAACGGCGTTAATCGATTTATAGACCTCGGAATGATAGGCGATAATTACGGTACGGACTTTACCGCGCTTAAAATTTACCTTAAAGGCAAACTTGCGAGAAACGTAAACGAAAACGTGGACGCGCTTGTAAAAAACTTTTGCAGCGCGTATTACGGAACGGGCGGAGAGTATATTTATAGTCTGCTTACTTCCGAGCAGGCAAGATATAAAAAGGTTTCCGATTTGTCGACTAAGGCAAATAACGGAGAGGACGCCGCAGGTATTCACGTTATAAGAGAGGGCGTTGCGGTAAAATCGTACTGGGACGAAAACGAATTCGATACCTGGTACGGCTATATAAAGTCGGCACTTACCGCAATAGAAAATTCGGGCGCGACGGAAGAAGCGAAAACCGAATATAAAAAGAGAGTTATGCGCGAGGGGATAGCCGTAAGGTATATGAAATATTACGTGTTCAATTCTTTCGTAACGCTCGCAAACGGCGAAACCGACAGCATTTCCGCAATGATAACGGACGCCAAATCGGTAAACATAACCAAGTTCGCGGAAGGGCAGGCATACGTTTGGAATAAACGCCCGTCCATTATCTATCCGAATGGTAAATGGAAACTTGTAGACGGCTCGATAGATAATCTGGCGTAACGATTAAAAACCCTAAATATTCTTACTGAATCACACCTCGGCGGACCAAACGGCCGTCGGGGTGTTTTTTAGTATTTTCAACGATAATTTATATCTTCATACGATAAGAAACCGCTAAAATGTTACAAAACCGAATAATTGTGTTACAAATGGGACTTGTTATAAACCGAAGGACGGAGTATACTTGTTACGTCAAAATCAAAAACTATAATCAAAGGACTTAAATGAATGAAATTTGAAAGATACGCGGGTAATCCGATTTTAAAGCCCAACGGCAACGCGTGGGAGAATTTGTGCGTATTAAACCCCGGGGTTGTAATTAACAAAAAAACCGGGAAAATAGAGATGCTTTACAGGGCGGCGGGCAATGACTTCGAACATTATATAAGATTCGGCCTTGCCGAAAGCGACGACGGGGTGCATTTTAACAGAGTTTCCGAAAAACCCGCCATGGACGTTAACGCCGAGTATTCCGACGGCGGTTGCATAGAAGATCCGAGGATCGTCGAAATAGACGGAATTTACTACATAACTTATGCGGGCAGGCCGTTTGCTCCCGGCAGATACTGGATACCGGAGGATTTCAAAAAGTTTAAAGAAAGCCGCGAAAAGTGGCCCGAGAGCGCACCGCGGCTTTTAAGAAACGAAACGGTTACATTTCTAGCTTGTACTAAAGACTTTAAAAATTATAAGAGATTGGGCAGAATAACCGATTCGAGATACGACGACCGCGACGTGGTTTTGTTTCCCGAAAAAGTCAACGGCAAATTCGTAATGATTTCCCGCCCGAAACGCGACGATCGTTCGCCTGCAATATGGATTTCTTACAGCGACGATATGCTCGAATGGGGCGAACCGCAAAAACTTTTCGAGGGCGTCGAAGAGTGGGAAGCGGACAGGATAGGCGCGGGATGTCCGCCCGTAAAGACCGAGGACGGCTGGCTTCTTATCTATCACGGCGTGAGCGGAAAAGATCATTTTTACAGAGTGGGAATGGTTATGCTCGACCTTAACAACCCGTCAAAGATAACGGCGAGGACGAAAGATTTCGTTTTTGAACCCGAAAAGGATTACGAGATAGACGGCGTATGGACCGGTTGCGTGTTCCCCACGGGAATTATAGAAAAAGACGGTAAATACTTTATTTATTACGGTTGCGCCGATAAATACGTTTCGCTTGCCACCGTGGATAAACAGCAGGTATTAGACCACATGAGGCAAAGCAGAATTTAAAATTTACGCATAAATGACGAGGATTTTACGTTTTCGTCTTGCACAAACGGGGCGGAAAGTATAAAATAAATTTATTAAATATCAGGAGATAAAGATGATGAAGAAGTTTTTTAAAAGACTTGCGGCGGTAGCCGCGTGTACGATTACGGCTTTAACGGCGGTTGCCTGCAGAGGCGTCAGAACGGAAACCGACAGTTCCACAAAAACAGTTTTGCGCGTTAAGTATTATAACGGCGGCGTTGGAAGAGTCTGGATAGACGACGCTATAAAGCAGTTTGAGGCTGATTTTGCAAACGTATCGTTTGAAAAAGGAAAACTCGGCGTAGAGGTTAAACCCGAAGCGGATAAGCAAACTTATGCTTACAGTAAAATCAAAAACGATGCAAATAACGTTTACATAGGCGTAAACTATAACTATTATCAATTCGCGTCGAACGGCGTTATGCTCGATATAACCGACGTGGTAAAGGGCAACGCGCTTTTAAACGCGACCGAAACCGAAAGCAAGACGATAGAATCCAAAATAACGAAGGACAGACAAAATTTCTACAATCTTGACGGCACTTATTACGCTTTGCCGTTCTTTGAAAGCGCAGTAAACCTCGTTTATAACGTGGACGTATTCGAGAGCAAGAACTATTATTTTGCCAAAGGTCGCACGGCGGAAGGAATGGCGGAAGAAGACCTTAATAATTACGAGCAAATCGCAGATTTATTCGTTTCCGAAAGCGGCGACGAGAGATCTTACGGACCAGACGGAAAGACCGGAAAGGAAAACGGGATAGATTATTCGTTAGACGACGGTTTGCCCGCGACTTACGCCGATTTTCAGGCGCTTTTAACGCTTATGAGAAACGACAACACCATACCTTTCGTATGGAGCGGCGATACGATAAGTTATCTTACCTGCTTTGCAAACGAGGTCTGGGCGAACAGCGAGGGTAAAACGCAGTACGATTATAACTTTACTCTTAAAGGCGATGCCGAAAATCTTCTCGATTTAAACGCTGACGGCAGCTTAAAGTTTAACGCCGACGGCACGGTTAAAAAACTCGGCGAAACCGTTACAGTAACGCCCGAAACAGGTTATTTATTACATTCTCAGAAAGGTTTATACGATTCTTTGAGACTCGTAGAAATTATGATGAGCAACAAAAATAACTATTATAAAGATTCTTTCAGCGGTACGTTTAAATATACCGACGCGCAGGATTTTTTCATAAACGCAAAGGACAAACCCGAAACGGGCAATAACGATATAGCGTTTATAGTGGAAGGAAGTTGGTGGAACAACGAGGCTCGTCCCAAATACAAATCCGAAACCGACAGAACGAGTAAGAGATTTGCTATTTTACCTCTTCCCAAGCCGACGGCGGCGGATATTGGTAAGAACAACACGAAGATTTCCGAAAGAGAGTCGCTTATGTTTATAAACGCGGCTTGTCCCGCGGAGAAGATACCCGTGGCTAAAAAGTTTTTGAGTTATCTTCAATCCGACGCGCGTCTTAACGCGTTCACAAAGCAGACCGATATGCTCCGCGCTATGGAATACGAGGTTACGCAGGACACTATCGACGGTATGACTTACTTCGGCAGAAACAACTACGCGATATCGAGAGCGAAAAATACCGAATGGACCGATTGGGTACCCAAGTCTGCCGAAACGAAGAAAAATATCGCGCTTTACGATTATCTCGTTTACAGTTTCAACTACGGTACTGCGAGCAGCCCGTTCAGTTATTTCGAGGCTAACGCAAACGCAACCGCAAGCGAATTGTTTGCTAAAATCTATAACAACAGTAAAGACACCTGGACGGTAACTACCGTAAAATAACGAAAGAGGATAAAAGATGGTATCCCGTAAAAAATCTGACCTCGGAAGGGGTGGAAAACTGTTTTATTGGGGAATGCTTGCCGTTCCGATTATATGCTTTATAATGTTTTACATTATAATAAACTTTAACAGTATTATCCTCGCCTTCCAGGATTATTGGTACGACGGCGGCAAAATCGTGAGAAATTTCAATAACTTTCAAAGTTTTAAAAATCTCTTTCTCGATTTGCGCGCCGGCGGAAAGTTTAAAATACTAATCGGCAACTCGATTTTATATATCGGGTTGCTTATAGTGGTCGTAATACCCGTAACTTTGCTTTTCGCGTATTATATTTATCAAAAACATCTGTTTTACGGCTTTTTCAAGGTGTTCGTGTTTACGCCGAGCGTCGTTTGTATGATGGTACTCGTAATATTTTACGACGGTTTCGTAGAATACGCGCTTGCGTCTGTATTAAAACCGAGTACGGCGTTTATGTCCAAAAACAGCACGACTTTGCCGTTTTTGATAATATTCTACGTTTGCTGCGGCTTTTCTTCTAACCTGCTCATATTTTTAAACGCGATGTCGCAGATATCGTCCTCTTCTATAGAGGCGGCTAAAATCGACGGAGCGGGTGAGTTGAAAATATTTTTGAAGATAGTTATACCGTCCATTTGGGGTACGGTTGTATCCATGGTAGTAATAACGTTTGCGGCGATAGGTACCGAGCAAGGTAACGTACACGCGTTTTTAAGTATAAAACCGAGGATTTTGGAAAATTATTCGAGGTTGCAAACGATAGGCTATTATATATTCACCGGCGTTTTGGACGGCAACGGCAACTTATACGAGCCGCTCTTTCCTAAAATTTCGGCTTTCGGAGTACTTATTACCGTCGTCATAACGCCAGTAACCATATTATTCCGTAACCTCATGACAAAGTTCGGACCGAGTGAGGATTGACGAATGAAAAAGATTGCTAAAAGAAACGTAACGCCTTTTTCGATAGTCGTATTTTGTATGCTTGCGCTTTATTCGGCGGCGTTGTTCATAGTTTTGTTTTGGTCGGTATGCTCTTCGCTCAGGTTAAACGACGCATTCCGCGCTACTCCGGTAGCGTTTTCGGGCTTTACATTTGCAAACTACGGCAACGTTGCCGCGGCTATGGAAATACGAGTTTCGTCCGCTACGAAAGTTTCTTACGTAAACCTGCTCGGAATGTTCGAGTATTCGTTTTTATATGCGGGCGGCGGCGCGCTTATTCAGGTATTCGTAACCGCTACGGTGGCGTATTGTACGGCTAAATATAAGTGCGTGGCAAGTTCGATTATACGCAACGTGGTACTCGTAACGCTTATTATACCGATAGTCGGCTCGCTCCCGTCTACCATAGAC
>ERZ824600.4145-NODE-4145-length-13076-cov-5.321097_pt1 | contig 13076 bp, 10 predicted proteins | sample MGYA00519933_ERZ824600 | MGnify/ENA primary metagenome ERZ824600 (study PRJEB31778, sample SAMEA3449178) | human gut metagenome | biome: human gut; feature: human-associated habitat; material: faeces | place: United Kingdom | collected 2010/2012 ... | reverse complement strand
AACTGCTTTTGTATTTTGCTGTGCATACGCTTTCCCTGCCCTGCTGCCAGCACGATTGCGGTTGTTTTTTCTTTCATTTCAGTAACCTCCTGTTTTATTGTTCAAAAGATCTCTTTGCCCCTTGTTTTATTGTATATTCAACGCTCTCCAAGTTTCAGATTCGGTACTGCATTGAGATCCCAGCCATGCCGAGTACCTTTCATATATTCATAATATGCAGCTACCCCTATCATCGCAGCATTGTCTGTACAAAAAATCGGTGATGGACGATAGAAAGTATATCCCCTTTCTGCGCACGCCTTTTCCATTGCAACACGAAGTGTACCATTGGAAGCAACCCCTCCTGCAATAGCAACTTTAGTCATCTTATAATCCCCGGCAGCAAGCATTGTATGCTCTACAAGAACATCTACCACTGCCTTCTGGAAAGATGCTGCCAGATCCGCTCTATTTACTTCTTCACCTTTCATTTGAGCCTGATTTATATAATTCAGAACAGCTGATTTTACTCCACTGAAACTAAAATCATACTCTGCATCATTTACCTTTGCCTTTGGGAACTGGATTGCATCCGGATTCCCCTCTTTGGCAATACGGTCAATCTTTGGACCGCCCGGATAACCGAGCCCGATTGCACGAGCCACTTTATCATAAGCTTCACCCGCTGCATCATCTCTGGTTCTTCCGAGGATCTCATATTTTCCATATTCTTTCACACATACTAGATGCGTATGTCCGCCGGATGCAACAAGACACACAAACGGTGGCTCAAGATCCGGATGTTCGATATAATTTGCAGAAATATGTCCCTCAATATGATGCACTCCAACCAGTGGAATATCTTTCGCCCATGCGATTGCTTTTGCTTCAGCCACGCCAACAAGCAGGGCTCCTACAAGCCCCGGTCCATAAGTTACACCGATTGCGTCAATCTCATCTAATGTTGTCCCTGCTTCACTAAGCGCCTCTTCAATCACCTGATTAATCTTCTCAATATGCTTTCTTGATGCAATTTCCGGCACAACACCACCGTATAATTTGTGCAGATCAATCTGAGAAGAAATAATATTTGAGCGCACTTCTCGCCCGTTTCGTACTACTGCTGCCGCCGTCTCATCACAGGAACTTTCGATCGCCAGTATATTAATCTCTTTGCTTTCACTCATTTTCTATCCCTCTCAATCTTCAAACATCAGATCAACAGACATTCCATCCTTTCCAGCTTTCGCCCGAGGGAATATCTTTTTCACATCATTCATATAATGTTCCGGCTTTGTAAGTGACGGGCTATAATGTGTCAGCCACATCTCGCCAACATTCGCTTCTTTCGCCAGTTCCGCCGCTTCATAAAATGTCATATGCTTATACTCTACTGCCTTCGCTGCTTTCTCTTTCTCTCCATACATGCCTTCACAGATGAAAAGATCAGAATCTTTCGCATTCTCACGAATCGAATCTGTCGGCCTTGTATCTGTTGTATAAGTCAGCTTAATTCCTTTTCTCTGTGGACCGAGCACCATATCCGGTGTCAAAATTCCCATTTCACTTTCTACAGTTTCTCCGTTCTGTAAGCGACTCCAGTATTTCTGCGGAATCTCATTTGCACGGGCACGCTCCACATCAAACTTACCGGCGCGGTCAATTTCAATCGTATAACCATAGCAAAGTACATTATGGTTCACACGAAATGCTTTCAACCGGTATCCATTTAACTCAAATGTCTGCTCCGCTCCCTGAATCTCCTGATAAATGATTGGAAATGGCAGTTCCGGCGCAATTACGCGCAGGCAACTGACAACCCTTTCAAGACCTTTCGGTCCGATCAGTGTCAACGGTTCCCTACGGTCTGCATTTCCCATTGTAAGTAGAAGACCCGGAAGTCCACTGATATGATCCCCATGATAATGAGTAAAGCAGATCACATCAATCGGTTTAAAACTCCACCCTTTTTCCTTTACAGCAACCTGCGTTCCTTCTCCACAGTCAATCAGGAGACTACTCCCGTTATAACGGGTCATCAGTGCTGTCAGAAAGCGATAAGGAAGCGGCATCATGCCTCCGCTTCCAAGTAAACATACATCTAACATATTTTTCCTCTATTCTTATTTTTCAATTTCAGCCGGAATGAGGAACCCCTTCAATAACCGGTCATAGCATTCCTCACATAAGTCAAATCGATGATTCTCCCCGTCCTTTTCAGAAAAATAGCCCCATGTATGTTCCACACAAAGAACTTCTTTCTCTGGTCTTCCATTTATGACACTGATCTCTCTTCCGCACTGATTACAAATGATCTTTGAAATTTCTTTCGTCTTTTTTAATTGATACTGATGCATACAATCTCCTCCTGCGTAACTGTCATTTTCTTTATCACGCCTTCATTATAGCGAGCGTATGCCTCTGTGCCTACTGGAAAGTGATGGTTATCCGCTGATCTTCATACTCATCAACACAGCATCTTCTTCCGGTTCAGTATAAAAACTCTTTCTGACCCCGTCCTTTTTAAATCCAGTTTTTTCATAAAATGCCTGTGCTGTATAATTTTTTTCGCGTACATCAAGAAGGATCTTTCCAGCCTTTCGCTGCGTTCCCTCTTCCTGAAGTTTCTTCATCAGTGCAGTACCCACTCCCTGACGTTTCACTTCTTCCACAACGGCAACTCTTGCAATCTCAATCTCGTCCGCCGCCTGATATGCGAGCAGATATCCGACCCGTCTCCCGGCTTTCTCTGCCACAAGACAGAGGGCTGTCGGCTGTCTGAGCGTTTCCAAAACCGCTTTTTCACTCCACGCATCTGAAAAACTCTGATGCTCCATCTCTGCTACCGCCGCACCATCTTCTATTGTCATAACACGGACTTCCGGCTTTGCATTTTTTTCTTTTTCTGCACGTTCCCGTTCTGCCTGTGATATCCGTAAATAATCTGGTTTATGCTCTGCAGCTGTCTCGAATTTACCTTCACGGTAATAGCAGATTCCAAGAGATCCAACCACCGCTGCTCTCTGCCTGTTCATATAGGCCGGTGCAAAAGAATACGGAACTTCCATACCTGCTTCTATCATTTCTTCATAGACCGGCACCCCATCTCCAAGGAATACAACCGGACGTCCATAACTGTTCAGTTTCTGAATCAATTCTTCTACCGGAAGTGCCATCTGCTTTTCCATCACCTGAAATTCCGGTTCTTCAAGTCCTTTCCCGCTGTCTTTTCCCTTTACGAAAGTATAAAGACCCGTATATACCTGCTTTCTTCTTGCATCCATGATCGGGCAGATTACATCTGTGCATCCATAAACATTATAAGCCAGTGCATCCACAGTCGGTACATGGATCAACGGTTTATTCAGTGCCAGTCCAAGTCCTTTTGCTGTTGCCGATCCGATCCTCAGTCCTGTAAATGATCCGGGACCTCCTGCCACCGCGATCGCATCCAGGTCAGAAAGATCCAGATCTACCATCCTTGTCATCTCATCGATCATTGGAAGAAGAGTCTGAGAATGCGTCTTTTTATAATTCACAGTATATTCTGCAATGGTCTGCGTATCCTCAACGATCCCTACGGTCGCAGTTAACCCGGAACTGTCTATTGCCAATACTCTCATACGTTACTTTTCCTTCTTTCCTCTATTGTTCTTCGATTGTGATCCTTCGGAAATCGAATCCCTGTTCCAGATCTTTCTCAATGGTAATGTTCACCCGGTTCTCCGGCAGAATCTCCTCGATCAGATTTGCCCACTCGATCAGTGAGACTCCCTCACCCGACACATATTCATCAAAGCCTACTTCATCCATCTCTTCAACATCGCCGATCCGGTAAACATCAAAATGATAAAAGGGCAGACGCCCTCCTTCATATACCTGGACAATCGTAAACGTAGGGCTATTTACCGGCTCTTCAATCCCAAGCCCTTTTGCAAGCCCCTGCGTAAATACGGTTTTTCCCACACCAAGATCTCCGGTCAGGGTAATCACCTGACCGGGATATGCTTTTTCACCAAGACTTTTTCCGACCTGAAATGTCTCTTCAGGACTTCTTGTCTCTATTATCATAGTTTCTGCCTCTTTTCTGTACCCGGAATCTCACGGTCTGCCCGATTAATGATGGAACAGACGAATGCCTGTAAATGCCATCGCCATCTGATATTTATTACATGTTGCGATTACATTATCATCTCTCACAGAACCGCCCGGCTGTGCAATATATTTTACGCCACTCTTATTGGCACGTTCGATATTATCTCCAAATGGGAAGAACGCATCAGAACCAAGTGCTACATCTGTCATCTGATCCAGCCATGCACGCTTTTCTTCTCTTGTAAACACTTCCGGCTTTACCTTAAATGTATTTTCCCATACTCCGTCTGCAAGAATATCCATATATTCCTCACCAATATAAAGATCGATCGCATTGTCACGGTCTGCCCGTCCTATTCCATCCTTAAACTGTAAATCCAGAACTTTTGGATTCTGACGAAGCCACCAGTTATCTGCTTTTTGTCCCGCAAGGCGTGTACAATGGATTCTGGACTGCTGTCCTGCTCCGATTCCGATTGCCTGTCCGTCCTTTACATAGCAGACAGAATTAGACTGTGTATATTTTAAAGTGATCATTGCGATCGCAAGATCGATTTTTGCTGCATCCGGAATCACTTTATTCTCAGTCACAACATTGGAGAAGAAATCTTTATCAATATGAAGTTCATTCCTTCCCTGTTCAAAAGTAATTCCGAAGACCTCTTTATGCTCAAGCGGAGCCGGGACATAATCCGGGTCGATCTGAATGATATTATAATTTCCTTTTTTCTTCTGCTTCAGAAGTTCCAGAGCTTCCGGTTCATATCCAGGTGCGATCACTCCATCTGAAACTTCTCTCTTGATCAGTCTTGCCGTATCTACATCACATACATCTGACAAAGAAATGAAATCTCCAAAAGAAGACATTCTGTCCGCACCTCTGGCACGTGCATAAGCACTTGCCAATGGAGAAAGGTCTCCCAGATCATCCGCCCAGTAAATTTTTGCCAGGGTCTCTGTCAGCGGAAGTCCTACGGCTGCCCCTGCCGGAGATACGTGCTTAAAAGAAGTAGCTGCCGGAAGGCCGGTTGCCTTTTTAAGCTCTGATACCAGTTGCCATCCATTAAAAGCATCTAAAAAATTAATATAACCTGGTCGTCCGCATAAAACTTTGATCGGCAGTTCACTTCCATCATTCATATAAATTCTTGACGGTTTCTGATTCGGGTTACACCCATATTTCAGTTCTAATTCTTTCATTCTTCTTCTCCATTCTTTCGTGATCTGATCTGTCTGGTTATCGTTCTTTCTATTTCTGATTTTTATTTACGATCTTTGTCTCGTACTTACCTGTCTCAATATCAATATAACGCACAAAAAGAGAAACTTTATTTTCCTGATTCAAACTGTTCCAGAGAAGTTCTGTAAATTTTTCCATACTGTCAGGTACCTGGATCAGCTTCGGCTCTCCTTCAAAACTTGGGAGTGGATCACTATCGCACATATAAGTATGGATAAAATGTCCCTCTCCTGCTGCCGGATTCTCATAGGCAAATGTATAGCGGTTGCAGCTCTCCGGGTTGCCATTATTACTCTTCAAGATGGACATTGCGTAATTGTATCTTCCATTTTCAATGTGCATCACACCTGAAATACGTGGTGTATAATTTGGAGCATCCGGTTCAAATTCCCTGCTTCTGAGAGACTGCTCAAATGTAAGCTGTCTGTCCATTCCTTCGTAGATCGTATCCGTCTGATCTCCGTTGGTCACGATCGTCTTATTCCCAAGAACTCTTACAGGTGCATAAATGATCAGACTCGGGTCAGTCAGCTTTGACGGATCAAACGCCTGTGTATGAATCCCTTCTCCCTCTTCCACAAATACGCGATTCCGGCTATTTTCACTCCGTCCCATAATGAAATAGGCAGTGACAGCCTTTTTTCCATCAGGGGTCTTTCCGATAATGATCCCTCTTCCCGGATAAGAATTGCTCTTCAGTTCCTGCTCGATTGACAGCATCTTCATTCGTCTTTTCTCCTTTCAGTTTCCAGTAAAAACTTCTCCTAAATTTACATTCAGGAGAAGTATATCATGTGCATTATATTTTCGCAAGATTTGATGTAAGCAGCCTGGACAGCTCTGCTGCCGAAATTCCAAGAACATACTGCATTTCACTGTACAGGGCATGCTCCAGCAGCATCTGATATTTCTTGTCCATACTTGTCATACTGCCACGCCGCTTTGTCCTTGTATAGAGAGTTCTCAGGACTCTCACCCAGTTCTCCGGTTTAAAATCCGAAATACAATCTTTATACTCCTGTTCCCGGAATTTTTCATTTTTTACACTCAGCACTTCGATCTTATCTACGCAGTCCAGTAAATGCTTTGCCTCTTCAAAGCTCACCGGCCGACGGATATTTTTTTCATCATCTGTAGGTACATAAGCCTTATCCTTTTCATCTTCTATGGACTGTAACGTATAATACTTCTTTTTACTGTCCGCAAATGAAAAATCCAGCGTACCAATTTCTTCCACTTTATACATTCCTCTGCATTTATAAACTACCGCATCTCCTCTGCTGAGCATTTCATATCCTCCTTTTCCTGAATCTTATGATGTCAGGGTCAAAAGGTCTGAAACCACGTGTGCTTGCACACTGGTGGTAGAATGACCTTGAGACCCGCCCCGATATGAGCATAAAAGTGGGGCGTAAGCACCATGATATGCGAATAGCGGGTAGGATTGTGGGAGTGCGTAGCACGAAACAATCCGTTGGCATCATTGTTGGGGGCTTTTGACCCCAACATCATCTTATACTTCAATTATTGCCAATAATACAGAGACCTTTCATTCAAATTCTCTATTAACAGACTATCCTTGTATATTTTATCATTATTTCAGGTTAAATTTAAGGATTTTTCTAATTTTCAAACATTTTCGTTATTTTTCTACAATTAACTCATATTTGTATTTGTGCAATTTTAGAAGATTTTGGTCGTCCACTGGCTCATATCCCAGACTTCATCCACCACATCCTCATAAAACTCCGGTTCATGACAGATCAGAAGGATGCTTCCCCGGTATTCCTGCAAAGCTTTCTTCAGAGAATCTTTTGCATCAACATCCAGATGGTTCGTCGGTTCATCCAGCAGAAGAAGATTCGTATCTCGGTTCAAAAGCTTGCACAGGCGTACCTTTGCCTGCTCGCCACCACTCAGAACCCTGACCTGACTTTCTATGTGCTTTGTCGTCAGTCCACATTTTGCCAGTGCAGAGCGGATTTCATACTGGGTACAGGACGGAAACTCCTGCCACAGCTCTTCTATACATGTATTTTTATTTTCACCTTTTACTTCCTGTTCAAAGTAACCGACCTCCAGATTATCTCCAAGTTCACAGTTCCCTTCCAGTGCCGGGATCAGCCCCAGGATACTTTTCAGCAATGTCGTCTTCCCGATTCCGTTCGTTCCAACCAGTGCGACCTTCTGTCCTCGTTCCATAGAGAAATTCAGAGGTTTTGACAGCGGCTCGTCATATCCCGTCACAAGATCCTTTGTCTCGAAGAGCATTTTTCCCGGAGTTCTTCCATACCGGAAATGAAATTCCGGCTTTGGCCGTTCCCCTGCCAATTCGATCAGATCCATCTTGTCCAGCTTTTTCTGTCTGGACATCGCCATATTTCTTGTAGAAACTCTCGCTTTATTTCTTGCCACGAAATCTTTCAGTTCACTGATCTCCTGCTGTTGTCTGCGGTATGCTGCCTCCAGTTGTGCTTTTTTCACAGCATAAACTTCCTGGAAATGATTGTAATCTCCCACGTAACGGTTCAATTCCTGATTTTCCATATGATAAATGATATTAACCACTTCATTTAGGAACGGAATATCATGTGAAATCAGGATAAATGCGTTTTCATAATCTAAAAGATATCTTTTCAGCCATGCAATATGCTCTTCATCCAGATAATTCGTTGGCTCGTCCAGCAAAAGAATGTCCGGCTTTTCCAACAGGAGTTTTGCCAGCAGTACTTTGGTTCGCTGTCCACCACTCAGATCAGTTACATCCCGGTCCAGGCCAAGATCAAGAAGTCCTAAGGCTCTTGCAACCTCTTCCACTTTTGCATCAATGGTATAAAAATCATGCAACGTCAGCTCATCTTGTATCGTTCCCAGTTCTTCCATCAGAAGATTCATTTCTTCCTCATCTGCAGTTCCTAACAGATCGCAGATCTCGTTTATTCTTATTTCTTTTTGCAGAAGCGGGTCAAAAGCTGATTTCAGAACTTCCCTGATCGTCATCCCCTGCTTTAACACGGCATGCTGATCCAGATACCCTGCATGGACATTCTTCGACCACTCTACCTTTCCCTCATCCGGCATAAGCTTTCCCGTGACAATATTCATAAAAGTGGACTTTCCTTCTCCATTTGCTCCGACCAGCCCGATATGCTCTCCCTTCAACAGACGGAATGACACGTCTGTGAAGATTGCCCTGTCTCCAAAACCGTGCGTCAGATGTTCAACATTTAGTATACTCATTCAAGACTCCCTTCTATTTTCTTCTTTCATTATTTACAGACTAATTTTCCCATTTCTGCACCGCATCATTTCATATTGCAATGCCAGCTTTTTCTCCAAACTCATTTTGGCTTCATCTCTCTTTAAAATTTCTGTATCGTACTGCAGGATTTCTCCAAGATCTGCGATGATCCATTCATTTGCCCGAACCACTCTTCCATTGAGAACAATCCCTTCTTCACCGCACCATTCCCCGGAAACTATTTCGCCAATATGATCGACTACTTCCTCGTCAGATTCTACATAACGCGGTTCATATTCAAGCCCTAATTTCTTATTCACTTGAACAATCATATCATCTACCTGCTGAAGTGTTGCAATCTGTGGATCATCACTTTCCAGCGGAATCAGAGCCGGATGCAGTTTATCTGGATAACTCTGATTTTTGAATACCTGACAATACTGTTCGTAACATTCCCTGATGTCATCTATATTTTTGCCACCTTCTGTTGCAAGACTCCAGCCCTCTGCCCGGACATACGCCATCCAGCGATCATGCTCCAGACTATAACAGGTTTTTCTTATATTTTCGGTTCTTTCTTCATAGTTTACCGGATGGACAAATTTTTGAAACAGTTTCTTTTCGCACTCATTTTCAGGTACTCTTATAATTCCAAGTCCCATTTCCCAAAGCTTTGAACTAATATGCATTCCACCTGCAATACTCGACCTGCGATTATACTGTCTGCTATAATAACCTTTTATTACTTCTCTTCGAGTTTCCCGGGTATCTTCTTTCTTCAGTCTGCAGTAATGTGCATGAATACCCAGTCCAAGATATTCGATCAATAATGCTTCACTGCCTTGCTGACTTTGATAGATTCCACCATTTCCGAAAGGTACAATATCATAATAATATTTTTCTTTTGTCCTGGTTGTCTCATTCAGATTCCGGATTGCTTCTCTTTTCTTTCTACTCTCCACATAAACGCTGATCACCGGCTGAACCTTTTTATATCTGCGATAAAAATATCCTCGAAGGGCCAGTGCCGCCCTGAGACTTTTTTCATCTTCACCAAGAGATACCATACAATAGTTGATATCTTTCAGTTCATTCAGATACAGCTCTATTTTTTTACTGAAAATATTTCCCTTATGGATGTCAATCTGATAATCAGAATCTTCCTGCAGCAGTTCCGGACATCTTGCACTGAATGATTTTCTCCGAAGATTTCCTTTCAGATCAATCATATAAATCTCAAGATCCAAACCCTTCATCTGTCCCATCCATACCGTAGCTTTTAAAAATTCTGTACCGATTTTCCCGCCTCCGACGATCAGAACGGACAACTTTCCATTTTCCTCTGTACTGTTCTGATTTGCATAGAGTGGATAACGATATAACTGCTCATAGACAGAATCCCTGATCTCATCGATCAAAATTACTCTGAGATTTCTTTTATCTTTTGCATCCAGCAAAATTTCCTTTTCATCTCCTGAAGCAAAGCAGTAAATGGTAATATTCTGTTCCGTAGCCCCATATTTTTTGAGATTCTTTTCGGTCATCCGGTCAATCATTGCTAACGTGCAATCCAGGTTTTTTTCTTCGTCATCCGAGATCTGAAAATAGGTAAGATACCTTTTTTTATTCTTCAAATGCAACCGGGAGGCCTCCTGTGGGACAAGAATCGCACCGATCACTCTTGCCTTTTCTTCCAGCTCTACATTTTCATCATCTTTGGCATTTGAATTACAAAATAAAATCGCAGATTTCTTTTTTTCATCCTTTTCCACGAGATTTGTGGCAACTTCAAGTGACTTCTCTGTTAGATCTGAAAAGATGTAAAGATTTTTTCTGCTACTGAAAAAAATTCTCAGCCTCTCAAAAAAGTTAGAAAAATACCGCAGCACTACGCTCAATGTAAAGACCGGGCCAAGCAAATATAATATGCATACGACAATTTTATAAGGAATGTAAATACTCCCAAGAGCATCTTGCTGCAAGACATCCAGAATATCCGACGTTCCCGTATCAATCACAAACATTCTGATGCTCTGTGAAATGCTCATCGCCAGTGCAAATCCATCCTTTTCAGTCAGATGCATGACCGGAAAGCAGATGGATACTGCAGACAGGAAAACTCCACCGCCTAAATATCTCACTCCGCCTTTTCCATGATATCGCTTATAAATGAACATCACTGCCCCTGCTGCCAGAAAGATCAGTGACATTGCAAAGCAAATTTTCCAGATCATCTCTTTTTCCTCATTCTCTCTTTTATTCCGAAATAAAGTAGCGGTTTTTATCTGCATCACTCAGACTTTTACCGGCCATTTCTTTCTCCGCACGCTTCCTCAATTCACTGAAACTATAAAATGGGCTATACCATCCCTCACCGGAATCCACATAAATTTCTTTGCCCGTATAATCCGCATACCCTGCCGGAATATATGCATACTTATAAAATTTTCCTTCTTTATCAATCGAATACAGCATCAGTTCGGAAGTATAAAATCCCTCATCACCAAGTGTATATCCATAAAATCCGACTCCGAAATACCATCCACTTCCATTTGTATATAAACTTTCAATTGATGTTTTACTGTCGTATTCTTCCTTCATCAGTATTTTTCCTTCGGAAATATCCCACAATGTAATCATTTCTGAGTCATCATATGTGACCAGATACTGATCATTTGCACAGAATCCCATCTGGATCTTTTTATAATTTCCACACTTGAGTGTCTGGGCTTCTGTTCCTTTTTCCAGATCAAATACATGAATCATTCCATCCTGAGTATAAGTTGCCAGCAAATTCTTTTCTGCACCGATCGACATACTATTCCTCTTATCTCTCGCATCTAAAACCAGAAGTTCTGTCTGTCCGTCATAAGACTCCCATTTTTCCTTTTCCACATTCCAGACTTTCAGGCAATATGTATCATCCTTATTATCTATGTGAAAAAGCACATACCTGTCGTCTGCGGTTATAGAAACCCAATTAACCCCCCGACCCTCTTCTGTCACTTGATGGGACTTTGCCTTTTTGCTAAACTGAATCCCTTTTTCTGTCAGACTTCCCGTCATGAAACTTATTTCTTTATTAGCTGCCGTAAAATCTTCATTACCATACATGACTGCAAGACCTTTATTTCCAACCTCCACTGCTGATACAGAATCAAACTGATTTTCGACCTCGTCTTTCGTCTGCTCGGAACAGATTTTTCCACTGTTAAGATCTGCTGTCACATATTCGGATTCATACCTTTTTCCCAACTCATTGCTTTCATGTTCTTCTGTTACTTTAAACGACAGCCCCGGATTTCCATCTATATCAGCGAATTTCACTTCCGAAATCATTCCGCCTGCGGTCTTACACTCATACTGAAAAATAAGATCCGATGTCCCTGTTCTGTATACTCTGACTCCTTCTTTTAAATCTGTCTGCAAACCGTTATATTCAATGATGCGATAATTTTGTTCTTTTCCCTTCTGATCTGTCCATGTAGTGTATTTCACAGAATCCACATCATTTTCTTTTTCCAGATTTACCGACTTCATCTGTTGATCTGTCTGCTTTTCCCCAAAAACAAGCCTTTTTCCAGATTTCATTGTCCAGATGACCTGCTGATGCTCCGGACTGAATGTGAAATCTAATATTTTTCCCGAAACACTGCCGACTTCCATATTGGCTGACATATCTTCGACTGTTCCAATCATCACACTTCCATCTGACAGACCCACGAGCAATCTTCTCTTATCTGCCTGGACAACATTTACAATATCTTCCCGGAAGATTCCTTCCCGTATTACAGTACCGTTCTCTGCATCAATGAGCTGAATCCTGTCTTTCGCACTGACAACCAGCACTTTTTTAAGTTCCCCATTAATTTCCATGTCCCGAAGCAAAAGCGTTTCCGGTATGGTATAACCCGAAACAGTATACGGCACACTACTCCACTGCTTTTTTCCCTCCTCTGTATCATATAAAGTAATCCAGTACTTTGCCTGGACAGCACTCATTTCACCATGATCAATTATCTCATCCTCATTGATGCATTCCATATGCAGCACAGCCATCTGGTTTTCACTTACTGCACATATCTTTTTCGCTTTTTCTGTTGCGACCCGAGATTTTTCTCCTGTAGAAATCCGGATTTTCAACACACCCTCTTTGCTTTCTGATGCAGAAAGCTCAGCATATTCCCATTCTTTTCCAAACGCAAGAAATACATTTTCTGCCTTTTCATCAAACGCAATCGCATTCGCCTGATCTGAACTATATTTCTCCTGGTCATACTGACTCTGGAGCTGACATTCTCCACTCTCCAGGTCATACACCCACAAATAGTGTCCGTTGGCAATCGCCAGATTCGTTCCCGATACAGTGCAGCATGCCCCGTCCTGATCCCGTTCGGACAAGAAATCTTCTTCGGCGTCATTTTTCATCTCTCTTATCAGTTGCTGCTTTTTCCAGTCAATATAAAAAATGCCTTTCTTTGTAATCAATACTGCCTTCTCGTCTTTTACAGGAAGAATCTT
>ERZ824600.4140-NODE-4140-length-13088-cov-4.591805_pt1 | contig 13088 bp, 12 predicted proteins | sample MGYA00519933_ERZ824600 | MGnify/ENA primary metagenome ERZ824600 (study PRJEB31778, sample SAMEA3449178) | human gut metagenome | biome: human gut; feature: human-associated habitat; material: faeces | place: United Kingdom | collected 2010/2012 ... | reverse complement strand
CTCCGCGACCTTGTTAAAAGCGGCGAGGTCGGCGATTTAAAGCGCATGGTGTGGATTATAACAAACTGGTACAGACCCCAGTGCTATCATAACAGCAGTTCATGGAGAAGCACCTGGGAAGGCGAAGGCGGCGGCGTTTTGTTAAATCAGGACCCCCATCAGCTTGACCTGTGGCAGTGGATTGTGGGTATGCCCAAAAGAATACGCGCCTTTGCAAGCTTCGGAAAGTATTATGATATTGAGGTTGAGGACGATGTTACGGCTTATGCGGAGTATGAAAACGGCATGACCGCCACATTTATCACTTCAACCGGTGAGGCTCCCGGAACAAACCGTCTTGAAATTTCGGGAACAAAGGGAAAAGTTGTTGTAGAGTACGATAAAATCACATTCTACCGCAACAGAGTTGACGAGCGCGAGTTTAACAAAACAAATAAAAAGCCCTTCGGAACGCCCGAGGTGTGGAAGTGTGACGTACCCACAGACGGTGAGAACCTTCAGCATATCGGAATTCTCAGGAATATTGTTGACGTGCTTGAAAACGGCGCAGAGCCTATCGCTGTGGGAACGGAAGGTATAAACGGACTTACCATTTCAAACGCAATTCACCTTTCCGCATGGACGGATAGCTGGGTAGAGCTTGACAGCCTTGACGAGGATTTGTACTATAATATATTAAGCGATAAAATTAAAAATTCAACATTCATAATAATTCTCCTATTGTCTTATACTATGATTATAACATTTATTTGTATTATTGTCCACATTATAAAAGAGAGTAATTATTGTTTTACTCTCTTTTTTACATTTCTTGAAGTTTTTAAATACTCAGCACAATTAATACTATCTTCAGGTACTTTTTCTGCTAATAAAGGATTTGTATCTCTTTTACCACTTGGAGCCACAGGAAATGATGGTATTATTCTTAAGTATAACTTTTTTAATACTTCTGATGGGACACTATTAGCTAATCTATTCATAGCATTATTGATAACTTCTTCTTGCGATAATTTGCTTTGCCTTTGTAATTCGATATGACAAACATAAGAATCATCATTTGTTTTTAGAAGAACCGCTACCATAATATTTTTTATATCCTTTTCAATTATATCTTCAATTACGTAGTATGGTAATTCGGTTTTATCGGATAAAGTAATAAAACTATTTGGTCTTCCTTTCATTTTTATTCTTCCTTGATTATCTGTTTTATAAGAATAAGCACCTTGATTTAACCAGGTTTTCCCCTTACTATCTTTGACATATATGGAATCGTTTAATTTTGATTCGGTATATCCAAGCATATTACAAGGGCCATTTATTACTAATATTCCTGGTTTACCTATGGGACAATAATTTCCATCTTTATCTAAAACTTCCAGGTCAACAAAACTATGAGGAGTAAGCCCTAAACCATACTTTTTTACAATATTGCTAATCTTTTTTTCTTGTAATGATTTTAGTATTGTAACAAATACGCCACTACTTTCAGATGTTCCTCCACCTATTGAAAATGTTACTGGTGATAGTGGATAAGGTAATTTATCGGTACCAAATTTATGTTTTTTTGATGTTGCATTATAATAATATTCTTCTCCAGGTGAACACTCTTCTCCTGTTACTGTTGGTAACATTAAAAAAGGCATATTAATATTTTTAAACTTTTCATCATGATTTAATTGATCACACAATTTTGTCCAAAATCCGGTTGATGCTGGTACAAAGTTAGGCTTGTTGATTAAAAGTGAATAAATAAAGAAGTCTCTATCATAATATGGTTCTAATGCTAAAGTACATTTTTCATATAATGTATCCGATATTGCACATGATAGTTCCATATGAGTATATGTTGGAATATGTCCTAAAATAGTCATATTTCTCATACTTGGTAATCCTGATACATCTGATTCTTTCCACCTAGATAATGTTATATAGCTTCTAGTAGAATGAATTACTCCTTTTGGACGGCCAGGGTCAGTTGTTCCGCTGGTATACGTTTGTATAAAAGGAGCATCAATCGAAACATTTTCTATTACTTCTCCTGTATAATCTTTTCCTATATTTGCAAATTCTTTAATACCAAATATTCTCTTTTGGCTTTGTTTTTTTAATTCACTAATGTTGTTTGTAAAATTATGACAAAATTTTGCTTCTATTTCTTGGTATGGATTGTATTTAACACTATTTTTGTCTATTGGTAGTGAATCATTAAGTGTAGGCATTATTATTTCTTCTATATTTGATTCATTTATTGCCTCATTTATTTGCACATAGTTTTTATTTGAAACAAATATATATTTGCTCTTTGTTTCATTTAATATTTCTTTTAAATACTCTTTATTAAACCAATCACCCACCACAACCAAATTGCAGCCTATAAAGCTAGCTCCAATCATTAAATAAACAAATTCTGGTATATTATCAACACAAATTGGAATTGTATCACCTTTTGTATATCCAATACTCTTTAATGATTTTGCATAATCATACGCTTCTGTAAACATCTTTTCATAAGAAATTTTATTTCCTCTATATAACAATGATATAAGGTCTAAGTTTTCTTGATTTCTTCTAAAAATTTCTACAGCCCAAGATGTATTGTGGTTTTTTTCAATATCTGACAAGGCTTTTTGTGTCTTGGCATTTAGTTTTTTACCACTTATATATTTTTTTGCAGGCGTCATTGAAGACACCACTTCATTTACCTCTTCAATTATTTTAGAAATTTTTCTATTTTCCATATTAATTTAACTCCCCTCAAAATCAGCATTAGTGTATCATAAAAATACATATTTTTCAAGTGTTTTTACCAAAATTGTTCTTGATAGAGACCTAGGCTCTATCAAGCCACTTGAGACCTTAGGCTCAAGCGGAGATAAAAAAAGATATATAATACTGCACTATATATCTTTCTTAATAATTTCAGAATATCTTCTTGGATACTTTGAACTTGTCTCTTTTAGTTTTAAGTATTTAATTATAGTTCTAATACTATTTTCTTTAGGTAAATTAAATATAACTCTAGATTCTTCTTTAATATCTAACTTATTATAGTAGTTAACTATATTTATTTCTTCATTTTCAGTATTAGCCTTCATTGCTATAAAATAACCATTTACCTTTACTAAAGGAATTCCATATTCTAACAAATGTTTTAATGGAGCTACTGCTCGTGCTGTCACTATATCAAATACTTCTCTATTTTTCTTAGAGTAATCTTCTACTCTAGTATTTATTATTGTTACATTATCTAGATTCAAAGATTCTTTTACTATATTTAAAAAATGACATTTCTTACCATTTGCTTCTATTAAAGTTAATTAAGCATTAGGAAAACATATTGCTAATACTAAACCAGGAAAGCCTGCTCCTGAGCCTAAATCACAAATACTCTGATTATCTATATTTACAACTTTTGTTATTGTTAGGCTATCATAAAAATGTTTTAAATATACTTCTTCTTCTTCAATTATTCTAGTTAAATTATACTTACTATTTTCTTCTTTTAGTATTTGATAGTATCTATCTAAACTATGTAATTCTTTATCAGTAAGAACTAATCCAAGCTCTTTTACTTTAATTATAAATTCTTCTTTAGACATTATAAAACTTCCTTAAATATACTAATAATATTGATATATCTGCCGGATTAACACCGCTAATACGTATAGCCTGAGCTATGTTTAATGGTCTTACTTCTTTTAATTTTTGTCTTGCTTCACTAGCTAGATTAGGTACTTTATCATAATCTATATCTAATGGTATTTGTTTTTCCTCATTTTTAAGCATCTTATCGGCTTCACGTTCTACTTTTTTGATATATCCTTCATATTTTATTTGTATTTCTGCTTCTTCAAGTACTTCTTTGGAATAATTTAGATTTAGATTAAATACTTTGTTTAGTTCTTCTAACTTGGCTGTTGGATTCTTTAGGTAATCATATACAGTAGTTGTTACCCTTCTCTTTTCATTATCCACAGTTATTTTTATTTCTTTTAATTTTTCTATTAATTCTAAAATATTTTGTTTCTTTTCTTTAAACTTTTGGTATTTTGCTCCTGTTACTAATCCAGCATTATGGCCATACTCAGTTAATCTTAAGTCGCTATTGTCATGTCTTAGTAAAAGACGATATTCTGCTCGTGAAGTTAACATACGATATGGTTCTTTGGTGCCTTTAGTTACTAAATCATCGATTAGTACTCCTATATAGGCTTCATTTCTCTTTAGTATTAATGGTTCTTTTCCTTCTAGTTTTAGACCGGCATTAATACCAGCGATTAATCCTTGACAAGCGGCTTCTTCATAACCGCTGGTGCCATTTATTTGGCCGGCAGTAAAGAGATTATTTAATACTTTAGTCTCTAAATTTGGTTTTATTTGTGTTGGATAGATAGCATCATACTCTATAGCATAGGCATATCTTAATATCTTAGCCTTCTCTAGGCCAGGAAGACTATGTACCATTTCTTCTTGGATATTTCTTGGCATACTTGTTGAAAATCCTTGAAGATAGATGTCATCATAATACTTACTTTCTGGTTCTAAGAATAACTGATGTCTTTCTTTATCACTAAATCTTACTATTTTATCTTCAATTGAAGGACAGTATCTTGGGCCTACTCCTGTTATGTCATTCAATCCACCATACATACTTGATTTATTTAGATTATCTAGAATTATTTTTTTAGTTTCTTCTGTTGTGTATATTAAATGACAGGGCTCCTGATTATTTACATCATAAACTGGAGGATTAGTATGTGAGAATGTATAAGCTTCTTTGTCACCATCCTCTCTTTGTGTTTTAGTAAAGTCAATAGTACTTCTGTCAATTCTTGGCGGTGTTCCTGTTTTTAATCTTAGGATGTTAAAACCATATTTTTTTAAGTTGTCAGATAAATGCATAGATGGTCTTTCGTTATGGGGACCACTTCTGGTACGGGTGTCTCCTACTAGAATATCAGATTTTAGGTATGTTCCTGTTGTTAAGATAACAATGTTTGATATTATGTTTTCCCCTGTATCTAGTACTACACCATGGACTGTATTATCTTTGACAATTAGGTCTTCAACCATTCCTTCTTTGATAGAAAGATTCTTTTCACTTCTTAATACTTTTAACATTTCTCTAGGATATGTTATTTTATCTGCTTGGGCTCTTAATGATTTTACTGCGGGGCCTTTAGCATAATTTAACATCTTCATCTGAATAAGAGTTGCATCCGCCACCTCACCCATAGAGCCTCCTAGTGCATCTATTTCTCTTACAATTATTCCTTTTGCAGATCCGCCAATTGATGGATTACATGGCATTGTAGCTATGTTATTTATATTTCCTGTTACTAAAAGGGTTTTATGTCCTTTTCTAGAGGAAGCAAGGGCAGCTTCACATCCGGCGTGTCCTCCTCCTACTACTATTACTTCATAATTCATGTTATCACTCTACTTTCCTAAGCAAAATCTAGAAAATAATTCATCTAACAATTCATCTTTATATGTTGCTCCAATTACCTCACCAAGAGTATTCCATGTATCTCTTAGTCCTAGTTCTACTATATCTATTGGGCTATTATCATTTATTTCTTTAATAGTGCTATCTATTATAGTTAGTGATTTTTTTAATAATGATATAGTTCTAGCATTTGATAAATATGTTAAGTCATTAGATGAAAGCTCTCCTATATTGAATAGTTTTCTTATTCTGTCTTTTATTTTATCTATTCCAATATTTTCTTTTACTGATATTTCTATATAATCTCCTAATAATGATTTATCTAATTTACCTTCTAGGTCGATTTTATTTACCACAATTATTTTCTTTTTGTCTTTTAACTTGTTTAATAATTCTTTTTCTTCATCTGATAATTCTTCATTATTATTTAGTATAAATATTACTAAGTCTGACGAATCTATTATCTTTAGGCTTTTGGTGACTCCTAGCATCTCCACTAGGTCATCACTTTCTCTAATACCAGCAGTATCTGTTATATTTAAGGTTATTCCACCAAGGACAATAGTTCCTTCTACTATGTCTCTTGTAGTCCCAGGAATATTTGTAACTATTGCTTTTTCTTCTTCAATAAGTGCATTTAGGAGACTACTTTTACCAACATTTGGCTTACCTATTATTCCTACTTTTATACCTTCTTTAATTACTTTACTGTCTTCAGATTTTTTGATAATATTTTCTAGTCTTTCTCTAAATTTTTTGATATTTGGAAGTACTTTATCATTAGTCATATCTTCAACATCTTCATATTCTGGATAGTCAATATTTACTTCAATATTACTGATAATTTGAACTAAATCACTGCGAAGACTTTTGATTAGATTAGATGTCTCACCAGTTAGTATGTTTATTGATATTTTTCTGGCCGTTTCTGATTTTGATGATATTAAATCCATTGTAGCCTCTGCCTCAAGAAGATCTATTCTTCCATTTAAAAAGGCTCTTTTTGTAAATTCTCCTGGCTCTGCTAGTCTGGCACCATTATCTAGTAATAATTCTAAGACTTTATTGGTCGTTGCTATTCCACCATGACAATTTATTTCTACTACATCTTCTCTTGTAAATGTTTTTGGCGCTAGCATTACGCTTACTAGAACTTCATCTATTTTTTCATTACCATCTTTAATATATCCATAATGAATAGTATGTGATGCCGCAGTTGTCAAATCTTTCGTAAACACTTTATTTGTTATTTTTAGTGCTTCTTCACCACTTAACCTTATTATTGATATTGCTCCTACTCCTGCAGTTGTTGATATAGCTGCGATTGTATCTTCCATAATACTCCTTCTTTCTCTGGTAGTATTTTATCACATTCTGTCTTAATTGTCATTTGATTTTTACAATATAAATAAAAAAAGAAAGCATTTTACACTTATTTACTTTCTTTTAATTTAATTACTACTTTTCTATTTGGCTCTTCACCAATTGATTCTGTATAAACATACTTGTCATTCGCTAGGACCTCGTGTACTATTCTTCTTTCATAAGAATTCATACTATCCATAGTTACTTCTGTTTTTGTTTTGTATGCTTCTCTTGCTAGTTTTTTAGCTAAGTACTCAATACTTCTTGCTCTTTTTTCTTTATAATTTCCAACATCAATAATAATTGATAATGGCTCTTTTAATTTTGAATTTATCATTTGTCTTATTAGTAATTGAAGAGCAGCAACATTCTTACCATTTTTACCAATAAGAATAGCATTGTTTTCAGAGAATATTGTAACTGAAATACTTTTTTCTCTTCTTTTTACTTCAAGATTTGATTTAGCTCCCATTAACTCAGTTATTTTATTTAATGTATCTTTGATAAATGAAATTATTTCTTTTATATTTAATACTTCTATTTTAACATTCTTCTTTAGCAAACTACTTTTATCTTCAACATTATTTACTATTAAATTGTCTTCAGATATATTTAGTTCATATAATGCAAGGTTAATTGCCTGCTCCTGTGTTTTTCCTTCAAAATAATACTTATTCATTACTTCTTTGCCTTCTTTCTTTCAACAATCAAGTTTTGAGCCACTGTAAATAATGATGATGCTATCCAATATAAACCAAGAGCTACTGGTAAACTAAATGATGCTATAACTATCATAGCAAGCATGATATATATTGTACTTTTCATTTGTTTAGCCATTCCAGTTTGATCTTTTAATGTCTTTCTAAATGATAGATATGATGTTGCAAGAATAATAACAAATAGTAGTACATATAGATACCATGTCTTTGACATTATTCCGTGTGATATTGTAGTTCCCATATCTAACTTGAAGAATTTATTTTCAAATATTACCGGAGTTCTATTTATTGCTTCAAGAAATGCAAATAATAATGGTATTTGAATGAATGATAGTAAACAACTTGATAATGGATTTATTTTATTTTTTTGATAAATTACCATCATTTCTTGTGCTTTCATCTTTTGATCTTCTTCACTTGTTTTATCTTTATATTTCTTTTCTAATTTTTCTAATTGTGGCTGAACTTCTTTCATTTTTTCTGACTGCATTGCAGTTTTTCTAGTAAATGGATATAGTATTAATCTTATTACTAAGCAAGATAAAATAATTGCAAATCCATTTGCTAACCCTTTACTTAGACCTGTTTTACCCAAAAGTACGCCAATATTTATGATTACCCAAGCAAGCGGTTTTACAAATACTGTTGTCCATAGTCCTTCATACTCAGAAAAAGGTTTAAAGTTTTCACAACTTGGTAGTTTATCAACATCAACTTTATTTTCTTTGTATAGTTCTATTACATCTTTATTTGTAGGTTTACAAAGAATATTTTCAGTTAATGCTTTACCAGTTTCTTCATATTTTACAGCCTTTTTATCTTCTCCTGTTAATGTTTTAGTACATCCTGTTAGCATAACTAAACTTAGGATAATTAGTACTATTTTAAATGTTTTTTTTCCTTGTTTCAAATTAATCACCTATACTTAGTAGTTTTAACAATTCTTTTTCCATGTCTTGGTATGTTAAATCTACTATGCCTTTCTTAACAATTATAACATAGTCATAGCCTTTTTGCACTATATTTTTATTATTATCAATAATGTTTTTTACCCTTCTCTTTATTTTATTACGTATTACCGCTGTTCCTGTCTTTTTTGGAATAGTAATACCATATTTATTTTCATCACCGGTTTTACGATAATATATACTAAAATATTTGCTTCTTCTGTAAATATTAGTATTAATTATTTCAGTATATTCCCTTGATGATTTGATTATTTCTATCTTCTTCATATTAAATTAGATATAAAAAAATAAAAAAGAAAACAAAATTATGCACATAATTTTTTTCTTTTTTTATTTCTTCTACTTTTTAAAACATTACCTTTAATTCTAGCAAAGAAACCATGCTTTTTAGCTTTTTTTCTGTTATTAGGTTGATAAGTTCTTTTCATTATATAATACACCTCCAAGTCAAATGCTATTTTATTATATAGTTTTATTTTGTTTATGTCAAGAAATTTTAATGATTTTGTTCATCATTAACATCATTTTCTCTAGTTAATATTTTTATTATTCTTGTTTCTCTATCACCATAAGCTTTGTTTTCCTCTTGTAATCTTTGATTATCTTCTTGTAATTTTTTATTTTCCTGTACTAGTTTTTCATTAACACTAATTGCTGCGGAAAGTTCAGTTTGAATTTTTATAAATTCTTCACGTAGTTTATCGCGTTCTTCTTTAGTTTTTTTTGCATATATATTTGCTCCCTCTGATGTTAATTCTTTTTCTAATGATAAATTATATGCATTTATCATACTAATCATACTTTCAGATAATGTTACATTCTTTTCTTGTAATTTTGATAAATTTACTGGGCATTTATTTTGCATTGTATTTGATATAAATGTCAAAATATCATCTAACTCTTTACTGAAGTTATATAATTTACTAAATTTTTCTAGTATGAACATATAATCTTTACCAACTTCTACTGTGGCATCATATTCTTCACTATAAGCATTAAGTGCTTTTACTTTTTTTATTTTTTCTTCATTATTGTAGAATATTTTTTGCTTTCTCCATATTCATTTCCTAACATTATTGTCGATAATGTAGTTATGTGCTGATTAGTAAGTAATTGACCTAAAAATTCTTTAGATTCTTTGTCATTTAAATCAATAATTCTATTAGTCATTGGTTGGTAATATCTGCCTTCTTTTTTAAGCCCTAAGATTAATAGTCCGTCTGTCTTCCCATAGCATATATAGTAATCTCCTTCAAGCTGTTGTTTGCCAGTTATAAAACTATATTCTTTAATGTAAGAACATATAAATTCAATACTATTTATATCATTTATTCCACAATTATTCATAAAATTATCTGCCTTATCATCTGCATAAGGTGAAATAAATGAACTATATGTTAAATGTCCATCACTAACTAACTTACATATTTTATATGGGTCCGCACATATTTCTTCAAGTATTTCATAACTGCTTTTACCCTTTAATAATTTTGTTGATTTTAAATACTCTGTTTTAATACCCAATAAATGGGCTATTGTTTGTTTTGGAAAAATAACATTAATCCTTTCTCCATTGGCAAGATATAACTTATATACTTTATCGTCAAAATTCCTTTTTCTGTACCAATCTAAACAAGTTTTTATTTTTTCCACTAGATTTTCAAATTCACTTTTGTTTTTTATATCTTTTATCATAAATATTTCCCCCTCATTTCGGCTATGTATTCTAACATAATTATTATTTCTTGTCAAATAATCATTATGACTTACTAATAAATAATGGTGTTTTTATATAATATGCTGTAATATTTGTTAAATTTAAAACTAAAAATTATTTTTCTGAAGACCTTAGGCTTCAGAAAACACTGAGTAACGAAGTACGAAGTGAAATAAATACAAAAAACCACTTCCTTTTTTCGATATTTTTTGATACAATTATATTTGAGGAAAATAAGGTGACATTATATGGGAAAAATTATAGCAATCGTAAACCAAAAAGGTGGAGTAGGTAAAACTACTACTAGTATTAATTTAGCTGCTTCACTTGGTGTTTTAAATAAAAAAGTATTACTTGTAGATTTAGATCCACAGGGAAATGCGACTACTGGAGTTGGAATAAATAAAGGCGATATATCTAGTAGTATATATGAAGTACTTACTATGAAGAAATCTATTTCTGATTCAATAATCAAAACTAAAAGTAAGAATTTATCTTTACTTCCTGCTTATCTTAATTTAGCAGGAGTAGATATGGAACTTATTGAATTAGAAAGAAGGGCTAAAGAAACTGGAGCTAAGTTCAATAGGGTAACAAGGTTAAAGGATGAGCTATCCAAGGTAAAAGATAATTATGACTTTATATTTATTGACTGTCCACCATCTCTTGGTATTCTTACCACTAATGCATTAGCCGCTGCTGACTCTGTGTTAATTCCTGTTCAGTGTGAATACTTTGCTCTTGAAGGTATTATGCAGCTTATTAATACAATAATGCTAGCGCAAAGAAAAGTTAATCCTAATTTAGATATTGAAGGAGTTCTTCTTACGATGTTTTCTAATACTAATTTAGGAATTGAAGTTATTGAAAGTATAAAAGGATTTTTTAAAGAGAGAGTGTATGATACAATCATTCCAAGACTAGTAAGGCTTGCAGAGGCTCCTAGTCATGGCAAACCAATACTTGAATATGAACCTAGAAATAAAGGTACTATAGCATATCTAAATTTAGCTAAGGAGGTTATAGATAGAAATGGAACAAAAGAAGAAAGCGTTGGGTAGGGGACTTGAAGAACTATTTTCAACAGAGGTTCTTGATTTTGATACTTTTGAAAGTAATATAATGGAAAATGCTACTACTAATGAAATTCAAGATATTCCTATTAATGAAATTAGACCAAATCCTTATCAGCCCAGAAAGAGTTTTAATGAAGAGGCTTTAAGAGAGCTATCTGAATCAATTAAAAACCATGGCGTATTTCAGCCCATTATTGTTAAAAAGGGAATTCGTGGTTATGATTTAATAGCAGGCGAAAGAAGGCTTAGAGCCAGTAAAATGGCAGGATTAGATAAAATACCCGCTATTGTAAAAGATTTTTCTGATGATGAAATGAGAGAAATCGCACTACTAGAAAATATTCAAAGGGAGAATCTTACCGCTATTGAACTTGCTTGGGCCTATAAAGGAATTATTGATAACTTGGATATTAGGCAAGAGGATCTTGCACTTAGAATAGGAAAGAGTAGAAGTCATATTACCAATACTTTAGGGCTACTAAATCTACCGGAAGAAGTTCAAAAAATGATTTTAAATGGTGAACTTTCTATGGGGCATGCTAGGGTTTTATCTAAAATGGAAGATGAGAGTAAAATTACTGGTTTAGCTAAAAAAATTATCAACGAGGGTCTTAGTGTCCATGAAATTGAAGAAATAAGTAAGGATGAAGAAATTAAAAAGAGAGTTCCTATAACCAGAAGAGAAAGAAATACTGATTATACCAACATAGAAAATGAACTTAAAGACATAGTGAATATGATAAGTGAAAAATTAATGCCGGAAGAGGACAAGAATTGGTTAACCGGCGAACCGGTGTCTGATTCTAAAATATTCTTTGTTAATAATGCAGGTCTCTGTCTGCTGTCTGCGTGGTTTCTCCGATTGCTGAGTATGCTCGATTATCTGAACGAGGCAAGGAAGGATATCAAAGATACGAAATCAAGAATTCGTGCCATGTTCTTGTTACAATACCTCACTTGTCAAGAAGAAAAGGAATACCGGGAAACAGAATTGGTGTTCAATCGTCTGCTTGTTGGGTTGCCGATGCATATCCCGTTGCCAAAACGGCTGGAACTGACTGCCGATGAAAAACAAATCGCTGATAGCTTACTGTCGGCAGTAAAAGCGCATTGGTCCAAGATGAACGGAACGTCGCTGAAAGGATTTCTGCAAAGCTTTGTTACCCGTACAGGTCGCTTGGAGGAACAGGACGAAAAATGGCTACTTACCGTGGACGACAAGACGCATGACATTCTACTCGATTCCGTTCCCTGGGGATTCCGGCAAATACGTTTACCGTGGCTGAAGAAATACATACAAGTAAAATGGCACGATAAGCAGGAATTCTGATATTAAATATTAAATAAAGAAATCGTATGGAAGCAGAGAAAGTACATCAGGAAAAAGTAGCACGTACCATACAGCAAAAGCAGGATGGCGGCGGTGCATTACAATTTGTTGATAACCGTATGGTGAACACACTTTTGCAACGTGTTGGCTTAGAGGATGAAGAAGGATTTCAGATGAAAACTGCCCAGTTACAGTCTGACGAGGAAGAAGATACCTTGCAGGGTAAATTTGAACCTACTGTTCAGCGTGTGGAAGATGATGCAGAGGGCGTGCAAATGAAATCGGATACTGTATGCCAACAGAAACCGAATAATACCGGTTTGCCTGATAATCTGAAAGCTGGGGTCGAAAGTCTTTCGGGGTTTTCAATGGATGATGTAAAAGTACATTATAATTCTTCACAGCCTGCCACTGTCCAGGCACTAGCTTATACGCAAGGAACGGACATCCATGTGGCACCCGGC
>ERZ824600.4136-NODE-4136-length-13108-cov-2.696392_pt1 | contig 13108 bp, 5 predicted proteins | sample MGYA00519933_ERZ824600 | MGnify/ENA primary metagenome ERZ824600 (study PRJEB31778, sample SAMEA3449178) | human gut metagenome | biome: human gut; feature: human-associated habitat; material: faeces | place: United Kingdom | collected 2010/2012 ... | reverse complement strand
TCGGTGAGCTGTCAGTTTCCATTTTTTCAGAGGCTTTTGCCGGAGGAACTCTTTGGGGGCGTCCCAGAGGAACAGTTCCGTCATGCCACTGTCGAGAAGCGTCAGCCCTGCGGTCCAGAGCGAGGTCTGGCCGGAGATCTGGAACGCGATCTGGATGTTGTCTCCCTTCCAGACCTCCCGTCCTCGATACGGCTGCACATGCCTGTCATCTGTGACCGCAAAATGGAGAATCCAGATTCCCTTTTCCACCTTCATGCGGATTCCGGCGGAAAGATCCTCCGGTCCGCTCCAGAGCCGGTGCAGGTTTCCGGGATCCGCATCAAACAGAGCGTGGACCTGATCGCGGCGGTTCAGAACAAAATCCCATTGATTTTCCTTCTTTTCCCGGGGAATGAACACGGTCCAGCGCATCGGGAAACGGAGCTGGAAGTGGTGAGCCGGAGAGGAGAGATTCAGCTTCAGGGTTTTGTCGCTGCCCGCCTTCTCTTCGACGACCGACACCTCCGCGGAAATCCGTTTTCGTTCGCCCGGCTTCAGCGTTACTTCCGTCGGGATCGTTCCGGTCCGGATGCTCCTGCCGTGCTCCAGCTTCAGACGGAGAAGGCGTTGTTCCGCAGACGGATTGAACAGGGAAAGATTCCACTTTGCCGGAATCCCCGGTACGGCTCCTCCCGTGATCCACCCTTTCGCGCTCGAACCGAGGTACTGAAGATTCGAGCATTCCCGGAAGAGCAGAATCCGGGGCTCCCGGGTGATCTGAAGTTCGACAAGATCATTTCTGTGCGGCAGGGGGGAGGCATTTCCCATCAGATCGATCCCTTCCAGGGATTTTGCGTTGCTGCGAAAGACGGCAGTTTCATCGGGAACCGTCTCCGGCGAATCGTTCCAGAGAGCGACCGCGCGATTGCCGCCGCCGGCAAATTCCAGAATCCAGATGGCGTCCCCTTTTGTGTGCCGGCGGACAAATTCCATGTTCCGGAACACCGTCGCCAGCGTATTGTAGACCACATAGACCGGCTTCGGATAGAAATCGAAACTGACAAGTCCATAGTGATGTTCCGGATTGTCTGCGAGGAATCCGTTGTTGCGCAGATTGTACCAGTTGTATCCGACGGCTCCGGCCGACCAGGAGAAAAGGAGCTTCTTGAACAGGGTTTCCGCCTGTTCCTTTTCTCCGATTCCGAGTGCCGAGACGGCCGTCTCATTGGCAAACCACGGCGCGCTCACCCGGTTCCGCTTCCGCATCGGCAGAAGAAATTGTTCGATCTGGCGGCGGTAGGACTTGAAATTGCCGTGTCCATGAAAGGCGTGAATGTCGAAATACTCCTTTCCATGGGCGAGCACATATTCCTGAAAGCCGTTTTTGTTGTTGTCCGGATAGGCATAGGCAAATCCTCCGGTGAGAAGGCGGGAATGCGGTGCCCATCTCTTCTGCTCCTCCCGGGCGATTTTCTGAAGAGCGACATAGTCCGGCGCGCCGAATTCGCAGAAACTGTTGAGGTCCGGTTCGTTCCAGATCTCCCAGAAACGGATTCTCTCTCCATAATTCCGGAAAAGGAAAGCGGTATATTTCCTCCACTGTTCAAAGTCCGGCAGACTGTTCGGCGTGTTTTTCCGTGCCCAGACCGGCGGATTGGAAAGAATCGGCATGAGCTCCATTCCCCGGGATTCATATTCCTTCATGATCCGGTTCAGCAGCGCCAGGTGCCAGGTGTCCGGCGTCCGCTCCAGCTCCCTCCAGCGGAAGTTCAGACGGAGTGCGGAGGCTCCGCAAAGCGCCGCGGTCTCCGCTTCCAGCGGGAAGATCGTTTCATCGTACCACCCGGGAATGCAGATTCCGAAAACAAACCCGTCTTTCCGTCCCTTTCCCGGTCCGGCGGGAACCATGTAGGCCAGGCTCCTCTCCCGTTCCAGAGAGGCGGACGCGTCGGGCGTTTCCAGACGGAGACGCACTCTCCAGTGGCCGAGCCGGGGCAGACGTGTCTTCGGCGTGTACTTCAGAACCCCGTTTGCGGGAAGGGTTACATCCGCCTCTTCCCGGAGAACGTTGTCCTGAAAATCGCGGAACTCAATCTTTGCCCGGCAGGGAAGGGGGGTGCTTCCGGGATTGCGCAGAAGAATCTTCCATTTCGATTCCTCCCCCTTGCGCAGAACGCGGGGAACGGTCCCTGTTTCCAGATCGAACTGGACAAGGCTCAGATCCGAATCCGGGAGCGTCGGTTCGTATTCGATTTTTTTCACGAGAATCGACGCTTCCCCGCTGTTCTTCCGCGCGGTGGCGACACAGGAGTAGAAGCGGATCGGGAAATCAATCGTTTTATCGTTGTTCCCCCGGAACGATCCCTGGAAGTTCTTCCTTGTCATCGGGATCGAAATCCGATGCGTTCCCGCTTTCCGGAGATTTGTCGCGCATCCCCATTGAAAGACCTCCTTCTGCGCATCGATGAACCGGACCCGGAAACTGGTCAAATTCGAATGTTCCGGCACTTCCAGTTCGATATGGCAGACCGCCTCTTTGAATGCATCGAGCGGCTGGGTTTTCCTCCACGGTTCTCCGAAAATGCACATATTGTTCCGGGCGGTGTTCCAGCGGACGCGCAGACCGTTTTTTTCGTATGTCGCGCTCTGTTCCATCTTTTTGCCCTGCCAGACGGGGACGGCTTCCCGCTCTTTGACAAAATCGCACAGCGAAACGGCATTCACCCCGGTCGCTCCGGCAAGGAACAGAAGAAATATGAGTTTCAGACGCATGGCTGTCCTCCTTAAAAGTCCTGCACGATTCCGTTGACGGCGCCCCAGGTGCAGCCGAGATCCTTCATCTGCTCAATGTTGTTGGATTTTGCATGACCGTCGAACATCACCGTGTTGGCACGTTTGCTGTGATGGAAGGAGATGGGATCGGTGCGGGAGTTGGAGCCTTCCCGCATCTGTCCCATCCAGCTTCCCGTGCAGGGCGGTGTGGTTGTGAGCATGACCGTATCCATGAAGTGAGGCAGCCGCGAAGGACATTTCAGTTTCTGGACCCGGTACAGCACGCCGGCATTTTCATAGGGATGGATAAAATCTCCATAGGTTTCTTCCGTCCACGCGGCCCGGTCGAAGCGGATGTAAAGACTGCCGTAGGTCCGGAACAGGTACAGCGAGGAGGAATCCACCTCCGGACGACGCAGGGAGGGACAGTAGAAAACCGGTTCCGTTTTCGATTTCACGTATCTGAGATCGTACAGAATCGCGGACCACGGCCGGACCGGATTGAGGGAAGCTGTAATGGCGAAGGTGTCGTTGTCGTTCATATACTGCTGCATGTACAGCGAGATCTGTTTCTGATTGCCGGTACATTGAATCCCCCGCGCCGCCTCCCGCGCCTGATTGAGCGCCGGTAGAAGCATCGAAATCAGGATCGCTAGAATGGCAATTACGACCAGTAATTCAATCAAAGTAAAATTATGGAAGCGTGAACGAGGGGGTCTCCGGCAGATGATTTTTTTCATTTTCAATTCCTTGTTGTTATGATTTGGTTTGTCTTTCCGGGTGAGACCAGACGGGGACTCAGATAGGTGACGCTTTCCGGCGAGTCCGGATTTTCCAGCCGCCAGAGGAGTCCATCGACCGCGCGCCGGGTCAGCATCGAAAAGTTCAGATCGATGAAATGGAAACGGGGCCAGAAGTTCTGCAGCAGAAAATCATTGTCGCAGACCAGCAGATTGCCCGGTGCGTAGAGCGGCATCAGGTGCATGATGTCCAGCGCACTGCAGAGTTTCAGGCCGCTGACGGCGTTGAAGGCGAAAAAGCCGATGGAGCTGTCTCCCTTGCGGATGTAGTCCTGGAGACGGTCGACAAAGTCGGTGTCCTCCCGCGAGAAGAGGATCGGCGTGACCGGAACTCCCTCCGCATTCAGCCGTCTTTCAAGTCGTTTCACGCGGGGATGCTCATAAAAATTCAGAATCATATCTTCCCGCCAGACCATCGCCACGCGTTTGACGCCGGCTCTCAGAAAGAAGTCGATGGAAAGTTCCGCCACTTTTTCGTCGTCGACCGTCACTCTGTCCTGATTTGCCTTCAGCTCTTTCCAGCCGAAGATCTGCATGGCGGGCAGTTCCTCGGGAATATCGATCTCCTGATCGTTGTAGTACAGAAGTCCGCTGAATTCCCGGAACCGGTCCGGATTGGCCCGCAGTTCGGAAATCTCCACATAACTGTATTCCACTCCATATTGATTCAAAAGCTGGAACGCGCAGGGCATTGTCTGATCGCGCGCCGGATTCAGCTCATTGTAGGAGTCGTTATGGAGCAGAAGGAGCGGGCCGAGATGCGAGTAGCGTTTCTTCTCCCGCACGCTTTTCCTCCGACTGTAGTTCCGCGGGGAAAAATTGTTTTCCCGCGCAAGTTTCTGGATCTTCTCCCGGAGTTCCTGCGAAAGCTGCGGAGAATCCCGAAGGGCCATGGAGACCGCTGTCGCCGTACAGCCCATGCGTTTCGCTAGATCGGTCAGATTCCGGATTCGTTTCATTTCTGTCATACAATGTTCCTTCCGCTTGGCTTTTATTATAGCATATTTCAGATTTTCTGTCAATATCTTTTCTTTTTTTTATTTTAAAAATATTTTTAAAGTAATTTTAAAGTAAAGGAAGCTATACTTGTTTATAAGTCGTTGTTTTTAATAAATTTATGTCTATATTCGTCTGGGGAAAGAGAATTTTTCCGTTCCGGACGGAGAAGGAAAACGGGGATCGCTTCGATTCCGGCGCACAGGTCCCGGGAAGGGATAAGAATCAAAAGAAGAAGAGAGAAATCGACAGGCGTTCAGGAATGCGTCTGATGATTTCTCCACTCCTGCGGGGTCAGTCCGGTTGCCCGGCGGATCAGACGGCAGAAGTAGTTGCACCGCCGAAATCCTGTCTGCTCCGCCACCTCCCTGACCGGCAGACGGGTCGTTCGCAGCAGTTCAAATGCCCGTTTGAGACGGCAGGCCTCCAGATAGGCGATCGGCGACTGGCCGGTCGCACGGCGGACAAGCCGGTTGACCGTGGAACGATGAATTCCCATGGAGTCGGCCAGTCCGTTGATATTGAAATCACAGTTTCCGCATTCGCTCTGGATCCGGTAGAGACACTCTTCGGAGAGCGGATAGTCATCCCGGGTGTTTCCCCCCATCCGCACCAGAAGCTCGACGTAGACCGGCAGCAGCGCCCGATACGCTTTTTCGCTCGGCGAGACCATCCCGCGCGCCAGACACTCGAAGAGCTCTCTGGGAAACCCTCCGGAATGCTGCGTTCCTCGTCCGTACCCGAAGCTCAGCAGAAAATCTTCCGCTCCGGGTCCGTCGAAGGTTGCGTAATAGACGATGGTCCGTCCGTGTTCCCACGCCCGTTTGCGATGTGGTTCACCGGGGAGCCAGAAGAAGCTCTCTCCTTCGCCGACCAGAACAGGCGTTTCGCCGGAATCAAAGTAGCAGGCGCCTTCGGCCACCCAGCAGATTTCGCAGAACGATCTCGGCAGGCGTTCTTCGATCTCGCCCGCTTCAAAATAATTGATCCCCGTTCCGCGCGGGTAGAACGGCAGTTTCAGACCGGGAAAATCCTGACGGAAAAGAAGTACTGTTTTCTGCTGCATGGCGGTGCCCTCATGCAAGAGTGTCATTTTTGCGACAAATATATCATTGAAAAAGATTGTGTCAAGCCTATATTAAACACAAAATCGAATTCCATTTTTCAAAGATACGGTATTTCCTCGTTGGATATTCCGTTCTGTTTGCAAAAAGGAATGCATCTGATTTATCATTGTTTTTCAACGGAAGGGAAATTCAAAATGCGTGAAAAAATCCGTTTCAACCGCGACTGGCGCTTTCTTCCCGATCCGCCGCCGGATCCGGTGGTGAAGACGAAAGCGGGAATGTATCTTTCGGCGAAAACCGAGCGTCTGAAGTGGGGGCCGGGCGCGTGGAAGCATAACGATACGCCGGATTTCTGGAGTCTGACCGATGAACTTCCGAATGAGCGCTGGGAATCGGTGAATCTGCCGCACGATTATATTGTCGGGCAGCCGGTTTGCGCGGACGAGGCGGGCGCTCTCGGATTCTTCCGCTGTTTCCCGGCCTGGTACCGGCGGCATTTCCGGCTCTCCCCGGAGGACGAGGGAAGGAGAATTGCAATCTATTTCGAGGGAATCACCGGAATTGCCGACATCTATCTGAACGGCTGTTTTCTGCGGCACAATGAAGGCTCCTATGTCTCCTTTGAAGTCGACATCACCGATCTGGTCCGGTTCGACCGGGAGAATGTTCTTGCGGTGCATGTGGATCCCGATTTCCGGGAAGGGTGGTGGTACGCCGGCGGCGGCATTTACCGCAATGTCTGGCTGATGAAAACCGATCCGGTGGCGGTCGATCTCTGGGGCGTGTTTCTTCCCGTCGGAAAACGGGATGCGACAAGCTGGAATGTTCCGCTGGAAGTCACGGTCCGGAATATCACCTACGAGACGGAAGCTCTCGAAATCCGGACGGAGATTCTTTCGCCGGGACGGGAAGTCGTCGCGGAGATCCGTCTTTCCGGGAGCGTTCCGCCCCGGGATACGGTCACGCTGACCGGTTCCGCCGTGGTGGATTCTCCGCTCCTGTGGGATCTTGACGCGCCGAACTTGTATACGGCAAAAGTGACGGTCTCAAAACGGATCGCCGGCGCGTTCCGGCCCTGCGATGTCTATGAACAGCGTTTCGGATTCCGCGAGATTGTCATGACGGCGGACCGGGGGTTGTTCCTCAACGGACGGAACATCAAATTGAAAGGGGTCTGCGCCCACCTCGATTTCGGTCTGACCGGGAAAGCGGTTCCCGACAACATCTGCCGTTATAAGGTCGAACTCTGCCGGGAGATGGGAGCCAACGCGTTCCGCACCAGCCACTATCCGCATCAGGAGGCGACGATGGACGCATGCGATGAACTCGGTCTTCTGGTCCTGGATGAAAACCGCCGCTTTGAGTCCTGCGACGACTCGCTGCAACAGATGGAGATGCTGGTTCGGCGGGACCGCAACCGTCCCTCTGTCTTTCTCTGGTCGACCGGCAACGAGGAGATGGTCTATCACTGCATTCCGCAGGGGCACCGCATTCAGAAGGCGCTGGACCATGTGATCCGGAAATGGGATCCGACCCGCCCCGTGACCACCGCGATCACCAATCTCAACGAGGCGAGCGTATACAAAATCTGCGACGTCATCGGAGCCAATTACAGTCTGCCGTATCTCGACGAAATCCATGCGGAATTTCCGGAAAAACCCTTTCTTTCCACCGAAAACTGCGCGGTTCCCTCCACGCGCGGCTGGTATTTCGGAACCGATCCCGCGCAGGGGCTCTTCGACGCGCGGGACTGCGATCCCGGACCCGGAACGTTTCAGGTATTCGGACGCGAAAACACCTGGAAATTCATCATGGAGCGTCCCTGGCTCGCCGGCGGGTTCCAGTGGGATGCGTTTGAGCACCGGGGCGAGGCGGTCTGGCCGCGCCTCAGTTCCGTTTCCGGAGCGATGGATCTTTTTCTGCAGAAGAAGGATGCGTTTTTCCAGAATCAGTCGCACTGGCTGGAGACGCCCATGATTCATCTGCTGCCGCACTGGACGCATCCCGGGCTGGAGGGAATGGAGATTCCGGTCTGGGTCTACACCAACTGCGAGGAGGCGGAACTCTTCCTCGACGGGGTCAGTCTCGGGCGGAAGCGCGTGCCGAAATGGACGCATGTCGAATGGCGCGTGCCCTATCATCCCGGACGTCTGGAAGCGGTCGGGTATCTGGACGGGGAACGCCGGGTGTCCGATGAGGCGGAAAGTGCGGGAGCGCCGGCCGCTCTCCGATTGCAGCTCGAAAACGGTCCGGTCACCGCGAACGGAGAGGATCTTGCGCTGTTCTCCTGTTTTGTTGTGGATGAGCAGGGGCGCGAGGTGCCGGATGCTTCTCCGTCAGTCCACTTCGCCTGTTCCGGGCGGGGGCGCATCGTCGGAACGGGATCGGACAACCGGGATCCTGTGCCGGTGACTTCGGTCGAGCGGAGAATGTTTGCCGGACGGATCGCCGTCGCTGTCCGCATGGAGGAGAGCGACGGAAAAGAGGGGGATGGAACGGTGACTCTGTTTGCCCGCGCCTCCTCGCTCTGGAGCGCATACTGCACACTTGATGCGCAGCCCTCCGCACAGAAAGAGATCTCTTGCCCGGAAGGAGAAGAACTGTGATCTCCCGGATTCCTCTGACAGAGAGACAGCGCGAGGCTTCGCAGCGGAATTTCAACCGGTACAACATGCTGAACGGCGCATCGTATGCCTGTCTGGGAGAAACGGTTGTGATTCTTTTTGCGCTCAAGCTGGGAGCGCCGAACGTTGTGGCCGCAGCGATTGGAGCGATGGTTTTTCTGGGATATTTTCTTCTTCCGCTCGGGGTTCTCCGGACCGGACAGGTCGGTGCGGCGCGAAGTCAGGCCGATTTCTGGGTCTGCCGCAATCTTGCCGCGCTTCTGGTGGTCTCCAGCGCGCTTCTTCTGCCGTTCAGCAGGGGGATCGCCTGGGGGACTCTTTTGACGGGAAGTTTCCTGTTCTACGGATTCCGGGCCGCGGGCGTGGTGATGGCCCAGCCGCTGATCGGCGATATTACAACGGATGGGGATCGGGCAAAACTGCTGGGGGAATCCAGTGCATGGTTTTATCTGTCGGAACTTGTTTTTCTGATCCTTGTCACGCTGCTTCTCGGGGTCTGCGACAGGATCGGGATGCTGATTGCGATTCTGGTTTCCGGATCGGTTCTGGGAATCGCCGCTTCCGCCTTTATCCGGCGGGTCGATGAGACCAGTTCCATCGGAGAGTCTGCAAGACGTCCGCTGGCGGCCCAGTTCGGAGGCGCGCTGCGCGATCCCGTTCTGCTCCGACAGATTCCGGTCGGTTTTCTGTTCAATCTTGCCAACATCCTGATCGTTCCGGTCTCGATCATGATGCTCAAGCGCGGGTACGGGATCAGCGACAGGCAGACCGTTCTTTTCTGCATGGTTCAATTCGCTTCCGCCATTCTCGGCTCGAGTCTGACCTCCTTTGCGATCCGCAAGACCGGGACGCGCAAGTTTGCTCTTTATACCTATCTTCTGATTTTCCCGGTCTGTGTGTTCTGGACAACATTCTCCTGGAATTCAGATTCCATTCTTTCCCGGATTCCTCTTGCGGTTCCCTTTTTCCTTCTTGGAATCTATGTTGCGTTTTACAACAATGCGCTGATTCACTATTTTCTGCTTTCCGTTCCGAAGGAGCGTCAGGTGGCAGACAGCATGGTTCTCAATGTCGTAACCGGTGTGGCGGCCAGTCTGTGCGCGATGGGGATTGCGTGGCTGCTCCTGAAGTGGACGGAGGCGCTTTACGGGGACGGCATCGGAATGTTCCGGGCCTATTTCGCCGGGGCAGGGGGGATCCTGCTTGCGGGAATTGTTTTTGTGTTGCGGCTGCCGGATGTGAGACCGGAAGAGGGGGGCGGCCGGAAAAAGTCTGAATGAATGTCCTTTATGCAGAAAAAAAGACTTTTGAAACAGGGATCTTCTCCTGTTTCAAAAGTCCGGGTTGTCCGTGAGAGGGTCCTTCACCGGATCAGAAGCGTTTCCCGCCATCGATGAGGATCGGTATAAGGGGTGCCGTCCCGGCCGGGGAGATTGGTCAGGGTCTGAATCCGGTTTTTCCCGTCGCTGTCGTTGACGATCAGAGCGAAACGGAAGAAGCTGCTCTCTCTGAGCGCCAGAGGCAGGACCATGGACTGCGGAAGAACCACGGTGTAGAGCAGACCGCCTTCAACAGGAACAATGGTCGTGGCGGTGCCGGTGACTTCCTCCTCCGAAAGAGGTGCTTCGATTCCTCCCGCAAGCTGCTGTTCCGGAGCGCGTTCCCGGTAGAAACGGATTCTGCCGTTCGGGTCGCGGGTCAGGGAGTAGGCGTAGTCGTTGTAGTCGAACGGAGAAGTGGACGAGCGGGTGGCGTTGTCGCCGAAGGTGTCCAGATAGAACTGGATTCCGTCGTACATATAGTCGAACTTCATCCGTTTTTCCGTCGGGAAGCTCGGCGTGGAGTCTTTGACCAGAACCTGAAGACGGAAATGGTGTGCATCCCATCCGGCTCGATACGAGGCTTCAAAGACATTTTTCCCGTTTCCCGTCCGCAGCACCGTTCGATTGGTCAGCGGAAGGAACGGAAGTTTTTCCAGCTCCGCTTCGGAAACCCGCGGAACTGCCAGGACATCCATTGCAATCTTCTGAACCAGCGGTTCATTCCGGTTCGTTTCAAAAATGGAGATGGAGCAGTCGATTTTCCCTCCGTTTTTTGTGATGGGCTCTTTCAGGGGGATTTTCAGCTGAGCGGAGGAGTTCCTGGCAATGTCGAGGATCTTCTCCTGTCCGTTGACAAGAGCGCGGCCGTGGAACGGACGGCTGATCCGGTTGCTGAAGGTGAGGCTCCCCGTGGATGCATCCAGCGGTTTGAAGAGAACTTCCAGCGGGAAGGAGGAGTCGCCCCGCACCGTGGCGGAGGCAAACGCTTCCGCAAGCGCCGCGCCGGTATGGCGCCGGCCCTTTGCGATGACGGGAAAGGGGGCAAAGGGAATGACGGATGCCTTTGTCCTGTCCGCAGAAAAGCGGAGGGAATTTCCCATCATATCGAAAAACTCCACCGGCATGCCGTTGAAGTGGATCTCCGCTTCCGGAGCGCGCCGTTCCCCGCGGTCGACCGCCGGATCGTGGGACCAGAAAACCGCCGCCGGAATTCCGTCCGCATCTTCAAACAGATAGACCCGCATGGTGCGGGAAAGACGCAGGTCGTCGCGATATTCCATTTTGTCCATCAGGCGGCAGAGGGTGTTGGGGATCATCGCCTGCGCGGTGATGGTCTGCCAGTCGACGAACAGGTCTTTCCAGCTGAGCCAGCTGTTGTAGGAGCGGACGCGGTTCCGGGATTTCATCGCCATCACATAACTGCGCATGGTGTATGCCGCCGCGATGCGTTCGCCCCAGCCGATGGAATACGAGGGGGTCCCCTGCCGGAAATGGTCGGTCGTGCAGGCGTGATGCGTATTGAGGTTCCATTCCGCGACGTGGTAGGGGCTGTGATAGATTCCTTCATTCCAGAGAATCGGAACATCCCCGTATCCGCAGGCGTCCACGGTTTTCAGGAAGACCGCCGCGTCGCTGTCCAGATCCGGATCCTCCTGCCTTTTCCGGTAGGGATGGATCGCAATGGCGGAAAGCCGGACTTCCGGAGCCAGCTTCTTCAGCGATTTGAGAATATTGGCCGTGATCTCCACATCCCCGAGCGGCGACATGTTGGGCATTCCGCCTTCCACCATCCACCCGAGCGACGGATCTGCACGGAGGATCCCCTTCCGGCATGCAAGGGACAGTTTGACAAACGAATCATAATCCTTCTCCATCAGGAAATGGAACTTGCCCCGGGACTCCGCCTGAATGAACCAGGTGCGGATATAGGGGTTGTCCTTTGCCGTGCGAAACGAGAGCTCCTCGATTTCCGCGGCCAGTTTTTCCGAATAGGGTTCGCTGGTGAAGCGCAGACGGTGTGCCAGATCCTTTGCTTTCGGGTCCAGACGGGCGGGACCGTATTTCAGAACTCCGGATCCCGTGTCGGTGATGCCGTGCTCGCGAAGAGGTTTGTACCGTTTTTCGCTTTCCACATAATTGGTGGATCCGTAACCGAGGTCGGCATAGAGAGCCGCATCGGCTTCGAGGGTCGAGGAGAGTCCGCCGAGAATCGCAAAGAACTTCCGGAACGGGGTTTCCGGAGCCGGAATCAGTTTCAGCATCCGGTGATAGCTCGTGTGCTCCGTTCCGTCGGGGAGGGTCAGACGTGCTTCCAGTTCCGAGGGGCCGAACGGAAGATCGGCGCTGGAAAACGGAAGTTTCACGGTCGTTTCGCCCGGAGCACTCAGAGAAAACCGGATTGCGGGAAGAGGCCGCGTCCGATAATACAGGTCGGTTATTTTCGCATGCAGAACATAGTTCCCGGACATCCGGCCGCTGACGCGAAGTTCCGGAGAAATGCTTTCCCCGGCTTTGAGGTAGAAGCGCTCCTTCTGATGGGTCAGAAGTTTGAGCGCCGCCGGCTGGGAGTGAAACTCGGTGGCGCGGGGAGCCATTTCCAGCTGGAGATCATCGACCCATGCGGCACAGTCTGAGCGGGAATTGTCGGCATGGAAGCAGAAGACCAGCCCGTTGTCCGGAGCGGTGACGGTGCACTCATACCGTTTCCATTCCCCGGTCAGGGTGAACGACGGTGTTTTCGGAAACAGATTCCATTTGCTCCCGACACATGTCAGGCGCAGGACCGTTCCGGGGGCTCCGCTTTTCGCATAGAAGGAAAATGTATACTTCTTTCCGGGAATCGCCGGCGTGATGAAGGTGGCAATACGGGGCGTGCCGCGGTTCTGGCGGCGGATGTTGATTTTCAGGGAGCGTTTCCCGCTGCGGGCCTCCGTTTCATCAATGGAGTAAAGGAGGGGGTGTTCTCCGTAATAGTTTCCCCAGCCGTAGTCGCGGTAGAAATCCAGTCCGGCTTCAAAGGAGGGGTTCTGGAGAAGATTGCGGGAGAGGGAGTAGTCGGGGATGTGTTTCCGGTCGTTGCTCCAGAAATCGATTCCGGCGAAGGTGTCGCGGCTTTTCCCGAATTCCGGACTGGTTTGGCCGATGTCCAGATCAAGAGAGAATTTGTTCTCTCCCTCCGGGAAATGGAAGCCGAAGGTGTAGCCGTATTTCCCGGAGTTCCCGCGGACGGCCCCCTGATGAATCGCCGAAAGGGCCAGACGCACTTTCCCGTTCGGCCGAAGGGTGACAGTCCGGTTCTTCTGATCGGCAAACAGAGTGATCCCCCCTTCGATTTCCCGTACGCTCGGTTCTTCCTTCCATTCATTTCCGGTCAGATCCGGCACTTTGAGCCTTGTCCCGCCGATGACGAGCGTGGAGTTCGCAAACTCCTTGTAGCTGAGCGTTTGAAAATAAAGACGGGCGTTCTGCTGTTTCAGTCCGCGGGGAAGACGAATTTCCACTTCGATGCGAATCAATCCCTCCCCGGTCAGACTCTGGGTCAGGACAAT
>ERZ824600.4126-NODE-4126-length-13129-cov-4.726021_pt1 | contig 13129 bp, 9 predicted proteins | sample MGYA00519933_ERZ824600 | MGnify/ENA primary metagenome ERZ824600 (study PRJEB31778, sample SAMEA3449178) | human gut metagenome | biome: human gut; feature: human-associated habitat; material: faeces | place: United Kingdom | collected 2010/2012 ... | reverse complement strand
TTTAAAAAGTTATGTTTTAGGAACTACTTATAGTTTAGCTAATCAAAAAGAATTAGAAGAATTGCAAAGAGAATATAATGATATACTAAAAAGAAATAATTTATCAGAATTCGAGAGTCAAGAAAATAAGGCTCTTGAAACTTTTGGTTTACCAAAATCTCAAGAAAGAATCGATTCAGAAATAATTTCAAAATTAAATAAATTTTATGAATCAAAATTACTTCTATATACTTATATAATAGACTTATTACATTTAAATATAAAGAATTATAATAGTTTAGAAAGAGAATATTTGAAATATAAGGATTTAACCTCAAAAATAAAAAAATTATCACAAGTAGATAGAAGTGACTTATTTAGTGAAATTTTATTTAATCTAGTTATATATGAAATAGCTTTTAACAAAACTAGAAAAATATTAGATTCTATTAGTGAAAAAGAAATTTTTGATATATGTGAATATTTAAAAAAGAATATTAATAAAGAAGATAATCCAAGACTATATAAGAAATTAACTGAGGATATTATTGATGGAGAAGAGCTTTATGAAATACTTTCATCTATTTCTACTGAAACATTAGAAAAAGAACGAATTAGATTAAAAGAATATGAAGAAAAACAAAAAAAATTAAGAGAATTAAAATTAAAAGAATTAAAGAAAAGAAAAAAGACACTAGAAAAATCATTATCATCATGGGTAAATAATCCAAATGGTGAAGTAAAAAGCATAATGGATGAATTAAAATTATGTGAAAGAGTATTAGAACAAAAAGAAAGTTATTATGAAGAACGTCAGAAAGAAAAACCTTCTTTATCATTTAAACCTTTTATTAGTATTTTAGTTAGTGGTGCATTAATGTTTACAGCTGGCAGTGGCCTAAGAAATTTAAATTTTAGACCAGAAAAAAAGTATTCAGTTATGTCTGAAATAAGCAACAATTTAGATTATAATAGTCAAATAATAGAAGATGGTTATTTAAAAGAAAATTATATTGATGAACATAATATTAAATCATCAACGAAAATGACAGTTTATTCAGTATGGAAACCTAATACAAAAGTATTTGGTGTCAATAGTATGTATGTACGTGAAGTAATAGAGTATGAAATAGATGATATTGATTTAGAAAATATTAATGATTACTTCAGTTTAGATAGAAGTCTTTTTAGATGCACAAATAAGTATATGGAATCAAAATCTACATTATCTGAAAATGATTTATATACACAAGAATATGCAGAAATAGAAAAAACTAAATTAGACTTAGATAATTATATAGAAATTGAACCATCAGAAACCATAAAGACTCTAATAATTATAATATTATTAACACTTGTAGATATTATTTCTGCTGTTCCAAAATATATTAAAACAGGTGAAATAGAAGAAGATGAATCTTATGAGTTAATAACAGGCATTATATTACTAATAAGGGAAATAATTGAATGTGTAAATTATAATCAAATATTAAGATATTATCATGAAGAAATTAAACAATATCAAAGACGAATAGAAGATTTAGAAAAAGAAAAAGAAGAATTAATAAATAGAAAAGAAAATGCTACTTACAAGTCAAAAATAGATGAATTAAATTCCAAAATAAAAGAAACAGAAAAACTAATTAATATGATTGAACATGATGAATATTATACAGTTACTAATGAACACGTAACCTCAAGTGGAAATAAATTAGTATTAGAAAAATAGTAGGAGTAAAATATGAAGAAAATTATTGTATTGTTATTATCAATTTTATTATTAGTAGGTTGTAACAATAAAGAAAAAGAATCAAACATATTAGAAGAAGTACTAAAAGAAAATAATTACATTATTGTAGATGTCAGAACTAAAGAAGAATATGATTCTTCACATGTAGTTGGTTCCATAAATATTCCATATGATACAATAGATGAGAATACAGACTTAGATAAATCAAAAACAATAATTGTTTATTGTAGAAGTGGAAAAAGAAGTTCTATAGCATCAGAAACATTAAAAAAATTAGGATATAATGTTTTAGATTTAGGTGCATTTGATAGTATAAATCTTGATAAAGAATGAAAGAGTAATCTTTCTTTTTTATTGTGTTTATGATATTCTATTAATAGGAGGAAAAACATGAAAAAGAATTTAATTATTAGATTAATAATTACCATTCTAGTTGGTTTTATAACATATTATATTACACTACCAGCATTTAATTTACATAGCTTTGGATTTTATATGTTTGTTTTATTTATAATTATATTATTTGAATTAACTGGTATTATTGATCTTAAAAACAACGTTAAGAAAGTATTTAGACAAGGAGTAAATAAAAATAATATTATTAAGAAAAGTTTTCTATATATTGCAATAATATTAGTTTTTATTGGAATATTTTTAGTTAATTTTATATTTTCACCAGTATTTATGAGTAATAAATATAAAAATAGAATTACTATTAGTGAAGATAATAATTTTACTGAAGATATAAAAGAAGTAGATTTTAATGCAATCCCATTATTAGACAAAGATTCTTCATCTAAACTAGGTGATAGAGTTATGGGTCAAATGAGTGAATTAGTAAGTCAATTTGAAGTATCATCTCTTTATACTCAAATCAATTATAATAATGAAATTATAAGAGTTACACCACTTGAATATGCAAATGCTATTAAATGGTTAACTAATAGAAGTGGTGGTGTTAAAGGCTATATAAAAGTTAATTCAGTTAATGGAAAAAGTGAATTAGTTAAATTAGATAAAGGTATGAAATATATGCCTAGTGCTCATTTTAATGAAAATTTATATAGAAAATTAAGATTCTCTTATCCGACAAAAATATTTGGAAAAGAATCATTTGAAATTGATAATGATGGTAATCCTTATTGGATAGTACCAACTATTAAATACTCTGGAGTTGGTTTATTAGAAGAAGTTGAAGGAGTTATAATCTTTGATCCAATAACAGCAAAAAGTGAATATTATAAGACTGGATCTATTCCTACATGGGTTGATCAAGTATATAGTGCATCATTAATAATTGATCAAGTAGATGATTGGGGAATGTATAAAAAGGGATTCTTTAATTCTATATTTGGACAAAAAGGAGTAGTACAAACAACTGATGGATATAATTATATGCTTCAAGATGATGATGTATATTTATATACTGGAATAACATCAATTAGTAGTGATGAATCAAATATAGGATTTATTATTTCAAATTTAAGAACAAAAGAAACAAAATTTTATAACGTTCCTGGCGCAGAAGAATATTCAGCAATGGACTCAGCAAAAGGACAAGTTCAACAAATGAATTACACATCAACATTCCCATTATTAATTAATCTAAATGAAAGACCAACATATTTAATCAGCTTAAAAGATAATGCAGGTCTTGTTAAAATGTATGCATTTGTAGATGTTGAAGATTATCAAAAAGTAGTAGTAAGTGATGCATCAATCGGAGTAACAGAAGCAGCAAGAAATTATTTATCAAATGTAGATATTAATAGTAATAATAGTGTAAATACAGAAAAAGAAATAACTATAAAGTCAATAACAACAAGTATTATTGATGGAAATACATATTACTATATAATAGATAGCGATGATCAAAAATATAAAGCATCAATAAAAGTTAATGAAAATGTTTTACCATTCTTAAATAGTGGAAATAGTATTAAAGTTAAGTATGGTAAATTAAAAAATGTGATAGATATAATAGGAATAGAATGATAATATGCAATGTTGTGTTTTTAGTCAAACAGAAGACAGAAAATATGATTATGTAAAAAAGAATTTTGTATATGTAAACGAATTTATTAAATTTTTTGGGGCATATAAAAATGCCAAAAGATATTTAGTAAGATGTAAAAAATGTAAAGCATTATTTATATATCAATGTTTTAGTACAGAAGTAGGTCAAAAAGAATGCTTTCATGAAGTATACTTACAAGTAAAAGATATAGATGAAGCCAAAAGAATAAATGAATCTACTGATTGGGAAGAATTTATGTCTCAAAAAAATTCTAAAATTGTTCATGATACATATAAAGAAATAAATAAAAGTAGTAAGAAATCAAGAAAAGTAATGATTTCAATTATTACAGTCATAATAGTCTTATTTATAGTGTTATTATCTATTTTACGTTTAAATTAGGCATATTTTAAGGAAAAATGTTAATATTTGCTTGATTTATTGTGGCAAATATAGTATTATTAACTAGAAGTTATTTCTTGGTTTAGATGTACCTCTTACTTCTTTACTCAGATTTAACAGATTATTAGAAAAAGGAGGATTTTTAAAATGGCTTTAAGTAAAGACAAAAAAGAAAGTATTGTTTCTGAATTTGCTAGAAGTAAAGGAGACACTGGTAGCGTTGAAGTTCAAGTAGCTCTTTTAACAGAAAGAATTAACAAATTAACTACTCATATGAAGGAACATACTCATGATTATCATACTAATCGTGGATTACTAAGATTAGTTGGTAAAAGAAAAAACTTACTTGAATATTTAAAGAACGAAGATGTTCAAAGATATCGTGAGTTAATTAAAAAATTAGGTTTAAGAAAGTAGGCACTTGTTTTAAGTGTCTTTTATTTTTGAAAGGAGTGAATTGATGAAAAGAGTATTTGAATACGATTTTCAAGGTAGGAAATTGATAATTGAACATGGAGAACTTGCTAAACAAGCGAGAGGAGCTGTATTAGTTAGATATGATGACACTGTAATTTTATCTACATGTGTTATGAGTAATAATGTATCAACTGCAGACTTTTTCCCATTAACAATATTATATCAAGAAAAATTATACTCTGTTGGTAAAATTCCTGGTGGATTTATTAAAAGAGAAGGTCGTCCAACTGATGCTGCAACATTAACAGCAAGAGTTATTGATAGACCAATTAGACCAATGTTTAATGAGAACTTTAGAAATGAAGTTCAAGTAGTAAATACTGTATTAAGTGTTGATCCAGATCGTACACCAGAAATGACTGCATTATTTGGTACTTCATTATGCTTAGGTATTTCTAGTATTCCATTTGAAGGTCCAGTAGCTGGAGTAATAGTTGGTAAAATTGATGGAGAATTAAAAATTAACCCAACTTGTGAAGAAATGGAAAGAAGTACAATTAACTTAACTGTAGTAGGAACAAAAGATGCTATCAACATGGTAGAATCTGGTTCTAAACAAGTAAGTGAAGAAGAAATGCTAGAAGCTTTAATGTTTGGACATGAAGCAGTAAAAGAATTATGTGCAATTGAAGAAGACATCATTAGTGAAATAGGAGAACCTAAAATTGAAGTTACTTTAGCATCTATTCCAGAAGAATTATCTACTGAAGTAAATAATGATATTAAAGAAAAAATGATTGAAGCAATTCAAATCAAAGACAAACTAGAAAAATATGCAAGAATAGATGAAGTAAAACAAGAAGCAATTGACTTATACACTGAAAAACATGAAGGAGAAGAAGACTTAGAAGAAAAATTAAAACTTGTTAAGAAAGTTGCTGATGAAATTGAAGGAAATGAAGTAAGAAGATTAATAACTAATGAACATATCAGACCAGATGGAAGAGCAATGGATGAAATCCGTGAATTATCTGCAGATGTTGATTTACTTCCAAGAACACATGGTAGTGCATTATTTACAAGAGGTCAAACTCAAGCATTAGCAATCACAACATTAGGTGCTCAAAATGAAGAACAAATTTTAGATGGATTATCATTAGAAGATTCTAAAAAATTCATCTTCCATTATAACTTCCCAGCATTTAGTGTAGGTGAAACTGGTAGATATGGAAGCCCAGGTAGAAGAGAAATCGGACATGGTGCTTTAGCTGAAAGAGCATTATTACAAGTAATGCCAAGTCAAGAAGAATTCCCATATACAGTTAGAGTTGTATCAGAAGTTTTAGAAAGTAATGGTTCATCAAGTCAAGCAAGTATTTGTGCAGGATGTATGTCACTTATGGCAGCAGGTGTTCCAATTAAAGCTCCAGTAGCAGGAATTGCAATGGGATTAATAACTGAAGATGGAACATGTGATTCTAAATATACAATCCTTACAGATATTCAAGGATTAGAAGATCACATGGGAGATATGGACTTCAAAGTAGCAGGTACAAGACAAGGAATTACAGCTTTACAAATGGATATTAAAATTAAAGGTGTAACTCGTGAAGTACTTAAAGAAGCATTAGAAAAGGCACATAAAGCAAGAATGAAAATTCTTGATGTAATGGAAAATACAATACCTGAACCAAGACATGAATTAAGTGAATATGCTCCAAAAATTAGAACAATGAAGATTTCACCAGATAAAATTAAAGATGTTATTGGTAAAGGTGGAGAAACTATTACTAAGATAATTTTAGAATCAAGCAACGTAACATCAGTTAATCATAAAGATGCAGTTAAGATTGATATTGATGACGATGGAAACGTAATTTGCTATCATATGAATAAAGAAGTTTTAGATAAAGCAATTAAGATGATTGAAGACATCGTAAAAGATGTAGAAATCGGAGCTGTATATACTGTAAAAGTAGTTAAAATAGAAGATTTTGGTGCTTTTGTAGAATTATGGCCAGGTTGTGAAGGATTAGTTCATGTATCACAATTAGATAATAAGAGAGTTAATCATCCAAGTGACATCTTAAAAGTTGGTGATGAAATTGTTGTTAAAGCAATCGGATATGATAGAAAAGGTAAATTAAATCTTTCAAGAAAAGAATTATTACCAAAACCAGAAAAAAAAGAAGATAAAAAAGAAGAGAAGAAACATTCTGAAGAATAATTCTTCTTTTTTAGTGCATAAAAAAAGGATGATTTCTCATCCCATAATAACTTATTTAACTAAGTATTTCATTTCTCCCATTCTAGATGTTGGAACAAATCCACTTGGTGCATTAATTACATCAGGTATTCTATTTACTATAGCAGCACAAGTAAGTTCTACAGTAGAAGGTCTTGTAATTACTAAATTAGTATTTGGTTCACCTTCGATTGTCCAATCATTTTTATCACAATCATTTTCACCATATACTTTACCAATACATTGAGTTTCAAGAATTACACCTTGTTTAGTAGTAGTTGTAACAACAGCACTCATACCAGTAGCAGTACCAGCTTTAATATCCATACCTAAAGTAGTTGAATGAATATCAGTATCTGAATATTGTGGAACACATTCTTGAGTTTGACTAACAACATCTAAATGTAATTTGTCACATAACCATCCATTAACATTCCACATATAACTTGGAGTATAATTTCCAGAATTAATGATTTCATTTCTTTCTGCTTCACTAATTCTATCATTAGCTGCAACTTCTTTATCAAATTGTTCACTAGTAAAACCAGCTCCATGAGCTTTAGCTAATGCAATACCATAATCTTCCACATTATATGAAGAACTTCCTTTGATTTTAGTTATTTTTTGAGTAGTACCAGCTAAAGTACTAATTAAATTACCCCAAAATGCATCTTGATATCCAGAACCTGTAATAGTACAATTATTAGCTTTAGCAAGTTCATCAATTTCCAATGTTAATTTTGGATTAGAATTCATAGGATAAAACGCTTCTTCACAAGTTGTAATAGCATTAACTCCATGTTTAGCACATAAAAATAAAGCATCCTTACAATCACTTAATAAACTCATAGTAGTAACAATACATACATCAGCTTTTACTTCACTAAAAAGTTTATCAGCTTCTTCTACAGAAGTAATTTTAACTCCTTTGTCTTCACATCCAATAACACTACCAATGTCTTTTCCAATAACATTAGGATTAATGTCGACAGCGCCAACAATTTCCCAATTATTTTCTAAAACATATCTCATAGTATATTTGGCCATTTTACCACAACCATATTGTATAACTTTCATATAATCCTCCTTAATATAATCATAACACATTTTATATTATAAGAAAATATTTGAATATTATAAGTGTAAATTGACTTTAAAAAACTTTTTTATTATAATATATAGCCACAAAGAAGGGGAAATATCATGATAGCAGTAAATTTAATTGAAAGTTTATTAAGAGTTTCATATTTAATATGTTCAAATTATAAAGCATTGGCTCAATTAGAGTTAGATGGTCAAGAAGGAACAGAAAAATATAACACATTACTAAAAGGAATAAAAGTATTAGAAGGAATAGAAAATGAGCTATATAGTGTACATTATAGTGGATGTAGAATGGGTGCAATAGAAAATAAATCTCTAGCAAAAGAAGCTCTTAAACGTTTAAATAAACAATTTCTAACAGATGATTATGAAAAGATAAATAGACCAGAATTAATAGTATTTAATCAACTTGAAACACCTGATTTATCATTATTAAGAGTTGTGAATAGAGTAATGAACTTTGATGTTAATTTAACATTAGAAAAAAAGGTTAACAGTTCAACAGAAAAAAAATTACATGATCCAGAAATACTTACAAGTGTAGCAGCATTACTAGCTACAAGAGTAGATATTGTTAAATCAATCGATGATATTGAAAGTATTTTAAATATTGAAATAAGGGATAAAAGCAATGATGAAGAAACAAGAAAGAGCCTAATCGAAGCAAAATATGACTATTATAGTATGTTTGAACATAACTTCAATATGCCTGGTTATGAAGAATTTAAAAAGCAAATAAGTATCGCTATGAGAGAAAGTTTAATTGATTTTCTAAAAGATAAAGTATCAAAAATAAATATGGAAATGGCACTTATACCAGGAAATAAAAGAAAAATATTATTAACAACTGTTTATGTAAGAGCGAGATTATTAAATGTAGATGAAGAAGATAAAGAAATTTTAAAAAAGCAAATTCAAAGTCTTATTGATCAACAACAAATACAAGATTCTTATGGTACAAAACTATTTATGAAATTAATAGATCAAAGCTACTACGATAAAGAATGTGAAAATACACTTGGATTATAACATTGTCAAAATTGACAATGTTTTTTCTTTATAATATAATTTTTAATGTAGTAAGGAGTAAAATATGGAGCCATTAGATATATACAAAAGTATTCAATCAATATCTGAAAAAATATATTATACATATATTGCTCTTGCTCAAGAAGAAATTAAAAATGGAATTAATTCTACTAGATATAAAGAATTAATAAAATCAGTAAATATATTAAAAAGTATAGAAGACTCAATTTATAAAGAAATAGAAAAAAATACGATTAAAAATAAAGAGTATGTAAGAAACTTATTATTAAAATTATATCAAGATTCAGAAGAAGAAATAGATTTAGAAAGAACACTTCATTCTCCAGAAAGAATAATATTTAATGATAATCTAGGACGAAAAGCTATTTCTATGAGAATATCAAATAAGTTATCTAGTATTTTTATGAAATTTTATATAGATGATGCAAATATAGATAAAACAGTGTATTTTATAGGAGAAAGTACAAGAGATAAATATTTTTTAGACTTTCTAGATGAATTAATTGTTGAACAAAAAAGTAGTTATTTAAAAAATGTTTTAATTAATTCTAAATATGAATACGCATTTATTAATTGTGGTGAATATGACAATCAAAAGCCTAGTGAAGACTATGATGAATTAATATCAGCTAAGAATTTTTTAGAACTAACTAAATATATAAAAAAGATGAGTGTAATGAGTGAAAAAAGTTTCTTTCATCCAATTAATTCAAGAAGAATACTTTTAACTTTCACATATGTAAGAAGTCTTGTTATACAAATGAGAGAAGAAGAATATAGACATTTAAAAGAAACTATAGATATTATGTTAGAACGCAAAGTTATAAAAGATAGTTATGGAACAAGATGTTTTATTGCAATGTTAGATTATTACTATGAAGATAAAAGAAAATATTCAAAAAAAGGTTACTCATTTAAAAGAAAAATTTAATTTTGATTTTTCTTTTTTTTATGTACTTTTGTAAAAAGTTGTGCTAATATTAATATATAAAATAAAGGAGAGTTGATATGAAAAAGAAATTTTTATTAAGTTTTTTAACTGTATTAACATTATTTATTGGACTTACTTGTGTTAATGCAGCAACAGCCAAAGCACCATCTGTTATTCCTGGACAAGATGATACTTTGTATGGTCAAGTAGATGAAACATTTGACTTTAGTAAAATTAAATTTACAACTTCAAAAGAAGATAATGAAAGAGTTGCTGGAAAATCAAAAATGCAAAAAATAATTTTAGCTCAAAATTATAATAAAGAAACTCAAGCATTAAATGAATCTTGGTTCTCTGCATATTGTTTAAATCCAGAACTAAAATATCCAAAAGAAAATTATGTAAATTATACTAAAGAAAATCCAACAGTAACTAATAATAAAACATTATTAAATGAATATGTTAAATTTGCATTATATAACAAGAAAGAATTAAAAGAAGCTTTCAAAAAAGCTTTAGGTATGAGATTTGAACCTGAAATAACTTATACTTTACCAGAAGGTAAAACAGAAGAAGATCTTATTAATACAATCAAAGCAGGAAATGATAAAGTAACAGTTTATGTAACTAAAATAGTTTATACAGAAGTAACTGCTGCAACAGTAACATTACTTCCAAAAGATTTAGGAAGTCAAGATGAATCAAAATACACTTTAGAATTCACATTAGATGACATTCTATTTAGTAAATTTATAACTGAAAAAGATGCTGAAAAGACATATAATCATGCATTATGGATTATTGAACATAGTTATCCAACATTAGGAATAGAAGAATCATTAGAAGTAGCTGGAGCAAACTATAATAAATTATTAGAAGAAGTTAAAGCATTACATACAGGAGAAACTTTAACTGATGAACAATTAAAAGCATTAGCTGAAAATTATGTTTATTCTACAATTCAATATGCAATATGGAAAGCAAATAATATGTATGTAGAAACAGATGTTAAATTAGGAAAAACTTTAGAAGGAAGTGAACAATTAAATACATTATATGGATATTTAATTGCAGATAGAGATATTTATACTAATTATGGTAATCTAACATTCTCAAATACAATTGATGTTGTAAAACCAGAAGCAGGAAAAGAAGTAGCTAAAGAAACAAAAGATGCGTATTTATATGGACCATATTCAATTTCTTATGATGTATTATCAGTAGAAGGATTTGAAATTAAAATTTCAGGTGACAATAAAGATGTAATTAAATTAATAGATGAAAGTGGAGCAGAAGTTACTAAATTAGGACCAAATCAAAAATTCTATATTCAAGTAACTAAATCATCAAAAATAGCAAGTTTAAAAGTTGAAGCTTCAACTATAAATGCTTATTCATTTAATCCATCAACAGATAGAGGAAGAATTTATTATTCTTATACACCATTAGCTCAAGATGTAATATCTGGTGGAAAAATAGTAGGAGTAAATATTCAAAAAGCATTTGAATTTGCTTATAATCCTAAAACAGGAGTAACAAACATTGCAATATTATTTGCAATAGTAGTATTATCATTTACAGTAGCTTATGTTGTAATTAATAGTAAGAATACTCCAATAGAATTAAATTAAGAAGATGAAAATCTTCTTTTTTTATGCAAAAAAAGTAGTGTTTTAAAAAGTTTTTGCGAATTATATTAATAGAGGAATATATAGAAAGGAGAAAGTTGGAAGAGTTTAGATATAAATTTTTAAACTATTTAAAAACTATTAATTATAAGAAATTTATTATGCCAAGCTTCTTATTATTAATTAATTTATCAAGCTTTATGTTTTTATTTACAATGATTAATAGAAAAGAAGAAAAGATAGAAAGCGCTAGTAAAATTACTTATGATGCTCCAGTAATAGAAGAAATAGAAAAAACAGATGAAGAAACACAAGAACAAGAAGAAATAAAAGAATCAAATGAATGTTCTAATAATGAAGAAAAAATATTTGTTGATATCAAAGGAAGTGTTAAAACTCCCGGTGTATATGAACTAAATATTAATTCTAGAGTTATAGATGCAATTAAAGCTTCTGGTGGATTAAATAAAGATGCAAACACTAATTACATCAATTTATCAAAAAAACTAGAAGATGGTGACGTAATAATCATTTATTCAAATAAAGAAGTAGAAGAATCACAAAAACAAGAAAATATAATAGAAGTACCATGTGATTGTAGTAATATTAAAAATGAAACAAAAGAAGAAGTAAAGCCTTCAAACAATAAAATAAATATAAACACCGCCTCACTAGAAGAACTTCAAACATTAAATGGAATAGGAGAATCAAAAGCAGCATTAATAATTGAATATAGAACTTCAAATGGCAAATTTAAATCTATTGAAGAACTAAAAAATATAAAAGGAATTATTGAATTTAAAAATATAGATTTTTCATATAGTAATGAAAAATTATTACAAAATTTAAATTTTATAATTAGACCCAATAGAATAACAGCAATAACCGGAACAAATGGAACTGGGAAAACAACAATTGTAGATTTAATATTAAGATTACATTCACCAACAAAAGGAGAAATTTTGCTTGATAATATTAATGTCAAAGAAATTGACAAAAATTCATACTTAAAAGAAATATCGGTATTAAATCAAGAATCATATTTATTTAATTTAAGCATAAGAGAAAACTTTAATTTGGTAGAAAACGATATAAAAAAACAAGAGGAAATGTGTAAATTAACAGGAATAGATAAATTTATAAAAACATTACCAAAAGGATATGATACAATTATAGATGAAAATTCTCATAATATATCTGGTGGTCAAAAAAGATTACTTTCTTTAACAAGAACATTACTTAAAGATGCCAAGATATTAATATTTGATGAAGCTACATCTTCGTTAGATACAGATAAGATTCAAAATATTATAAATGTTTTTAATGAACTAAAGAAAAATCATACAGTTATTGTAATAACCCATAAAAAAGAAATAGAGAATATAGCTGATGAGGTAATTACAATAGATGATGGAAAAGTTAAAATAAAAATTCCTCGGATCATCTATATAAGAAAAAAATTATTGATAAATTAATATAATTATGATATTATTTTTAAAATTTAAGTATGAAAGTGAGAAAATGTATGACAGAAAAAGAAAAAAGAGATAAGCAATAATTATATAATGCAAATTATGATAATGAAATAATTGAAGAAATGAAGAAA
>ERZ824600.4122-NODE-4122-length-13138-cov-5.778568_pt1 | contig 13138 bp, 10 predicted proteins | sample MGYA00519933_ERZ824600 | MGnify/ENA primary metagenome ERZ824600 (study PRJEB31778, sample SAMEA3449178) | human gut metagenome | biome: human gut; feature: human-associated habitat; material: faeces | place: United Kingdom | collected 2010/2012 ... | reverse complement strand
GACTCCCCCGATACGGGGGAGGTGGCGCTTGCGCCAGAGGGGGAGCGGTGGCCCGTAGGGCCGGAGGGAGAGAACCTTGCCACAGCCCGAAATGTTTCGGATTGCCGCTAGGTTCTCTCCCCCACCGCCTGCGGGCGGAGCCCCCTCGCAGAGGGGGCCAAGAGGTTTTGGGGACGCGCATTTTTTCTGGTTACACAAACACCGCCTGCACCAGCACCATATACAGGGCGGTGCCCACGGCAATGCTGAGCAGCGTGTTCTTCTTCCACAGGTGCAGCCCCACCACGGCGGCCCCGGCAAGCAGCTCCGGCAGGCCGTGGGCGGGGCCGAGCAGGTCCACGCCGCGCAGGCAGTAGACGACGAGCATCGCCATGATGGCGCAGGGCAGCACCCCGGCCAGATACACCACAAATTTCGGCGTGGGCCGCCCGCCGCCGAACACCACAAACGGCAGGAACCGGATCAGCGCTGTCACGCCCGCCACAACGGCCACAAGCAACGCACCGTGTACATCAAACGGCATGGTCGGCCTCCTTTTTCTGCATAAAACCGCGCAGCACCGTCAAAGCTGCCGTGATGCCCACCATGGACGGGATCAGGAAATCGCTGCTGCCGAAAATCAGCAGACAGACCAGCGACACACCCAGCCCCACCAGCGCGGGGGTATGGTCGCGGCTGGCCTTCCACTGCTCGGTCATAACGACGAGGAACAGCGCGGTCATCGAAAAGTCGATGCCCGTCGTGTCAAACGGCAGCACACTGCCCAGCAGTGCGCCCGCCACGCCGCCCGCGATCCAGTAAAGCTGGTTCAGCAGTGACACCCAAAAATAGTATTTTTTCCAGTCCACGCCCTCGGGCACGCCGCCGCTGCACACGACGGAATAGGTCTCATCGGTCAGCGCAAAAATCAGGTACGGCTTGGCCGCGCCGGTGTCTTTATAGCGTTCCAGCATCGAAATTCCGTAAAACAGATGCCGCGCGTTGACCATCAGTGTCATGATTGCCGCCGAGATCAGCGACGCGCCGCCCGCCAGCAGGTCAATTGCGACATACTGCATGCTGCCCGCGTAGATCAGCCCGCTCATGACCAGCGCCCACCCCGCGCCGTAGCCCTTGCTTTGCAAGAGCACACCAAAGCCCAGCCCCAGCACGATATACCCCGCCATGATGGGCAGGGACCGCACAAAGACGTAACGAATCGTTTTCACTTTTCTTTTCCTCTTTAATCCATTAAAGTGCTATGTTGGGTAGTATAGCACAAAAAAATTCCCCGCGCAAGCGGGGAAAAGGCATTGTTCAATAGTACCGCAAACGGGCACGGACGGATGCTTGCACCGCCCCGGGGGCCCTGCGGCTGCCGCCTCGTTTTACGCCTTCTCGCTCTCCCACCGGGCCACCAGCGGGGCGGCCACAGCGGAAAGCGCCTCCCGTGCGTTGTTGATGGCATTCACGTCCACGGGGGTCAGCTTGTCGGCCTTTTTGTGCTTCAGAACGCGCTCCAGCGTTCTTTCTGCTTCTTTGATTTTAGTACGGGTCTCGCGGTCCAGCGCCTTGCCGGCCTTGCTGCCCAGCGCGGTGTTCACGCGGTAAAGCGCGGCCTCGCCGGCGTTCAGCGCCTCCAGCGCGGCCTTGCGCTCCTTGTCCTGCCCGGCAAAGGCGGCGGCGTTCTCCTTGGCGCGTTTGATCTCGTCCTCGGTCAGGTTCGATGTGCCCGAGATCGTGATGCTCTGCTGCTTGCCGGTGTCCATGTCGCGCGCCTTGACCTTGACAATGCCGTTGGCGTCGATGTCGAACGTGACCTCGATCTTCGGCACGCCCGCCCAGGCGCGCTTGATGCCGCGCAGCGTGAAGGTGCCCAGCAGCTTATTGTCCCTGGCAAACTCGCGCTCGCCCTGCAGCACTTTAATTTGCACCGTTTTCTGGAACGGCGCGGCGGTGGTGAATACCTTGCTGAACCGCGTCGGGATCGTGGAGTTGCGCTCGATCAAATGCGTTGCCACGCCGCCGACTGTCTCGATGGAAAGGGTCAGCGGGGTCACGTCCATCAGCAGCAGATCCTCGCCGGGGCCGGAGAGCATCTCGCCGCCCAGACGTCCGGCCTGCACCGCTGCGCCCAGTGCAACGCACTCGTCGGGGTTCAGCGATTTGGACGGCTCCAGACCGGTCATCCGCACGACTTTGGCCTGCACCGCCGGGATGCGGGTCGAGCCGCCGACCAGCAAAACCTGATCCAGGTCGCTGGCCGAAAGGCGTGCGTCGCTCAGGGCGTTGCGCACGGGCAGGGCGGTGCGCTCGATCAAATCGGCGCAGAGTTCCTCAAATTTAGCGCGTGTCAGCGTAGTTTGCAGGTGCAGCGCACCGTCTGCCGCCATCGTGAGAAACGGCAGATTGATGTCAGTCTGCTTCGCGCTGGAAAGCTCTTTTTTCGCCTTTTCGGCCTCCTCGCGCAGGCGCTGCATCGCCACGCGGTCATTCGTCAGGTCCACGCCGTGTTCGGCCCTGCACCGGTCTGCCAGCCAGTTGACGATGCGCTCGTCAAAGTCGTCGCCGCCCAGAAAGTTATCGCCGCAGGTCGAGAGCACCTGCACAATGCCGTCGCCGATGCGGATGAGCGACACGTCAAATGTGCCGCCGCCGAGGTCGTAGACCATGACGGTCTGGGTGCGGCCATTGTCCAGCCCGTAGGCCAGCGCCGCGGCTGTCGGCTCGTTGATGATGCGGCGCACGTCCAGCCCGGCAATGCGCCCGGCATCCTTCGTGGCCTGGCGCTGGGCATCGTTAAAGTAGGCGGGCACGGTGATGACCGCCTCGGTGACAGGCTCACCGAGATACGCCTCGGCATCGGCCTTCAGTTTTTGCAGGATGAGGGCGCTCAGCTCCTGCGGCGTGTAGCATTTTCCGTCGATGGGCACGCGGGTCTCGCTGCCCATCAGCCGCTTGACGCTGGACACGGTGCGGGGGGCGTTCGTCACGGCCTGGCGCTTGGCGGGCTCGCCCACCAGCCGTTCTCCCACCTTGGTGAACGCGACGACAGAGGGCGTCGTGCGCTGCCCCTCGGCGTTGGGGATGACGACGGGCTTGCCGCCCTCGACCACCGCCACACAGCTGTTGGTAGTCCCCAGGTCAATTCCGATTATTTTTGCCATGGTGGTGCTTGTCCTTTCAAAAAAGACACTTTTGAATCATAATTCTATTGTAGCGCCTGCCGCCGGGAAAAGTGTTGCGATTTCGTAAATAAATTGGGGCGAATTTTATAAACCTGCGGAGCCACCTTCCCACCAGGGGGAAGGCTAAGAAAATGTTGACGCACACACCCCAACGTGCTATAGTTAGTTTAAAGCACTAAAGAGGGGGATTCCTATGGCACGCACCGCAACGGTCACCCGCAATACGCGGGAGACACAGATCACGCTGACGATTGACCTGGACGGCACCGGCAGGGCCGACCTGCACACGGGCATCGGCTTTTTTGACCACATGCTGGACGGCTTCGCCCGCCACGGCCTGTTTGATGTAAGCGTCACCTGCCGCGGCGACCTTGACGTAGACTGCCACCACACAATTGAGGACATCGGCATTGCGCTGGGCACGGCCATAAAAGAAGCGCTGGGCGACAAGGCCGGGCTGGTGCGGTACGGCAGCTGTATGCTGCCGATGGATGAGACGCTGGCACTCTGCGCCGTCGATCTGGGCGGGCGGCCCTACTTTGTGTACGACGCCAGCTTTGCAGGCCAGAGCTGCGGCGGCATGGACACCCAGATGGCGCGGGAGTTTTTCTACGCCGTATCGTACAGCGCCATGATGAATCTGCATCTGAAGGTGCTCTACGGGGAGAATGACCACCATAAGCTGGAGGCCATGTTCAAGGCGTTTGCCAAGGCGCTGGACGCCGCGACGCGCAGAGATGCGCGGATCGACGGCGTTTTGTCCACCAAGGGGACGCTGTAAGGGAGATGCTCGGCGGCGGGAACGACGGGCGCCTATAGAATGCGCCCGCGGCCGTTTCCCGCCGTGGACAGCATATACATTAGGAGGGAAAGCAGTATGTACAAGGACATCATCGACACCATCGGCTTTGTGGAGAACTACGACCCCGAGCTGGGCGCGGCTATGCAGCGTGAGCTGGGCCGCCAGCGGCAGAACATTGAGCTGATCGCCAGCGAGAACATCGTTTCCCCCGCCGTCATGGCGGCCATGGGCAGTGTGCTGACGAACAAGTACGCGGAAGGGTATCCCGGCCACCGTTATTACGGCGGCTGCCAGTACGTCGATCAGGTCGAGCAGATCGCCATTGACCGCGCCTGCAAGCTGTTCGGCGCGAAGTATGCCAACGTCCAGCCGCACTCCGGCGCACAGGCCAACCTGGCCGTCTACTTTGCGCTGCTGAACGTCGGCGACACCGTCATGGGCATGGACCTGTCCCAGGGCGGCCACCTGACCCACGGCTCCCCCGTGAACATGAGCGGCAAGAACTACAACTTTGTCTCCTACGGCGTCTCCGCCGAGGATGGCCGCATCGACTACGCCGCACTGGCCAAGCAGGTCGCGAAGGTCCGCCCCAAGCTGCTGGTCGCCGGTGCGTCGCCCTATCCCCGCGCCATCGACTTTGAGAAGCTGGCCGAGATCGCCCACGGCTACGGCGCGATGCTGATGGTCGATATGGCGCACATTGCGGGTCTTGTCGCAGGCGGCCAGCACCAGAGCCCCGTGCCCTACGCCGACGTGGTCACCACCACGACCCACAAGACGCTGCGCGGCCCCCGCGGCGGCCTGATTTTGACGAACAACGAGTATATCATCAAGCGCATCAACTCCGCCATCTTCCCCGGCACGCAGGGCGGCCCGCTGGAGCACGTCATCGCCGCGAAGGCCGTCTGCTTTGGCGAGGCGCTGAAGCCGGAGTTCAAGGAGTATGCCCGCAAAATCGTTGAGAACGCGAAGGCGCTTGAAGCCGAGCTGACCGCCCGCGGCGTGAAGCTGGTCTCCGGCGGCACGGACAACCACCTGCTGCTGATCGACCTGACCGACGAGGACTGCACCGGCAAGGAGCTGGAGCACAATCTGGACGAGGTGCACATCACCGCGAACAAGAACACCGTCCCCGGCGAGAAGCGCAGCCCGTTTGTGACGAGCGGCGTGCGCATCGGCACCCCCGCCGTCACGACCCGCGGCATGGGTCCCGACGAGATGAAGGTGATCGCCGACTGCATTGCAGACTGCGTGTTTGACTTTGCGAACAAGAAGGACGAGGTCGCCAGGAAGGTCGAGGAGCTGACGAAGAAGTTCCCGCTGTATGAATAAGCCTTGATTGAAAAATAGAAAGCCGCTGCCTGTGGTTACACATGGGCAGCGGCTTTTGTTTGTGCGCAGGGGCGGATTTCCTATCCGCCCGCGGGGTTGGCGGCGGAAGGTTTACGGATTGCCGCTGTAGGGGGCGGCGTCCCCGACGCCCCGCGGAGCGGTCAAGACCGCTCCCTACGATGCGAAAGATAAACGGGCGGCAACGGCAAGGCTGCGGGCCGGGCATGCCCGGCCCCTACAGGGTGGCTTTGTTTGTGCGTAGGGGCGGATTCCATATCCGCCCGCGGGGTTGGCGGCGGCGGAAGGTTTACGGATCGCCGCTGTAGGGGGCGGCGTCCTCGACGCCCCGCGGAGGTGAGCGGCGACGGGAGGTACACGGGAGGGATGAATTCCTCCCCTACGGATATACCGTTGACGGCAGTTTCCCGGGAGGTGGCGGAGGGGTCAAGACCCCTCCCTACAAAGCAAACCGTTAAGGGGGATTCAACCGTTAGGCTGCGGGCCGGGCATGCCCGGCCCCTACAGAGGCATTCATGATAGCCACGCCCTCGCGAGCGCCTGCGCCACCTTCTCCACATCGTCCTCCTTCAGGGCCGAGTACCCCGCTACCACGGTATCCGCCCGGCAGCGCTCGGGCCGGGCGAGATAATACTCACTCAGGCCGCGCAGCCGCACGCCCTGCTGCGCCGCGGCGGCGACCATGGCACGCTCGCCGCCGGCTCCCGGCAGCGTCAGCAGAAAATGCAGCCCGCTGTGTACGCCGTCCAGCTCCACGCCCGGCAGCGCCGCGCGCAGTGCTGCCGCAAACGCCTCCATGCGGCGCTTGTAGGCAAGGCGCATCCGGGCAAGATGCCGCGTGAAATACCCGCCCGCCATGAACTCGCAAAGCGTCTGCTGCTCAAAGCGGCTGACCGTGTTGGCGTAGGTCGCAAAATCCCGGCGATAGCGCGCCAGCAGGCTTTGCGGCAGCACCATGCAGGCAATGCGGATGCCCGGGGCCAGGCTTTTTGAAAACGTCGTCAGGTAGACCACCGGGCCGTCCGGGCCCGCCATGCCCTGCAAACTGGGCAGAGGGCGCGTATCAAAGCGAAACTCCGAGTCGTAGTCGTCCTCCAAAATGTACCGCCCGGGCCGGGCCGCTGCCCAGGCCAGCAGCTGGGCACGGCGGGTCGCGGGCATCGTAACACCCGTCGGAAAGTGATGACTGGGCGTCAGATAGCAGAGGTTTGCGCCGCTTTTTTCCAGCGCGTCGGCGGGCAGGCCCTCGCGGTCAATGTCCACCAGCGTGCAGGGAATGCCGCTGTTCTGCAGGACCGTCCGCGTGCGGAAGTAGCCGGGGTTCTCGATGGCCGCCATGCCGTCGCTGAACAGGTGCGCCAGGCACCCGAGCAGATACTCAATGCCCGCGCCGACGACGATCTGCTCCGGCGTGCATTCCACACCGCGGTACACCGACAAATATTCCGCGATCTGTGTGCGCAGCGGGGCGTCGCCCTGCATTTCGCCGCGCTGTAAAAGCTCGGGCCGCTGGTAGAGCAGCTCCTTCTGGATGCGTCCCCAGCTGCGTGCCGGGAACAGCGCCGTGTCCACGCTGCCGGTGGACAGGTCGTAGACCGGCTGCGGCGCGGCGGGCGGCTGCGGTGCAGGGGCGACGGGGGCGCGGCGGGCGCGGCTGTGCAGCATGCCGTAGGTCTTTTGCACATAAAAGCCGCTGCGGGGGCGCGGCTCGGCCAGACCCTCGGCGGCCAGCATCTGGTAGGCGGCGTCCACCGTGTTGACGCTGACGCCCTGCTGCGCAGCCATCGTGCGGCGGCCCGGCAGCGGCGTTCCGGGTGCGCGCTGGCCGGTGCGGATCTCATCCGCCAGGGCGGCGTACAGCTGCTCATACAGCGGCGTTTTTTGGTCGGCATCCAACTCTATCATGACAGTCCTCCACACTGGCCCCATAAAAAAATTAAAAACTGAGCATTTATTCAGAGCCAGAAATCAGTATAATAAAAACATACCTTCCCGGAAGGAAAATGTCAATAGAGGTGTACGAAACTATGTCTACCGCAACGATGTGGCTGCTGCTGTTCGTCGTAGCAGCCCTGGCACTGCTGATCGCAGCGCTGACCAAAACGAAATTCACTGTGCAGAAGATCAGCATCATCGGCATCATGGCCGCGCTGAGCTTTGTCGCGTATGAGTTCTTCCGCATCCCGAACGTCTTTGGCACGGGGTCCAGCTTCCATCTGGGCAACACCTTCACAGCGCTGACCGCCATGCTGCTGGACGGTGTGTCCGGCGGTCTGGCCGGTGCCATCGGCCTGGCGCTGGCCGACGTTGTCGCCGGTGACCCGGGCTACGCCATCACGACCTTTATTCTGAAATTCATCATCGGTCTGGTCTGCGGCGCGGTGTCCCACAAGGTCATCCACCTCAGGACCTTCCCCACCGGCAGCAAGTTCAAGTACGTGGCCGCCGTCACTGCGTCGGCCTTCAGCGGCCTGCTGGTCAACGTGTTCACCGACCCGTTCATCGGCTACTTCCGCAACTTGTACATCTTTGGCCAGCCCGCGGAGTTCGTCTCCGTCGTGACCAAGATAGCCAGCGGTGTGACGCTGGTCAACTCCCTGCTCTCCACCGTCTGCGCCGTTGTCCTGTACATCGCCCTGCGCCCCGCCCTGGAGAAGGCACATCTGCTGCCGAAGGAGTAAAAAACACAGCTATCCTCATTTCTGTTTACCCCCGCTTCGGCGGGGTTTTTGTTTTGCGGCAAATTATGTAAAAATTGCAAAAAGACTGGCGTTCCGGTGGGAAATGGTGTAAAATGGACTTACATATTGTGTAAACACTCCATGCTCCCACGCGAAAGGATCCTTTCATGGCAGGCAAAACCAAATCACAAAAGAAAAAAGCGCTGGATATGCGCAGCAAGATGTATCTGGTGCTGGCTCTGTGCAGCGTCATGCTGCTGGTCAGCGTCGGCATCTCGCTGGTGCTCATCGGCGGCATCGACCTCGGCGGCGCGGACGCCCAGAGCGTGTCCGCTGTGGACAGCGCGTCCATGGTCGTCGAGAGCGGCTATAATAAAGAGGAAAACACCATTGATACCCAGGCCTACACCTCGACGATCCTTGAGCAGACCTCCGACGCGGGCGACAGCTATGTGGACGAGACGCTGTTTCTGGGCGACAGCAACACAGCCCGCATGTACCGCATGTTCGACTATTGCAGCTACGACAACGCCATCGGCTCGGTGGGCATGACCGCCAAGAGCCTGGCGACCTTTGCCTGCGTGCAGGTAAGCACTTCGTCCGGCTACATCACGATGCCCCAGGCCGTGGCGAAATTGCAGCCGCGCCGGGTCATCCTGACCTTCGGCACGAACGACCTGAACCCCGGCTATAAGGCCGCGGACTTCGTCAAAAACTACCAGACCGGCATCGAGGCCATCGTCACCGCCTACCCCAGCGTGGACATCATCGTCAACGCCATCCCGCCCATCGGGCAGCAGCACTCCAACCAGAGCCTTACCCAGACCCAGGTGGACGAGTACAACAAAGCGCTCGTCGAAATGTGCCAGGAGAAGGGCTGGAAGTTCCTGAACAGTGCCGAGGTGCTGAAGGATTCCGTCACCGGCTACGCCAAGAGCGGCTATGTGGAGACGAGCGACGGCATCCATCTGACCCGCACGGCGATGGACGCGCTGTTCAACTACATCCGCACCCACAGCTACATTACCGAGGATGACCGCCCCGCGCTGACGACGATCCCGAAGCACACCGGCGACAAGGACGCCGTGGTCTACACGGTGCCGGTCGTTGTGCCGGCCGAAACCGCCACCCCCGAGCCCGAGGCGACCGAGACACCGGCCAGCAGTGAGGCCGAGGCCACCGCCACCCCGGAACCTGAGGTGACCGCGACACCTGAGCCGACTGCAACGCCGAGTCCCACACCCGAACCGACTGCAGAGCCGACACCGGCACCCCCTGAGCCGACTACAGAGCCGACACCGACACCCCCCGAGCCGACTGCGGAGCCGACACCCACGCCCCCGGAGAACACCTCCGATGCAGATGTTCCCGCCGGGAATGACGGAACTCAACCTACATAAAACATCGACCCCCGCAGCACCTGACGCTGCGGGGGTCTTTTTCTTATGCTTTTTTGCCGAGCAGCTCGGTGCGGATATACCGGAAGCAGGCGTCCTCGCCCTCGTCGCGCAGGATCAGCAGGCAGGTCTCCAGCTCCTTGCGGGTCTCGGGGTGCAGGATGTAGTGGTCCCTGCTGCGGTCATAGTACTCCCACGCCGCTGCGTCGGTGTACTTGTCGCCCTTATAGTTCTTGCTGGCGGCAATGCGGTCACAGACCATCTCGGCCACGTAGCGGGCGGGCATCCGCATACCGGCCATGGCGTGGTCGCCGTCCGGCGCGTAGTCAATCCAGTATTCCAGATGGTGCTTGTTGCGGCCCTTATGGTGCAGCCAGGCGGCGCTGTAGCCCTCGGCCTGGCGCTGGGCGTTGTTGGGGCTGCACGTCCCCTGCCAGTATTTGGCCCCGGCCCAGAACTCCACGGGGGCCAGCTTGCTTAAATCGTGGGTCAGGCCCTGCCAGTACAGCCCGCAGCGGAAGCAGTTTTTCATCACCAGCATTTTGTGATGGCGGATCGTTTTGTAGTGTTTAATGGGATGCCACAAGGTCTTTTTTCCTCCCCGGGATCATGAGTTTTGCCAGCACCGGCAGCAGCATACAGCTGATCGGCACAAACGCAAAGTGCCACAGCATCGGTATAAGGTGGGTATGGATCGCAGCGTGCGCCTTGGACAGCACCATCCAGGACGCCGGGGCCGCCAGTCCCAGCCCCCAGACGATGCACGGTGGCACCAGCTGCGCCGCCGTGCCGCGGCGTAGGCAGGCAACAACGCTCACCGCGCCGACCAGCAGCGCAAACAGCAGCAGCTGCCATGCCGTGACGCTGACGGGCCCGAGCTGCAAAAGCGGCTCCGTACTCTCACGGAAATACTGCGCGAGCACCTGCGGCACGTTCACGTCCCGCACCGCGCCGTCCGTCAGGCTGACGCGGTCCGTGACGGCACGGGTCATGTTCTGCCAGGCGTCCGCCGCGCTGCCGAAGCAGAGCCATTCCTGTGCGAACCAAAGCGCCAGCGCCGCAGTCACACCGCCCAGCGCCGAGACACCCGCCCCGACGGTGCGGCCCAGCCAGACGAGCGCGCCGTGCGGGTCGCGCCGTACAAAATACGCCTTGGCTGCCGCGTAGCAGAGCGGGATCTCACACAGGATCAAAAATGTTGTGATAAATTCAAACCCGCACATGCAGCGCACCATGCAGGCGGCGGCCACCAGCGGCCAGCACCCGCGGGGCGTTTTGCCGCGCACGCGGGTGCAATGGCAGAGCCAAAGCGCCGCCAGCAGCGGCAGCAGCCAGGTCCAGAGGCACCAGTACAGGTCCTTCATGCCGCGCTGCAGCCAGGGGGCCAGCAGCACCGACGCAAACCCGAACGCTGCCGCCAGCGGGCCGAATTCTTCCCACACGGCCAGCGCCGCAAGCAGCTCCGCCGCGTAGAACAGCGTGCTGTTCAGCCAGTAGAGGGCGGTCTCCCGCGCCAAACCGTCGGGCAGCCAGTGCCGCAGCAGACGGTTGACCCTGCCGAACAGCCAGCCCTGCAAGCCCGACTGGTGGGTGTAGGGGTGGAACGCCGCCGCGTCGGTGGGGGTGTCGTCCCGGAACAGTGCGCGGTTCGTGTCGTCGCTCCAATCGTCGGTGTAGACACCCAGAAAGCCGCCGGGGGCGTACTGCCCCTGCTCCATCTGGTGGATGCGGCCATAGACGAGCGTCTGGGAGCCTGTATCCCACACGCCGGTCAGGTAGGCGCTGGCATTGTGCCGCACCGTGGTCAGCAGCGCGGCCAGCGCCAGCACTGCCAGCAGGGTCGCCGCGCCGCGCAGGGGTGCGGGCAGCGTCTGCCATATTCCTTTTGCTTTTGTCAATGTTATCGATCCCATTTGTCGCACAGCGCAGCGATCTGGCTGGCAAATTTTGCAAGGTCCTTGTTGGCCCCGCCCTGGTTGTGGCGGATGACCTCCAGCAGGCGCTGGCCCATGTTGGCCAGCCGGTCATAGGCCGCGCTGGTGCGCACGGTCTCGGCGGATTTCGTCTTGATGATCTTTTGGGTGTTGCCGACCTCGGCGCAGGCGACGCGGCCCTCGGCGGCGATCCAGATCGAGCCGTTGTAGGGGGCGTCGGCCTCGTAGCCCTCCTCCTTCAGATGGTTGGCCCAGTGCTCGGCGACGGCGTCCTCGCCGTGGTTGACAAAGACGAACTTCGGCTTTTCGTCAAAGGCGCGGAGCCAGGCTTCCAGCCCGTCCTTGTCGGCGTGACCCGAAAGCCCGCCCAGCTGCGCAATGCGGGCCCTGACCTGCACCGGCTCGCCAAAGAGCTTGACCTCCTGCGCGCCGTTGACCAGCGCGTTGCCTAAGGTGCCGGGGCTTTGGTAGCCGACGAACAACACCGTACACTCGGGCCGCCAGAGGTTATATTTTAAGTGGTGGCGGATGCGGCCCGCGTCGCACATGCCGGCGGCGGAGATGATGACCTTGGGCGTCGGGTCGCCGTTGATGGCCATGGATTCCTCTTTCGTCTCGCTGACGTGCAGACCCGGGAACTGCAGGGGGTTTCGGCCACTCTGCACCAGGGCGAGGGCTTCGTCGTCGTAGCACTCGGCAAAGTTTTCCCGGAAGATCGTGGTGGATTTGCTCGCCAGCGGGCTGTCCACAAAGACCGGGAAGTTTTCGTGGCCCTTGATACGGCCCTCGGCCTTGATCTGACGGATAAAATACAGAAGCTCCTGTGTGCGGCCCACGGCAAAGCTGGGGATGACGACATTGCCGCCCTTGTCGAACGTCGATTGCAGCACGGCGCTCAAATCGCCGATATAATCCGGTTTCGGGCCGTGGCTGCGGTCCCCGTAGGTGGATTCCATGACAAGGTAATCCGCGTGGCCCGGGTTGGACGGGTCCTTGATGAGCGGCTGATGGGTGTTGCCGATATCGCCCGAGAAAACGATGATCTCCGGCGTGCGGCCCGGCTCCGCAATGCGCAGCGAGACGGACGCGCTGCCCAGCAGGTGCCCCACATCGGTAAAGCGCATCTCGATTTTGCCGGTTGGCCCGTCGAACAGCGTCTGCCACGCCTCATAGGGGCAGGGCACAAACTGCTTCATGACGTTCTGCGCGTCCTCGACGGTGTAGTCCGGCTCGATCATCTCGGCGCCGCTGCGCATGGCCTTGCGGTTTTTCCACTCGGCCTCCTGCTCCTGAATGTGGGCGGAGTCCTCCAGCATGATGGCGCAGAGGTCGCGGGTCGCATCGGTGGTATAGATGGGGCCGCGGTAGCCGTTTTTGTACAGGTACGGGATGCGGCCCGAGTGGTCGATGTGCGCATGGGTCAGCAGCAGTGCCTCATAAGTGCCGGGCGCGCAGGGCAGGTCGGCGTTCTCATACACGTCGCGGCCCTGCTCCATGCCGCAGTCGATCAGAAAGCGGTGTCCCGCCGCCTCCAGCTGTGTGCAGCTGCCGGTCACTTCCCGGTCAGCGCCTAAGAATGTGAGCTTCATGTGGGAGAACCTCCTTTATTTGGGGATGTTGGGGGGGAACCGGGAATGAGAGGCCACGGTCAGTTGCGGGCGGCATATATGCCGCCCCTACAGAGCAGTGATTTAAAGCAGAGGCCATCGCGGGAACAGCAGCCGTTAAAAACCGCGGGGGTTCGGGGGAACACCCGAATTTAAGGTGGAGGAAGGCTCGGCGGCGTTAAGAACGGACAGTAATACTG
>ERZ824600.4120-NODE-4120-length-13140-cov-2.961100_pt1 | contig 13140 bp, 9 predicted proteins | sample MGYA00519933_ERZ824600 | MGnify/ENA primary metagenome ERZ824600 (study PRJEB31778, sample SAMEA3449178) | human gut metagenome | biome: human gut; feature: human-associated habitat; material: faeces | place: United Kingdom | collected 2010/2012 ... | reverse complement strand
TTACGTGTCCCTGGTGGCTCTTTTTATTTTTTACATAGATTTGACATATCACTGCTTTCTGATTTTACAAAGAAACAATAAGATTAGTGGCGTTAAGAGAAAACAAAACAAACACAACAAAATGGGTAGAAACAGAAAGGAAGTTTTTATTATGAGAAAGATGATCACAATGGCAGTAACCGCAGCTCTTGCAATTTCAACATTGACTGCATGCGGAAAGACAGATAAAAAGGAGACTACAGCGTCAACAGCAGCAACCACCGCATCAACAGCAGCAACTACCGCTTCTACAGAAGCTAAGACAGAGGCTAAGACTGAGGCCAAGACAGAGGCTAAGGATACATCTGCTGCAGCAGCTGAGTCTAAGGCAGATGCACAGACTCCTGTATCTGGAAGCGTCGCAACTGATGGTTCTACTTCTATGGAGAAGGTAATCGGTGCTCTTGGTGAGGCATTTACAAAGGCAAATCCAGATGCTACCTTTACATACAACCCAACTGGTTCTGGTTCTGGAATCACTGCTGTATCTGAGGGACGCTGCGATATCGGTCTTTCCAGCCGTGCATTAAAGGATGAGGAGAAGAGCCAGGGCTTAGTAGAAACTACACTGGCACTTGATGGTATTGCAATCATTGTTAATAAGGAGAATACAGTAGAGGATCTTTCTCTTGATGATATCGCAAAGATTTACACTGGCGAGATCACAAATTGGAGTGAAGTTGGCGGAGAGGATGCTGATATCGTTCTGATTGGCCGTGAGGCAGGAAGTGGTACAAGAGATGGTTTCGAGTCTATTACAGGTACATCTGATTCCTGCAAGTATCGTCAGGAGCTTACATCTACAGGTGATGTTATCACAACTGTTTCCAGCAATCCAGGTGCAATCGGATATGCATCTTTAGCAGCAGTAAAGGATACTGTAAAGAAGGTATCAGTAGGTGGTGTTGAGGCAACTGAGGAAACAGTAAAGGATGGTTCTTATAAGGTACAGCGTCCATTCGTTCTTGTTACAAAGGATGGTACTGAATTATCAGAGGCAGCACAGGCATTCTTCGATTATGTAACTTCAAAGGATGCAGCAGATATTATTTCGGCAGCAGGTGCTGTTGCGGTAGCAGAATAATCACAATTGGAAGGGTGCGAGGATTTATGAAGAGCAAAGAGAGTCTGTTAGAGACAGTAGTACATGGCATATTTTTGATTCTCGGACTGATTACGGTCGGATGTGTATTGTTAATTACAGTTTATCTGGTAATTTCCGGTGTGCCGGCAATCGCAAAAATTGGTCTGTTTCAGTTTTTATTTGGCACAAAATGGGCATCGACCGCCTCTGAGCCATCATTTGGAATCTTACCGTTTATCATGACAAGTATTTACGGAACAGGAGGTGCAATTTTGCTTGGTGTTCCAGTCGGATTTTTCACATCTGTCTACCTGGCAAAGATTGCATCACCAAAGGTAAGAGGTGTTATTGAGACAGCTGTCAGCCTTTTAGCAGGTATTCCGTCTGTTGTTTATGGTCTTGTCGGTATGCTGATTCTTGTGCCTGGTATCCGCAAATTGTTTAATGTGCCAGATGGTGCAAGCCTTCTGGCAGCGATTATCGTACTTGCAATCATGATTTTGCCGTCTATCATTAAGGTTTCACTGAATGCGCTTGAGGCAGTGCCAAAGGAATATGAGGATGCATCACTTGCACTTGGTGCGACAGATATTGAGACATATTTTAAGGTGTCAGTTCCGGCTGCAAGAAGTGGTATCGCAGCAGCAGTTGTATTAGGTGTGGGCCGTGCAATTGGCGAGGCAATGGCAGTTATGATGGTTTCAGGAAATGTTCCAAATATGCCGTCATTGTTCCAGAGTGTTCGTTTTTTGACAACTGCTGTTGCCAGTGAGATGTCATATTCAGCAGGACTGCAAAGACAGGCGCTGTTTTCAATTGCGTTAGTGCTGTTTTTGTTCATCATGCTGATCAATGCAACACTGAATTTTTTCTTAAAGCATGAGAAAGCCTGAAAAACGGATTCATAAAAGGAGTGAGTAAGATGACAAAACAGGAAGCAATAGGGGCGTCGCAGACAGCAAATGTAAAATCGGTAATGACAGTGCGTGCCGCTGCAAAGAATGGACCAGGGGTAAAGCGCAAGCTTTATATAGGTCTGATGAAGTTTTTGATGGGGCTTTCCATAACAATTACATGTGGACTTGTATTGTTTATGATCGGATATGTATTATATAGAGGTGTTCCGAATATAAGCTGGAAGCTGGTGTCCACATCTCCAAGCTACCTAGATGACAACATTGGTATTTTGCCTGATATTTTAAATACACTTTATATTGTAATTGCAACACTTGTAATTGTACTTCCGCTTGGTGTTGGTGCTGCAATATATCTGACTGAGTATGCCACAAACAAAAAAATAGTTGGCATGATCGAGTATGCAGCAGAGACACTTTCAGGTATTCCTTCTATTATATATGGTCTTGTAGGAATGCTGTTTTTCTGTCAGTTTTTAAGCTTGCAGACATCTCTTTTAGCAGGTGCGCTTACTCTTGTGATCATGAATCTTCCGACAATCATGCGTACAACCCAGGAGAGCTTAAAGACAGTTCCGCAAAGCTACCGTGAGGGTGCATTTGGACTTGGCGCAGGAAAGTGGAGAGTTATTCGTACCGTTGTACTTCCAGGATGTATTGATGGTGTAGTGACAGGATGTATTCTTTCTGTCGGAAGAATTATCGGTGAGTCAGCAGCGCTTCTTTTCACCGCAGGTCTTGCACATGCAGTAAATGGAATGATAGATGGTCTTCACAGTGCAGGTGCAACACTTACAGTTGCGCTTTACATGTATGCTAAGGAGCAGGGTGAGTTTGGTGTTGCATTTGCGATTGCAGCAATCTTAATGGTATTAACCGTGTTTATCAATTTAACTGCAACTTTGTTAGGTAAGTATTTTCAGAGGAGGAAGAATCAGTGAGCAGCGTAATTACTGTAAAGGATATGTGTCTGTGGTATGGACAGGTGCAGGCATTAAAAAATATTAATATCAATATTGAGGAGAAGAGTATTACGGCGCTGATTGGTCCTTCTGGCTGTGGTAAATCCACATTCTTAAAGTCGTTAAACAGAATGAATGATCTGGTGCCTGGTGTGAAGATTACAGGCGATCTTCGTTATCGCGGCGAGGACATTTTTGATCCAAAGTTAAATGTCAATGAGCTTCGCAGAAATATCGGAATGGTATTCCAAAAGCCAAATCCATTTCCAATGAGCATCTATGACAATATCGCATACGGACCGCGCACCCATGGAATTACAAGCCGTGCAAAGCTTGATGAGATCGTGGAAAATTCCTTGAAGGGCGCAGCTATCTGGAATGAAGTAAAGGATAACTTGAAAAAATCGGCACTTAGCTTATCAGGAGGACAGCAGCAAAGACTTTGTATTGCACGAGCACTTGCTGTTGAACCAGATGTACTTTTGATGGATGAGCCAACAAGTGCGCTTGACCCGATTTCTACATCAAAGATAGAAGAGCTGGCAAGCGAATTAAAATCACAGTACACAATTGTTATGGTTACGCATAACATGCAGCAGGCCGTGCGTATTTCTGATTACACCGCATTTTTCCTGCTTGGTGATCTGATAGAGTATGGTGAGACACAGAAGATCTTCGAGCAGCCAAAGGATAAGAGAACTGAGGATTATATTACAGGACGTTTTGGCTAATGGAAATAAAAAAAGTGAGGTGAAGACATGAGAAGCAAGTTTGACGAGCAGCTAGCGCTTTTGAATCGTGATCTGACAAAGATGGGATCGCTTTGTGAGGAGGCGTTAGCATTAGCGGCAAAGGCACTGGCAAATGCAGATGGACAGACAGCAGCAAAAATCGCACCGATAGACAGTGAGATTGACCAGATGGAGCGCACTATTGAGTCGCTTTGTTTAAAGCTTTTGCTACAGCAGCAGCCAGTTGCGAGAGATTTAAGACAGATCTCAGCAGCACTTAAGATGATTACAGATATGGAACGTATCGGTGATCAGGCATCCGACATTGCAGAGATTATTGGATTCTTAAATGGAAGAATCGGAACGGATGCACAGTATATTTGTCAGATGGCAGTAGCTGCAATGCGTATGGTGACAGAGAGTGTTGAGGCTTATGTAAAGCGTGATGTAGCAATGGCAGAGGCAACAATTCAGCACGATGATGTGGTCGATGATCTTTTCTTAAAGGTAAAGGAGTCGCTTATTCAAATGATCTCAGAAAATCCAAAGGACGGCGAGTATGCACTTGATCTTTTGATGATTGCAAAGTATTTTGAGCGAATCGGAGATCATGCGACAAATATCGCAGAGTGGGTTGTATTTTCTGTTACAGGTGTGCATGAGCAGGGATGAATTAAATTAGAGCAAAAAAGGGGCAGATGAAGAGTCTGCCTCTTTTCGTTTTTTTTATAAACAATCTAAATTTTATATAAATTATATTGACTGTTCTATTTTGAACGCTATAATAGTTTCTATCTAAAAAGAAGGGAGCAGCAGATAATGGTTAAGTTGTTAAAGAAGCTTACATGGAAAGATTTTATTCTGGCGGCAGTTGCATTTGTGTTTATTATCGTGCAGGTGTGGCTTAGTCTGACAATGCCAGATTATATGTCTGAAATTACAAAGCTTGTCCAGACTAAGGGCAGTAAGATGAATGATATTTTGATAGCAGGAGGCAAGATGCTTGCATGTGCACTAGGAAGTTTGCTTGCGGCAGTATGTACATCAATATGTGCATCAAAAATTTCATCTAATTTTTCTGCCAATTTAAGAGGACAGGTTTTTCATAAGGTGCAGTCCTTTTCAATGGAAGAAATTGGAAATTTCTCTACTGCAAGTTTAATTACACGTTCTACAAATGATATTACACAGGTACAGATGCTGATTGTTATGGGTCTGGAGGTTTTACTTAAGGCTCCTATAATGGCAGTGTGGGCACTGTGCAAGATTTCTACAAAGAACTGGCAGTGGACTGCTTCAACTGGTTTGGCTGTTGTTGTACTGCTTAGCTTTGTTGGTGTTTGCGTGGCTGTTGCGCTTCCAAAGTTTAAAAAGCTGCAGAGTCTGACAGATAATTTAAACCGTGTCACTAGAGAAAATTTGACAGGCTTAAATGTAGTTCGTGCTTACAATGCAGAAGGTTATCAGCAGAAGAAATTTAATGATGCAAATGATGAGCTGACGAAAACGCAGCTGTTTGCAAACCGTACTATGGGAACTATGATGCCGGGAATCCAGATGGTAATGAATGGATTGATGTTAGCAATTTACTGGATCGGCGCTTATTTGATCAGCAATGCTCAGATGTTTGACAAGCTGACTATCTTCTCAGATATGATCGTATTTACTCAGTATGCTATGCAGGTCGTTATGTCCTTTATGATGCTTGTCATGATTTTCGTGCTTCTTCCGCGTGCGAGCGTATCAGCAAAGCGTATTAATGAAGTGCTTGATATGCCGCTCTCGATTAAGGATGGCACAAAAGAGAATGGAATTGACGGCAAAAAGGGTGAAGTTGAGTTTCGCAATGTATCTTTTTGTTATCCAGATGCAGAGAAGGATGTTATTGAGGACATTTCCTTTACTGCTCATAAGGGTGAAACAATTGCCTTTATCGGTTCAACTGGCTGTGGAAAGAGTACTGTGATCAACATGATTCCGCGTTTTTACGATGCGACAAAGGGAGAGGTGCTTGTCGATGGCGTTAACGTAAAGGAATATACACAGAAGGCACTTAGAAATAAGATTGGATATGTTTCACAGAAGGCTGTTTTATTTACAGGAAGCATTAAAAGCAACGTTGCCTATGGAGATAATGGTACAAAAGGCTTTACTGATGATGATGTTAAGCAGGCAATTGAGACTGCGCAGGCAAAAGAGTTTGTTGATAAGACAGAGGGCGGCGTAGATGCTTTTGTGGCACAGGGAGGATCTAATTTCTCAGGAGGACAAAAGCAGCGTCTGTCAATTGCACGTGCGATATGCCGTCACCCGGAGATTTTAATTTTTGATGATTCATTTTCAGCACTTGACTACAAGACAGATCGTGTTCTTCGCGATACATTAAGAAAAACTTGTGCAGATGCAACGCGTTTCATTGTGGCACAGCGAATTGGTACTATACGCGATGCGGACAAGATTATTGTGCTTGATGATGGAAAGATTGCCGGAATGGGCAAGCACAATGAGCTGATGGAAACTTGCGAGGTATACCGTCAGATCGCATATTCACAGCTGTCAAAGGAGGAGCTTGCATAATGGAAAATAAAGAATATACCCCTGGACAGAACCGCCCGGGCAGAAGAGGCGGTATGCGTGGACCTGGCATGGGAAGAGGTCCTGCTGAGAAGGCATCTGATTTTAAAGGAACATGGTCAAATCTGATTTCGTATTGCAAAAGCTATCTTCCGGTTGTGATCATTGCACTTATCTGCGCGGCAGGAGGCACGGTTTTGACGCTTCTTGGACCAGATAAGCTGTCAGAGATGACAAAGGAAATTGGAAAAGGTCTTGTAACAGGCGTTGATATGGACGCTGTTTCTAAGATTGGATTTACATTAATTGCATTTTATGTGTGCGGTGCTTTGCTGTCATTTGGTCAGCAGTGGATTATGGCAACAGTGACACAAAATATTTCAAAAAAGCTTAGAGGTGATATTTCAGGAAAAATTAACCGTCTGCCGATGAGCTATTACAGCCGCTCTACGACAGGTGATATCCTCTCACGTGTCACAAATGATGTTGATACGATATCACAGTCTATGAATCAAAGCATCGGAAATCTTGTCTCCGCAGTTACGCTTTTTGTCGGTTCACTTTTTATGATGTTTAAAACAGATGTGATTATGACGATCACTGCAATTGTGGCGACATTGATTGGCTTTGTACTTATGACAGTTATTGCAAAGCGCTCCAGCAGATATTTCGTGCGCCAGCAGCGCTGCCTTGGTGAGATCAACGGTCACATTGAGGAAATTTACACAGGTCATACAGTTGTAAAGGCATATAATGGAGAAGCGCAGGCAACAGCAGAATTTGAGCGCATGAATAATAATTTAAGAGAAAGTGCATTTCGTGCACAGTGCCTTGCCGGACTCATGCCGCCTATTATGACATTTATCGGAAACTTAGGCTATGTGGCAGTCTGTGTGGCAGGTGCAGTGCTGACTATGAAGGGAACTATTGGCTTTGAAGTAATCGTTGCATTTATGATGTATGTGCGTTATTTTACACAGCCGTTATCTCAGATCGCACAGGCGGCACAGTCTTTACAGTCAGCGGCAGCAGCAGGTGAGCGTGTCTTTGAGTTTCTTGAGGCAAAGGAGATGGATGACGAGAGCAATAAGACAAAGACGCTTGACAATGTAAAGGGTGATGTATCATTTGAACATGTAAAGTTTGGCTATGATGAAGATCGCGTGATTATCCATGATTTTTCTGCACAGGCAAAGGCTGGACAAAAAATTGCCATTGTCGGTCCAACGGGAGCAGGAAAGACAACACTTGTCAATCTGCTTATGCGTTTTTATGAGATTCAGGGCGGAAAAATCTGCATTGATGGCATTCCGACTAATCAGGTAAAACGTGAAATGGTTCATTCTCAGTTTTGTATGGTTCTTCAGGACACATGGCTGTTTGAGGGTACTGTTAGAGAAAATCTTGTATATTGTACGCCAAATGTCTCTGATGAGCGCATGAAGGAGGCATGCCGCGCTGTTGGTCTTGACCATTTTGTGAGAACACTGCAGAATGGCTATGATACAGTGCTTAATGATCAGGTTAATCTGTCACAAGGTCAGAAGCAGCAGTTAACAATTGCCCGTGCAATGATCGCTGACAAGCCTATGTTGATTCTCGATGAGGCAACAAGCTCTGTCGATACAAGAACAGAGCTTCAAATCCAAAATGCAATGGACGAGCTGATGAAGAATCGTACTTCTTTTGTTATTGCACATCGTCTTTCCACAATCAAAAATGCCGATCTTATCCTTGTGTTAAAGGATGGAGATGTAATTGAAAGCGGAACGCACGAAGAACTTTTGGCAAAGAAGGGCTTTTACGCTGATCTGTACAACAGCCAGTTTGACCAGGCATCGTAAGAGATTCTTAAGAGATGTAAGGACATTGAAAGTACTTATTTGACATAATCTCTGGTAATATAAACTTAGAAAAGAGTTATTGCCGGATTATTTATGGGAGCCGGTTAAAAACCGGCTCTTTTTGTTTAAGAGAAAGGAAGGGAACACTATGAAAAGATCATGGAAGAAGAAGGCGTCCGTATGGACGATGGCTGCTGCGATGACCGTTTCTTACATACCGCAGTACGTATCAGCAGAGGAGACGACACAGTCAGGTACCGTCATGGAAACACAGACAGATCCGCTTGCGGAAATGCAGACAGAAACCTTGATGCAGGAAACACCTATGGAAACGACATCTCAGCCACAAACTTTGTCTGAGAATGAAACTTTAGCGGAAACAACGTCTCAAACACAAGTGTTATCGGAAAATACAACACCAGAAAGTATTCCGGAGACGACTACACAAGCAACATCGGAGGGTATTCCGGAGACATCTACGCAGGCACCAACAGAGAGTGTTCCAGAAACTTCGGCTCAGCCTTCAGAAACACCGTCTGAAAGTATTCCAGAAAGTTCAGCACAGCCTTCAGAAACGTCAACTGAAAGTGTAGAGCCAACTTCCTCTCAGGATGAAAGTACAGAGGAAGAAAGTACCGAGGAGCAAACGAGTGAGGAGGCTTCCACTGAGGAACCGACGACGCAGGAGACAACACCGGAGGAGACAACAACCGAAGCGCCTGAGTGGTCAGAGCAGGCACCAACCGAGGACACAAAGGGATTAACGTTCTCATTTAGTGAGGATGGACAGACCGTGAGCGTTACTGGTTTTGATGGATCGAGAAGTATAGTAGAGATTCCGCAAACTTATAGCGGTGCAAAGGTAACTTCAATTGCAACTGGTGCATTTCGTGGTCAGACAATGATTACTGATGTGATCATTCCGGAGGGTGTTACTTATATAGGAAGAGAAGCGTTCGCAGGCTGCAGCGCACTGGTACATGTACAGATTCCGACAACTGTAACTCAGGTAGGTGCGAATCTGTTTGAGGGAACACCGTATGATTCCACGCTGACAGGAGAGGTTGTTTATATCAATAGCATTTTGTATCGCTGTCAGAGTGATGCCACGACAGTTGCAATCAGACAGGGAACAACCGTGATTGCAGAGGAAGCCTTTATCAACCGCGTGAATTTGGTGGCAATCGTTGTGCCGGATGGTGTAAGTTATATTGGATCGAATGCATTTAAAAATTGTAGTGCACTCAGCCAGATTGAGATTCCAACAAGTGTGCGCGATATCGTTGCCAATGCGTTTGATGGAACGAAGTGGTATGAAGAGCGAAAGCATGAGATGATCTACATCAATGATCTGTTGTATCGCGCCCCAGCTGAGGTGGCAGCATCGACTGTAGATCCGACAACACCAACAGGCGAAGTGCAGGAAAGCAAACCTCAGACCGAGTATGTGCCGATTGTAAATGCAACAGTAAAAGAAGGCATCACAACCATTTGTACACTTGCATTTGCCAATACATCGGTTGAAACAGTTCAACTTCCATCTACATTGACAAGTATTCGTTATGGTGCATTCCAGAATTGTACGGCATTGCGACAGATTACATTGCCAGAGAGTGTGACATTTATTGAGGGCGGTTCTTTCCAAAATTGTACAGCGCTCGGAAGTATTGTGATTCCTCAGAATGTAAGCTATCTTGGAGCGGCTGCCTTTGCAGGTTGTAGTACACTGAATTCAGCAATTTTGCCGCAGAAAATGACAAGAGTAAGTTCAAGTTTGTTTGAAAATTGTACGGCTCTTGCAACTGTGCAGGTTTCAAATGCGCTCACGTCTATTGGAAGTCGTGCCTTTGCAGGAACGAGTGCTCTTAGTGTATTTACCTTCCCACAGACACTGACTTCAATTGGTGCAGAGAGCTTTTCTGGTTCTGCGATTGGCTATGCGTCTTTGCCACAGAGCGTAAGCTTCATTGGAGCAGGTGCATTTTCTGGTTGTACGAAGCTGACAACAGTAGAACTTCCAGCAGCAATCGAGGCAGTGAGAGATCGCACTTTTAGAAATTGTACCGAATTAAAGCAGATCACGATTCCAGAAGGCATTCGCTATATTGGTGCGGCTGCATTCCAAAATGACGTATCACTTCAGACAGTTGATTTTGCACAGTCACTTCTAACGATCTGCGACAATGCATTTGAGGGAAGCGGCGTTGGCGAGGGTCTTGTGCTTCCACCAGCTCTTCGTACAATAGGAAGTCGTGCATTTGCAGGCTGTATGCGTCTTACATCACTTACTATCACGGCAGATGTTAGAAAAATGGGAAGTCAGGCATTTGCAGATGGATCATCACCATCAATTGTGTGTGCATTTAGCCGTACAACATATATGAGTAAGCTGGCTTCTGGATGGGTAGCTGATTGGGGCAGCGGCCTTGGTTCACTTACATTTACAGGAGGTGCAGTAAATGATGAGCAAAAGGCAGCATTTTTACAGATGATCTGTAAGCTTGTTCCTGATTTTAATGCATCAGAGGCAAACAACACTTTGTATTCTGGCATCATTGGACGTCTTGGCGTTAGTGCAAAGGCAGGCGGTGAGGCAGCCAGCTTGCTTGGCATTGTGTCAGAACAGGCTCAAGAAGGATGGATTCGTATACCTGAGCTTAGCACAAGAAGAGCTATTTTGAATCTTACGGGTATCTGGATGCAGGATTATTGTCCGGCAAATACAGGTGTTGAGGATGTTTATTATGCAGATGGATGGTATTACATTAATGAAGTTTCATTTGCAGAAACACTTACAAAGGGCTATCTTCCAAAGGGACAAAATGGAAGCGGCTATACCTTCTTTGATTCCTATGATGCTCCAACAGGCATGATGGATGGTGCTGTGACTGTACTTCTTAGTGAATCTGACAATGACTATGGAATTGCAGCGCAGGTTCGCTCTAGTGAAAAGATTACAGATGGACGCTACATAAATGTATATGAGAGCGTAGAGGAGCGTGAGCTTTCAGAATCCATCAAAGATATCTGGATGACAGAAAGTGCTTCATATCAGTTTGATAACTACAGCAGAATCTTAACTGTTCAGTCACTTGTATCACCAGATGCAGGAATTGATACTCATTTTCGTTACAGCTGCAAGCCGGGTGAGGATGATGGTACCTTTACGATGGAGTGGAAGGGAATGGATGAGGCAAATATTGACCAGGTTCGTACCTTTACGGTTAGTGTAGATGAAGAAACTCAGGCAATGAAGCTGACTGATGCGCAGACACAAGAGGAAATTACACTTAATTCAATTGCACAACAGGCTAATCAGCCAACAATGTCTGGACAATAATGGCATTAAATCTTTAAGGCTTACTTAAATTTCTCAAAAATTTTACATTACCTATTGACACTATTAAAAAAAAGGACTAGTATAGCAATTGTCAGCAGAAGTGGTAAGAGGAGATCACTTTTGCAGCAAAGGACATTAACTGTTAAGCATATTTAATAGTTATAAATAGGAGGAACAAAAATCATGAGAAAGTTTATTACATCTATCGCAGTAATCGCTATGGCAGCAGCAATGATGACAGGATGCGGAAGCGCTGATAAGAAGACTACTACCGCAGCTAGCACAAAGGCAGAGGTACAGACTGAGGCTAAGACCGAAGCTAAGACTGAGAAGGCTACCGAGAAGGCAACTGAAAAGGCTACCGAGAAGGCAACTGAGGCTAAGACCGAGGCTAAGTCTGAGGCAGCTTCCAGCGAGGCAGCATCTGAGGAGGCATCTTCTGAGGCTGAGAGCGCAAGCGCAGCAAACTAATTTTTTATTACTACAGATAAAAAATAATGAAAAAGGCAGTTTTGGGAATATTTCCTGAAACTGCCTTTTTTGCACAAATTTAATTAAAAATGTTGATGCTTTCGTGAGAATGTGGTATGGTTTATTAAGTCTATTATAAGGAAAGGAAATAGTGAGCCATGCAGACATTTCAGATTAACACAAAGGAAAAAAGAGAAGCAACAGGCGATCTCTTCGGAATTTTTTTTGAAGACATTAATCATGCGGCAGATGGCGGACTTTATGCGGAGTTGATCCAGAACCGTGCATTTGAATTTGATCCGATTGACAATAAAAAGTATCATGCACTGTATGCGTGGATGCCTTGTCAGTTAGATGAAAAAAATGGACAGACAGACGCAGCTGATGTTTCACTTACCATTCTGACAGATAGTCCTTATACGAAGAAGAACCCACACTATCTTCGTATAACGGCAAATTCGGCAGCAGCAGGTGTAAAAAACCTTGGCTTTAACAGTGGAATTGCACTTGAAGGTGGGGAAACATATCATTTTTCCTGCTATTTAAGAAAAATAGACGAGCCAGTGACAGTTAAGGCCTGTCTGATTGGAAAAGAAGGACAAATCTATGCATCATGTGAGCTTACAGCAGATGCTTCTGATTGGAAAAAGTATACGGCAGATCTTAAAATTGCAGAAGGCACAAGCTGCACAGATGCAAATCTGGCGCTTGTCTGCATGACACCGGGCAGTGTGGAAGTGGATTTTGTATCACTATTTCCAGCGCACACATATAAGAACCGCCCAAATGGTCTTAGAAAAGATTTATGCGAGATGCTCGAAGCAATGCATCCGAAGTTCATACGTTTTCCGGGAGGCTGTCTTGTACATGACGGACAGCTTGATGAGAATGCAAGAGATTCGATGTATCGCTGGAAAAATACGATTGGACCTGTTGAGGAGCGCCCGGCGAGACGAAATAACTGGGGATATAATCAGACACTTGGTCTTGGCTATTATGAATATTTCCAGCTGGCAGAGGATATAGGTGCAGAGCCTCTTCCAGTACTTCCGGCAGCATACGATCCGCATCATCAAAGAAAGGTCCCACTTGATGAACTTGGTCCTTGGATTGACGATGCACTTGATCTTATTGAGTTTGCAAATGGCGATGAGTCAAGTAAGTGGGGAAAGGTTAGAGCA
>ERZ824600.4115-NODE-4115-length-13155-cov-2.882901_pt1 | contig 13155 bp, 8 predicted proteins | sample MGYA00519933_ERZ824600 | MGnify/ENA primary metagenome ERZ824600 (study PRJEB31778, sample SAMEA3449178) | human gut metagenome | biome: human gut; feature: human-associated habitat; material: faeces | place: United Kingdom | collected 2010/2012 ... | reverse complement strand
TCTTCTATGAGAACAACGCCAAGCGCATCAACGACTGCCTGCAGCACATGGCGGATATGGGTCTCACCTACGAAAAGGACGGCGCGCTCTGGTTCAAGAGCACCGACTACGGCGACGACAAGGACCGCGTCCTCCGCAAGAGCGACGGCACTCTCTCCTACCTGACGCCCGATATCGCCAACCACGTCTATAAGATCGAGCGCGGCTACCCGCTGCTCGTCAATCTCTGGGGCGCCGACCACCACTCCTACGTCACCCGTATGCAGAACGCCCTCACCGCGCTCGGCTATCCGGAGGGCACGCTCTCTGTCGACCTCATCCAGATGGTCCGCATGGTCGAAGACGGCAAGGAAGTCAAAATGTCCAAGCGCACCGGCAACGCGATCACCATCCGCGAGCTGTGCGAGGATATCGGCGTGGACGCCGCGCGCTGGTTCTTCGTCTCCAAGGACGTTGCGACGCACATGGATCTCGATCTCAAGCTCGCCCGCTCCAAGGACAACAACAACCCCGTGTATTACGCCCAGTATGCCTACTCGCGCATGTGCTCGATCCTCAAAAATCCCCAGATCCCCGAGTTCAAGAGCGTCGATGTTTATGAGCGCCTGACCGACGAGAAGGAAATGCAGACCCGCTGGTTTCCGGGCGGTATGATGAACTTTTTGTCTTCTGACTATGTCTTCGGCCAGTTTTCCGCTTATCGCGACAGTATCTGGAGCAAAATCATCGACGCCGAAATGGTTCGTGAAGTCGAAATTATTTCCATCGGCAAGCTCGGCGGCGAAAAAAGTCCGGTTTGGAAGGTGGACTTCAAAACCTACGACCTCTCGACCACCATGCGCAATCAGAATACCCGGGCTTTGATTCTGAGCACGCGCTATTGGACGGCTTCCGTCACGGCCTATTTCCTCCGCGGCCGCGAGTTTGTCGGTCTTCGTCTTATCAATCCGATTGGCTTTACCGTAACCCGCTATTCGCAGACCGAAGTCGAAATTTTCTGAAAACTTCTTTGCCTGTTGATAAGTTGGGGATTTTGGCCTTATGGGATTAGACTTTTAAAATAAAAAAGTTTAAATTCATAATATCTATACTAGTATACTGTTATAAGGATATATCGCAATGTGCAAAAAATTTATTATGTTATTCGTACTGCTTATGCTTACGGCCTGCGGTATTTTCGGCTCATATTATGAGGCCGAACCGGTCGGCGTCGGCAAAGGCGTGGACGAACTCAAGCTTTCTCCCTGCGCCTGTCTTCAGGTCGAACTTCCTCAAAACCTGCCGGATTGGTTTGTTGAAACAATTTAACCGGGACTGATGTAAAAAATGGCAAATCAGTTAGAAGGAAATAACACTCAGCAGAAGCTTATCGGCGGCGCCGCACGGCAGCCGCAGCGGCAGGCGCGCAACGAAGACGTTTTCGTCGCCAATGTCGGCGAAAAACGTTATCTTTGGACGGCACGCGCTTTCGCAATTATTACCGCAATCAGCCTCTGCTGCAACATTGTGCTGATTCTTGCCATTATGCAGGTTTTGCCGCTTTATCGCGTCGAACCTTTTTTGCTTACGTTTCAAAACAAGGAAGAGCAGGTTTACAATATTCAGCCGATTAAGGGGCGCATGGAGGATCAAAAGGCCATTACCGAGGTCTTTGTCCGCCAGTATGTACTGCTGCGCAGTTCTTTTGACCGCGATGTGCAGGAGATGGAAGCGCGCTGGATGCCCGGCGGTCCCGTGCAGGAGATGTCTTCTTCCGCTGTCTATACCGAATTTTTGGAAAAAACGGCCAAAAAAGCGTTGGATTTGATTCGCGCGCGATCCCTGCAGCGCAATGTCCGTATTCTGACGGTTAACGAACTTGGCCGCGGCCTTTGGCAGGTCGAGTACGAAACGCAGGACATGTATCCGGATTCTCCCGCGCCGGAAGTCAACTACTGGACGGCTTCGCTGCGCATCGCCTACAACCGCAAAAGCGTCAAGTACGGCGAGCGTCTTAAAAATCCGGTCGGTTTTACGGTGGTCAGATATTCTCTGACATATAACAAGGTTAAGTAGGTTTATAAGGTATTCAGATAATGATTTTACGGTCGGCTAAGTTATTCCTTCTTTTAATGCTGGTGGTTTTCGGTGGTAATGCCGTTGCGCAGACGACCATGAACAGTCTTGACCAGAATGCGGATCAAAGCCAGGGACAATATATGCCGATGAATATGGGATATGCCGGTTTCAATTCTCTGGGCATGATTCAAAGTGCCTGGCTGGATCCGATGCAGAACCTCGGCGAAGGGCAAAGCAAGCCTGCTTACTCGAAATATTACTGGTCGCCTGATTTGGTGTTGCCCATCCGTCTCCGCGAAGGCATGATGACGCTTATTAATTTTCCGAACTGGGAATTGATTGAAGATATTTACATCGGTGACAACGCGACTTTTGACGGCCAGATTTCCGGTCCGAACACCTTGCTGCTGTATCCCCGCAAGGGTGCCAATGTCGGCGTTGATACCAACGTCATCGTTTTCGGCCGTTCCGGCAATAAATATGTTTTCTATGTCAAAAGCGAAGGTGTCAATACCGAACGCCTGACCAACTCGATTATCGACATAGATGTCATTGACGGACCGTCCGGTTCCGGCGGCGCCGGCGCCTCCAGCGCGCGGATGTCGTCGATAGGCGGTGGGTTGGGTGTTAATGCCAGCCATTACAATCGCGGCGGCAGCTCCGGAATGTCGGTTGATTCGACTTTTACCAAACGTTTCCAGATGGCGGACTGGATTAAGAATATTCCGCTTGACCCCAGTAAGTTCCGTTTTGACATTGAGGTTTATGTTCCCAACCCCGATGACGTCGTTATTGCGCCGGAACGCGTTTGGCGCGATGATATTTTCACTTACATTGATCTGGGCGAGAAAGCATTGAATATGACGCAGCGCCCGATTGTGACCCTGATTGTTGAACGTATTGAGGTTCCGGTCGGTTTTCGTACCAAAGGACCGAACAACCGTCTGATAATCGTTGAGGGTATCGGCGATATGGTCATGCGCAATGGCAAACGGATTGTCTGCCTGAAAATGCGGCGTTCAGACGATGCCGGTCTGGAAGATGCCACTTATGCAAAGGGCGGAAGGCGCAGGATGTGTCGGATTTCCCCGCGCTGCCCGGCAACGGTAGCGCCGGTGCGAATGGCGGAGCTGCGGGCGGCAGCGAATTTAACGGCGGCAACGGTGGCGTTCCCGGACAATATGATATTCAGGTCGGCCAGAGTCAGCTGATAGTCCCGGCCAACGGTCAGGGCCAGAATGTCAGCGTCGGTTATCAGGGCGGCGACGGTATTGACTATTCCAAAATGCAGCGTATCAGCAACAACAACCAATATGATGCCGGCGCGCGCAATATGGCGCAGCGCTACGGTTACGGCAGCGGTTTCAGCGGCGAAGGTTCCAACATTTCCATTGAGCTGGGCACTGATGCCGACGTTACCAACCTCGAGCGGCTTTGGGACAGCCTGGTCAACAAATATCCCGACGTTCTCGGCGTTTATCAGCCGTTCTTCTCGGTAGATACGCCGGCGGATGGTCAGGGCAAAGAGCTGTTTCATCTGCGCGTTGGCCCGGTCAAGTCGCTTGATGCCGGCGATTCCGCCTGCAGCCGCCTGGGACGCAACGGCGTATTTTGTAGTGTAGTCAGGACCCAATGAGCAAAGAAGTACTTACACATTCCGAAAGTTACGTCAAAAAAACCAACCGCATAATTCTTGCGGTTGGTATTACTTCTTTTATTATCTTTATTTTCGGCGTTGTGCTTCTGATTAAAAGCAATAAGGTTGTTGATGACTATGAAGAACCGGTTTTTACCGACAATGACGACGCGCTTAACATCGGCAATACCAGCCCTTTGACCGACAATCTTGAGTTCGGTATCGTTGATGACGGCGAAGTGCCGATTACCATGACGCCGGATCCCGTTTCCATGGGGCAGGTTGTGCTCGGTACTGAAGCCAAGAATGTTCTGACCATCGGCACCAACGGCAAAACCGCGATTAAAATTGACGACGTCGAACTGGCCGAGCCGCCGTTTGACGGTTTTACTTACGAGGATAACTGTACGGACGAGGAATTGCGCGGCGAACAGACCTGTAATATTACCATGAACTGGATTCCGGTCATTCACGGCAACGTGCAGAACAATTTTATCATTTCATGGCACGAAGCCAATCTGACCCGCAGCAATGCCAAATCGGCCAAAGTTCCTGTCGAAGGCAGCGCCATTCGTAAGGAAGACTGCAATTTTTGCGAAACCGCGCTGCCTCAGGGAGCTGCATCAGCAACCGAACAGGCCAAAGCCGAGATTGCCGCCAAGCAGGTGCGCAACGCTGTCGGTCCTAACGGCGAGGTTATCGGTACCATTGATGAAGACGGCTATGTTCGCGACGCCGACGGCAACATTATCGGTCGGATGAATGCCAATGGTCTGGTTGTTGACGATAACGGCAATGTTATCGGCGTCGGCGACAACCGCAAACTTGTTTATGATGAATTCGGCAACGTTATCGGCCATGTTAATCCGGACGGTACCGTTGTTGACAAGGACGGCAATGTTATCGGCCGTACGCTGCCGGACGGCACCGTGGTTAACAATGACGGCGCGCCGATTGGCAAAGCCGTTGACGCCGGTTATGTGTATGATGAAAACGGCAACATTATCGGCCGCGTGCTGCCGGACGGTACCGTGGTCGATATGGACGGCAACGTTATCGGTCGTCTGAACGAAAAAGGCGAGGTTGTCGACGCCAACGGCAACGTCATCGGCTACGTGACCAAACCCGGACGTACCGCGATTGACGAAAACGGCAATGTTCTCGGCGTTGTCATGCCGAATGGCGCCGTCGTCGACGCTAACGGCAATGTTGTTGGTTATGTTGATGAGAACGGCAATGTCGTTACCGACGAAATTATCGGCAAGACTGGTCCCAAACGTCGTTTGGCCTATGACAAGGATGGCAACGTTATCGGGTATATTGATGAAAACGGCAATGTGGTTGATTTTAACGGCAACGTTATCGGCAAAATGCTTGAAGACGGAACCCTGGTTGACCTGAACGGCAATGTCATCGGTCGGGCCGGCGAATATGTTGACTTGGCGCTGGACAAAGACGGAAAGGTTATCGGTTATGTCGGCGCTGATGGCAGGGTTTATGATAAAAACGGTAATGTCATAGGCTATGTTGATGCCGACGGCAATATCGTCAGCAACGTCAAAAAGAAAATAGGTTCGCTGGTGCGTGTCGAACTGATTCCGGTTACGCCGCAGGGAACGGTGCTTGGCGTTATCAGCAATAACGGTACGGTTGAAAATGACAAACGTCAGGTTATCGGCCGTATTCTTGCCAACGGTCTGGTTAAGGATCCGTCAGGAAATCAGGTCATCGCCAAACTGGTGCGCGGCGGACTGGTGGTCGGTTATGGCTGCAAAAACGTCGGCTATCTTGATAAAAACGGTAAAATAACCAAAGGCAACAAGGAGCTTCCCTATAAGATTATGCCGGACGGCATTGTTATTGACGACGCCGGCTCTTATATCGGCGAAGTCGTTCAGCCCGGCAGTGCGTTTGACAATACCTGCACGCTTATCGGTGAGGTCGGGACCGACGGCATTGTCCGCGATTCCGCCAACAATTACGTCGGCTGCGTCAATCCTGACGGTACGGTGCTGAACGAAACCGGCGAAATTGTCGGCGGTGTTTCCCGTTCCGGCATTGCTGTCACTTATGACGGCGAATATCTCGGCAAAGTCGGTGCTAACGGCATTGTCCAGTCGGCAGCGTTGCTGCCGGTCGGCTGCGTCGGAACTTACGGCGATGTTTTCAACAAGGACGGCGGTTACATGGGTAAGGTTTTGGAAAACCGCTATGCTTATGATCTTTCCGGCAATTTTCTTAACGTTGTCGGCGAAAACGGCAAAGTTTCGATACCCGGCGGCGGTGAAGCCAAACTTTATGCCAACAATTTGGTTGCCGATGATGCCAACCGGATTATCGGCGTGGCACTGGACGAAAAGTCGATAGTCGTCGATCCTTCCGGAAAGTTTATGGGCCGCGTTTTCCCTGACGGCAACGTTTATAATGACAAAGGCGTTGCGTTGGGCAAAATACATGGTCGGGGCACAGGCTTTTTCAACCGTATGCTCGGCAAACTTCTGCCGCGTGGCGAAGTTGTCGATTTCTATGGCAAAAAAGTCGGCAAGGTCAATTACGACGGCCGTGTTCTCAACCGTTTCGGCGAGCTTCAGGGACGGGTTGACGCCAAAGGCCTGTTTATTGACAACAACAACGAATATCGCGGCGCGGTTCTGCTGCATGGTGCGGCCATCGGTTATGACGGTTCGTATCTCGGTTATGCGACTTCCGACGGTACGGTAATCAACCTTGACGGCAAACACGAAGGCATAACCAGTTCCGACGGAAAGGTTTTAAACAAAGACGGCGAAGTCGTCGGCGAAGTCATTCCCGAAGACATCGTTATTGACATCTGGGGCAACTACAAAGGCCGGGTCAATTCGCTCGGCGACGTTCTGGACAATAAGAACGAAAACATTACCGCCGTTTTGCCGGGTGGTTCAACGGACAAAAACCTGAGCCTGGTCAAGCATGGTTCGGTTATTGATTTCGGCGGCAATGTCATCGGCGCGGTAATGCCGGACGGCACGGTCATTGATGTCAACAACGTCGTTTTCGGCCGCACGCTTTCCGACGGCAGCGTCATCAATCAGGCCGGCAGTCTGGTCGGCGAAATTGCCGAAGGCGACATCGTTATTGACAACGCCGACAAAGTGGCCGGTTATGTCGATTTGGCAGGCAACGTCGTCAGCCGTGACCGCACGGTCATCGGCCGCAGCCTGTCCGGCGGTCTGGCAATTGATGCCAATGACAATATTCTGGGCAGAATTTACAAAATCGGCGCGACAATTCTTGGAAATGATGGTAAATATATGGGCAGGCTGGCGCCGGACGGCAGCGTAATCAGCAAAGACGGCAAAAATATCGGTTATATCAAAAATAACGGTTCGTTTATAGATTTGGATAAAAAAGTTTCCGGCTATGCTTTGCAGGAAGTAGCCAAAAACCGGAGGAATTAGGGTGACTTTGAACGGCGGACGATTAGAACTTTTGAATAAAATCAGGTCGGGTGTGTGGACACTTGCCTTTTTCTCCGTGCTGTTTTTTGCTGCTCCGGCTGCGGCAATTGAAATTACGGCCATCGACTTCAACGGCGATCTTATAGGCAAGGTTATTCCCGACGGTAAGGTTGTCAGTCTCGACAATCAGCTTATCGGCAATGTTACCGCCGACAGCTTGATTGTTAATTTTGACGGCGAGCTTATCGGCGGCGTCATTCCGCAGGGCATTGCCATCGGCAACGACAACAAGCTTCTGGGTAAGGTTTCCAACGACGGTTCGGTGCGGCTGGCTTCCGGAAAGATTGTCGGCAAGGTTCTGCCGAATGGTCTGGTTGTCGACGATTATTTCAATGTTCTCGGCGCAGTTCTGTTTCCGGGACTGATTTATTCCGACGATGGCAAAACCGTCGGCCGTCTGACCGGTGACGGTCTTTATACCAATCTTCAGGGACAGCAGATTGGTTTCGTTTCGCCGGACGGTTATGCCTACCGCAAGGTTGGCAACGATTATCTGTTGGATGGACGTCTGATATCTTCCAAAATGGTCATTTCTTTGGACGGCGCTTTTATCGGAAGCGTTTCGCCGGGCGGCAACGTTACCGATTTTGAGGCGCAGACAATTGGTTTTGTTAAGGCCAACGGCTATGTTTATAATGAAAACAATCAGATTATCGGTCAAATAGTCAGGTCTGGTTTTGCCTTTGACAACAACGGTAAATACATCGGTTTTGTTACTTATAACGGCGAGGTTGTCAATAAGGACGATTTGGTCGGGCGAATGCGCGCGGACGGCCGTATTGCCGACGCCAAAGGAGAAATTATCGGTTTTGCCGTTGATTTGGCTGCAACGGCGACAGATTTGGAAGGCCGCTATCTCGGCCGGATTATGCCCGGCGGCAGTCTGGCTCAGGCGCGTGAAGTTATCGGACAGGTCGGTCCGCGCGGCACGGTTATAAATAAGGACGGAAAGATTATCGGACGCTTGGTCAATGCCGGCCCTGTGTTCAACTTCCGCGGCGCCCTGCGCGCCCATGCGCTGAAAAGCGGCGCGGTTATTTCGCTTGAGGGTACGCCGCTCGGCAATGTCCGCGCCAATCTGGCTTATGACAACAATGGTCTTGTTTTCGGCGCGACGCTTAATAACGAACTGGTCATTGCTCCCGGCGGCAAATCGCTGGGTATGAGCGGTATTAACGCCTCGGTCATGGATGGCAGCGAACGCAAATTCGTTTCGCCTTTCGGCTTTTTGTTTTCTTCCGACGGCGTCCTGAGCGGCTCGACCATGACGCTGGCGCCGGTGTATAACCTGACCGGTGCTGTTATTGCCTATATGATGCCGAACGGCTCAATGTATAACAAGGGGGTTGTTGCTCTCGGCAGGCTGACTGAAGCCGGCATCAACATTGACGAGCGCAACCGTATTTTGGGGCGGAATATTGCGGCCGACTATGCTTTTTCGGCGGCGGGAGAACTCTTGGGTATTTTATCCGAAACCAATATGGTCCTGGATAAGGGACTTAAACCGAAAGCCAAAATTCTGCCGGACAATTCGGTTGTCAAAGCCGGAAAGAATACCGAGGTCAACTTTAATCCTCAGGTTGGAACGGCGTCCGATCAGCATCTGGTCCTCGGCGTAACCGGCAGTTTGTTTGGCTATGCGGACATTGACGGTGCTGTCCGCAATCCGGCCGGGCGTGTCGCCGGAAAAGTAGTTGACGGCGGTTTGGTAATTGACAATTCCGGCCTGCCGGTCGGCGAAACCAGCGGTTATAAAGCCGTGGTCGACGGCGATTGTGCGCTTCTCGGTGTTGTTACGCCGCAGGGGGACATCCGCAATTATCGCGAAACGTTTATCGGCCGCATGCTCTGGAACGGGCAGGCGGTTTCGGAAACCGGTGCCGTCATCGGTTATCAGGTAATTCCCGGCAGTGTAATAGACTTCAACGGCAATATTCAGGGAACCATATCGCCTTCCGGACAGGTAACGGCTTATGGCGGCGAACTGCTCGGCTGCATTGACAAGCGGGGAAAACTGCGCAATGCCGACGGTGAAATCATCGCCGGACAGACGGAGTTTTATCCGGTTATGAATGTTAACGGCGTCTTTATCGGCCGCACGGTTCTTGACGGTACGGTCGTCAACGAAGCCAACGAGTTTATCGGCTACATGCAGCCCAATGACAATGTCAATTCCAAAACCGGCGTACCCGTCGGTCAGTTGTTCAAATACCGCTTTGCTTTCGATAACGACAATAATTTTCTGGGGCGGGTCGGCTCTGACGCGCGCGTCTTTAATGCCAAAAACGAAGAGGTGGGAAAAGTCGAGTTTGGCGGTGCGGTCTTGAAAGACGGCAAAAATATCGGTTATGCCCTGTATGACATGTACGTTTACGACAATGACGCCAATGTCATCGGCTATATTACCCGTGACGGCAACGTTCTTACCGTCAACGGCCGAAAACTCGGCCGCATTGACAAGGGCTTTCTGATTAACGGCGAAAACAAGGTTGCCGGCCGCGGTAACCGCGATTTTTACATTCGCAACCAAAACAACGTCGTCCTCGGCGAACTGGAACTGAACGGCAGTCTGGTCGATTCTGCCAATCATGTCATCGGTTCGCTGAAAGACAACGGCCGTATTCTGGACAGCAACGGCAACGTTCTGGCCATAGCCAAACCGTTGCAGTATTACAGCCTGCTTAAGGAATTGACCGAGGCCGAAGCGGCTCGTTTGGCTGCCGAAAAGGCCGAAGCCGAAAGATTGGCCGCCGAACAGGCTGCGGCTGCCGGCAATTATGTTATCGGCGATGACGGCTACCTTCGTGACGCCAATGGCAACATTATCGGCCGTATTCTTCCCGACGGTACCGTTGTCGATTTAAACGGTAATGTTATCGGACATATCAACGAAAACGGCGAGTTCGTCGGTTTGGACGGCAAAGTCAGGGGCAAAACCTCAAAAGACGGTTATGTCGTTGGAGATGACGGTTATCTGCGCGATGCGAACGGTAATATCATCGGGCGGGTGTTGCCGGACGGCACGGTTGTCGACCTGAACGGAAACGTTATTGGCCATATTAATGAAAATGGCGAATTTGTAGGCCTTGACGGTAAGGTTATGGGCAAGGTCAACGGTGGCGGAGCCGATTGGTACAGTAAACCGGTACAAATTGGTGCCATTCCCGAAATCGGTGTCGTTGGGGAAGAAGAAATGAAAAAATACCGCAAGTCGCTCGGCATTGCCCTGACGCCGGACGGCGAATATCTCGGCGATATCATGGACGACGGCAGCGTTGTTGATAAAAAAGGCAATGTCGTCGGCAAAAAAATGCCGGACGGTCTGATTATTGACGATGACGGTACGCTTATCGGTATTGAAGAAGTCAAAAAGCCCGATTCGTCGGGAATGTTTGTTCCTGCCGGCACTTTCGGCCCCGGCGGCGCTTACGGAACCGGTATGGGGGCCGGCGGCAATCTCGGCCCCGGCGGCGGCTTTGGTCCCGGCGAGCGTTATGACCCGCAGCGTGCCGCGGCATTGGCTGCGGCGCAGAATCAGCGTCGGCAGGCTATGTCCGTCGGTAAAATCAGCTCGGGCATCAGGCCGGAATCTTTTGACGGTTATCAGAAAAACTGGGATGAACAGGGTATTGCCAAGGCCGTTTCTTCATGGCGCGTCAACCTGAGCGAAATGATTTTTGCCGACAAACCGATTCCGGCGGTTATCGCCCGCTCCATCGACAGCAACAACCCGACCCCGGTAACCGCCTTTGTTGAACGCAACGTTTATGCCGAAGAAGGACGCAATGTGGTAATCCCGGCCGGCAGCCGTCTGATGGGTACGCTGGGCGGTCTGACTGCAGGCACGGAAACGACTTCCTCGTCGGCTAAGGTTCAGATTACCTGGGAACGTCTGATCCGTCCGGATGGTTCGCTGTTTGTCTTCCAAGGTATTACCGGCGATGCACAGGGCCGCGGCGGCGCACTCGGCTATCTTGACCAACAGCTGTTCAAGAAATATACGCTGCCGATTATGACTACGGCTCTGACCAGCTATACGTCCTACATCATGGCGCCGAAAGATGATGATGACAGCAGTTCCGATACGGAATCTCCGCGCCAGCAGGCTGCCAACGACGCGCGTCAGAACTTTTTGCAGGACATGAACCGCATTTTTGAACAGATTTTGGCTGATAAAACCAATATCAAACCGCTGACTTATGTTCCGGCCGGTACTAGAATTATCGTTTACCCGAACATAGATTTATGGTTGAGAACGCCGGAAAGAGATGAAGCCGAAGTCGCCAAGAACCTTTCCAAGCGTGATGTGCTTATCGATGATAACAAGCTTGAGCAGGATCGTACCGATACGCAGAACAGGCGTAAAATGGGCATGACCGATGCCGACCGTGCCGCCACTGCCGGTTCCGTTGTCTATGAGGCCGAAGGAACCGATGCCGAAGCTGTTGCTGCACCGCGCCTGATGGACGACAGCAAGGTCAAGAGCAAGAAACCCGCCGCGACGGCAGGCGCTCCGGCGCTGATGCCGACAACGCCGGCCGGTGGTTCGACACCGCCTCCGCCGCCTTCGTTCAGCAGCGGTTCGTCGTCCTCTTCATCTTCGTCATCTTCCGCGGCAAAAACGGATAACAGCGTTCCTCAGTTGTTCTGACAGGAGAAAAATATGAGCTTTAAGGTTTTGGAATCAGTCTTGCGCCCGTTGTCCTACTGGTACAATCAGGACAACATTGAGGAAGTGGCGGTCAACCGTTCCGGCCAGATTTGGCTGCGCCTGCGCGGCAAACGTGCCTATCCTTGGGTAATGTATAAAGACGAGAAACTCAGCAAAGAATATCTGGTCGATTTGCTCTATATTGTCGCCAATACCTATGAGCTGCCTTTTGATCCGGTCGAGGGTTCGCCGGTCGTTTATGCCACCATTCCCGGCGAACACCGTTTTTCGGCTATTGCCGGACGTAACGTCATGTATGATCAGGACGACCTTACCGGCGGTGTCGCGCTTACCATTCGTGTTCACAGCGACGACGTGGCATTCGGTCTGTCGGATTATGGTCTGACGCAGGGGCAGGCACTGCACAAAATTAATCCGTTGAAAGACATCAAAGACCCGGAAGACCCCTATGAACGTTTGTTGCTAAGCATTAAGCGCGGCGACCATATCCTGGTTTCCGGTGCGACATCAACCGGTAAAACGACTTTCCTGAATAACCTGCTGAAGATTTTGGATATCAACAAGCGTATTGTGACCATTGAAGATACGCGCGAGCTGTTGGTGCCGCATCCCAACCGCATCCATTTGGTTTTGTCACGTACCGAACAGACCAATGAAATGGACTATGCCAAAATCATCGACTTGGTCGTTCGTTTTACGCCTGACGCCATTATCGGCGGCGAAATTTCCACCAGTAACGCCGGTGCCATTTGGGAACTGATGGGATCAGGTCACGACAACTGTTTGGCTACTATTCACGCCGAAAGTTCCGAAGCTGCTTACAAGGCCTTTACCGACCGTATTTTGCACACTTATCCGACCATCGACCGTAATAAGACAATTGAAGAAATGCACCATAAGCTGCGTGTCGTTCAAATTAACCGCGACGGCAACCTCCGCGCCATTACCGAGGTCACATAATGGGCTTATTTTTCTTCTTTGCCATTCTTATACTACAGTCACCCTCAGGCTTGCCCTGGGGGGCTTTTCTTGCTGTTATTGTCGGACTTGCCCCGACAATCTCTGAATTCCCGTGCTTTCCTTTTTCCCTTGTCATGTTTGGCGCAGCGTGGGGAGCAGCTCCAGTGAAGCTGCGAACCGGCTGCGGTGCAGTCCTGTTGACGATCGGTTAAGCGACAGCGTAAACCGTAAGACTTACAGGACAAACTCGGATATAGCCGGAAATCCACGGATACAAGGCATATCCTGCAAAGAGATAACCAGCTTCTTGTCCAAAGCGTAACAGATGTTGA
>ERZ824600.4113-NODE-4113-length-13157-cov-7.746527_pt1 | contig 13157 bp, 9 predicted proteins | sample MGYA00519933_ERZ824600 | MGnify/ENA primary metagenome ERZ824600 (study PRJEB31778, sample SAMEA3449178) | human gut metagenome | biome: human gut; feature: human-associated habitat; material: faeces | place: United Kingdom | collected 2010/2012 ... | reverse complement strand
TTGCCCATAAAAATATGCACCTCCAAATGTGTCTAACTTTTGGGGTGCATATCAATATGTCCGCTCTTTTTATATTGCAAACTTTTCTGCCGTCAAGACGGAGGGATTGCCTCAGTTGCATCGACCCTCTCCATCCCCACAACCCTCGAAAACCGCCAACACCCTTGCCTTTAAATGAACGCTCTGTTGGTTTCGCATCACATTGCCTCGTCAGCCATCAGTGTCGCTGCGTCCTGCAGCGACTAAGTGTGGCTGACTTTATGCATCCTTGCTTAAAACTCTGGGCGTTCAACTTCGGGCATCCATGCCCGCCCTCGAAAAAGGTGAGGCAAGAATGAAGAAACTTGGCAAGAAATCGTAGCTCTTTTACAGTGTCGGAGTAAGTTATAAAACAACAGCCACGGTTTTCGCCGTGGCATAACATAATAATTATTAATTTTCTGTTTATATCCGCCGGTAACGGAGGTTAAGCGGATCGCTGATCGTCAGAACGGCGAACAGTTTGCGGCGACTCGCCGCCGCTCGCCGTAAAGGCTTTGCCTTTTCTTATGTAGTAATTGTAGAAGAACAGATCTACAACCAGCGCAAGCACCCAGCCTACGGGCCACGACAGCCATATTCCGTCCGAGCCGAAGAACGGAGAGAGGATATAGGCGAAAATAACACGCAATGCAAGGTCAAGACAGGTGCTTATCATAAACGGCGTCATAACGCCGCAACCTCTTACACCGCCGTCAATTACTATCTTTATGCAGACAAAGAAATAGAACGGGGAAACGATAGTCAGAAACTTACTGCCTGTTGCTATAATCTCCGCATTTGCTTGTGTCGCAAACAGGTTTACAAGCGTTCCGCCGAAAAGCAGGAAGCACACTACAAAAGGTATCGCTATAACAAGACACATCAGCATACCCGACTTCACACCCGTTTTAACACGGTCGGTCTTGTCTGCGCCTATGTTCTGAGCGCAGAAATTAGACACGCTGTTTGAAAGCGTGGAAAAGCAGGTTATAGCAAAGGTGTTAAGCTTTATAGCCGATGCGTAGCCGCCGATAACAGATGAGCCGAAGCTGTTTACAAGACTTTGCACGAACAGATTTCCTACCGACACAAAACTGCTCTGTAATATTGACGGAACGGAAATACGGCTTATCTGCTTGAGTGCGTCAGAAGAGAATATTTTAGGCTTTTCGGGAGTATCCGACTGTATCTTTCCGACACGTCTTAAAAGCACGAAGAACGCCGCAACGCCTGCTGCGCCCTGAGCGGCGAATGTAGCCCATGCAACGCCTGCGACGCCCATCTGAAATACTATTACAAACAGCAGGTCAAGCCCGATATTTCCGAGTGAAGATGCTATAAGGAAAAACAACGGTGTTTTCGAGTCGCCGAGGGCGGTGAATATACCGTTGCAGGCGTTGTAGATAAAAAGGAACAGCAGTCCGAGTACATATACCCTCAGATATATGTCGCTGTCTGCAAATATATCATCCGGTGTGCCGAGCAATGTCAGCATCGGTGAACATAAGGCACAGCCTATCACGGTAAGCACTCCGGCGATTGCCGCAAACGAAACCAGCGCCGTGTTTATCGCCGTTTTCATATATGTATAGTTCTTTGAACCGAAAAGTCGTGCAACAACGACCGACGCACCGACGCTTCCGCCTGTTGCCACTGCCATGAATATCATTGTGACGGGGTAACTTGCGCCTATTGCACCCAGCGCCATATCGCTTACAAAGTTGCCTGCAATAACGCTGTCAACAATGTTATAAAGCTGTTGAAATGCAACGCTGAGCAGCATCGGCAGAGAGAATTTCAGCAGAACGGAAAAGGTCCTGCCGCTAGTCATATCCGTGACCATTCTTTTATAATCGCTTCCTTATTTTTTCATAAAACCTTTTGGAGCGGCTTTTGTCATCCTTCCCGCATAGTCTTTTATCAGCTCCGCAAACTGCAGCTTTTTCACAAATCCTGACGGAATCTCCGAATATCCGAGCAGTGCGCCTTTCAGCGCACCCGCTATAAATGCGCATATATCGCTTATACCGTCCTGATTTGCGGCAAGCTGTACCGCACTGAGATAGTCATAATGCACACAGGCACAGTATACGCCTATGGCAAGCGCAGAGTCCGCCGTACTGCCGTTTCCAAGCTCCGCAACATCGGTCAGCGGCGAGGTTTCCTCGTCAAGCAGTGAAAGAGCCTTGTCGAGCACCGCAAAGCACTCCTCAAAGCCGTCATGCTCCTTGAGTATCTTCATCGTGTTCAGCACCGAGCGTTCAATGGTATTTCCCTTGCAGATAAATGCGATAATGGCAGAAAGACAGCCTGTTGCAAGGTATCCTGTCGGGTGCGAATGTGTAATTGCGGCAAGGTCACAGCCTATCGAGAAAGCAAGTTCAGGTTCGCTGTAAAAATACAGCCCTGCAGGAATCGCTCTCGGCAGACAGTCAAACAGCTTGTTCTGATTTATCGGACGGCGCTTCCTGCCGTAGTCGTTTTCGGATTTTATTCCTGCAAGCGTCTGTACAAGCTGTTTCGTGGGATTACGCTTCTTGCAGAATGCGGATATTCCGAGCAGATCGCACGGAAAACCTGTTTCGTTGTCATCAAGTATCCACTGCAGGTCGATTGAAGAAGTACCGCCTGTCTGCGAATAAAGCCACTGCTGAAGCGCAAGGAAAACATAATCCGCACAGTTCGCTTCTCCCGTTCTCAGCCCTGCCGCATCAGCCCACAGTATACCGTGTGCCGTGAACAGCATCATCTGGGTCTCGTCTGATATACGGGCGGTTTTCTGCCGCTTCTCGGGGCTTAGCTTAAGTATGCCCTTTTTGCCGTACAGATCTTTGATCTGACTTCTTGTCAATGTCTTTACGGGAGAACCGAGTGCGTCGCCTGCGGCGGCACCTACAATACAGCCCGAAAACCTTTCTTTCTTGTACAATTTCTTATTTGCCATAAAATGAACTCCAATATTTGCGGCAATGTGCCGCCCCAAACTCCGACCTGCGGCAATGTGCCGCCTCAAATTCCGACCTTGTGAAAACAAGGTGCTTATCTTAGCTTTGCGTAACGGTCGGGAACAAAAGTTACTGCCTTTTAAGCAGTCAACGGCAATGTGCCGCCTCAAATTCCGACCTTGTGAAAACAAGGTGCTTACTTTAGCTTTTCATAACGGTCGGGAACAAATGTTACTGCCTTTTAAGCAGTCAACGGCAATGTGCCGCCTCAAACTCCGACCTGCGGCGGGTCGCCGCTGACAGTTCCGACCTTGTGAAAACAAGGTGCTTATCTTAGCTTTGCATAACGGTCGGGAATAAATGATAATTATATTTATAACGCTGTACAGCGTTTTATTCACTTGCCTGCATTTTTTCGTAGCTTATCATCAGATCCACGAATCTGCCGTAAGACTTCTTGCCGTCAGACTGCCCCTGCGACTTAAGATAGGTATCGTTCACCGTTGTGGCGACAGCAGCGACCGGCGTTTCGTATTTCTTCCAGTATTCGCTGTTTGCTTTAAGCTCTGCTACTATCCTGCTGTCCGCATAGCTCATAAGTTCGCTGTATATTTCCGCTCCTGCCGCCGAATAAAGCGCATTTGCGGCATAGATAAGAGCATATACCCAACCCGCATATTGCAGATACACGTTATCCGAGCCTATGCAGGCGAGATAAGCGATGAAGTTTGCCTCATCCTCACGCATAAAACCCTTCAGGTGCGACAGTTCATGACACACCGTGAACGGTTTCGCAAAGTCCGGCGCATTTGCGTTATAATTTGCCTCTATGGTAAACGGCGCATACATACCGAGTATTTTCATATAAGACATACCCTCTGACGCAATTACAGCCTTTGCGTCCGGATAAAACCCCGACAGGCTGTCATACCTTTCGCCGAGTCGGGTCATAGCATCTCTGCATTCCTTGTCGAGATCGATTTTACCGTCAAGCGATACCGTCAGCGTTTCGTCCGTTTCTATTTTTCCGGCAGCGTCGTTTGCATTCTTCAGAATATACACGCAAAGATCCGCAAGCTCCTGCGCCGTATATGTTTCAACGGTAAATCCGCTTACCTTGGAAAATGTAAAACGGTTGTAGTTTATTCCGCAGAAAAGTGTAAACACCATAAACACGCTTACCGCAAAGCATACCACGACCGCAAGCACCCTCATCAACAGCTTTTTCCGCTTGCCCTTGCCCTTTACAAAGCGTATCACGGTAAAGACAACGCCGACGGCGGCAAGTATGATAACCGCATAAAGCAGTATCTCGCACAGCGAAAAGGGCAGTACGGATGAGATCCGTCCTACAGTACCCACAAAAAACGGGTATACCGTTGTGCTGTACCACTGCGCAAAGTCTGCCGTGTTTTTTGCAATCAGTGTGAGAACAAGCGACAGCAAAAACGCAGGAACGGCATAATACAGCCATTTCGGCAGCTTTTTAAAAAATGCTTTGATTGTCGCTGACAATGTTACCACAGCCTTTCGGATCAATACATATCTCTGAGGCTGTCGATAAAAGCGACAAAGTCGTTTCTTGCCGACAACGGCTCGATTATTTCCGCCTTTACACCCAGCTGGAACAGCCAGCCGTAAAAGGTCGGGCTTACGTTTATATCCTTTGATATATAGAAGTTATTCTCGTCCAGCTTGTGCATGGTTATATCCGACCCGAATTTATCCATAACAACGCTTGTGAGCGAGTTGTCGAACCTCAGCTTTATTCTTATTGTTTCCTTGCCTGCGAACATACCGAATATTTTCCGTGTATATTCCGCAAGGTTGAAGTCCTCCGAGATTATCGCAGGCTCATCTGACACCTCAACGTCTTCCATACGGTCAACCCTGAAGTTTGAAACCGAGTTGTATTTTTCGTAAAAGCCTATGCAGTAGTAGTTTTCATCCTCCCACGCAAGATGATACGGCGACATAGTATAACGTCCGTCCGCATTTCTGAATATCTTTCTCTTTTTTATATCGTAGTTGAAGTAGTGGAAGGTTATCTTTCTGCCGTTTTCAATGGCTTCGTGTATCTTGTTTATGCTGTAGTATATCTTCTTGTTTACGGTTTTTACACGGTTTGCGACAATAACGCTCCGCTGAAGCTCATTTGCACGGAAGTTGCTTGTAAGGTGGGCGATCTTGCCGATAAGCGCCCTTGATTTTTCTTCTGAAATGAATTTCGAGCAGGCTACAGCGTCCGCAAGCAGCTGTAATTCCTCAAACTCAAAATCACGGGAGGCAAGATAATACGTTCCGTTCTTATCCGAGCATATATCCATTCCGAGAATGTCACGGAGCGTTTCAATGTCGGAGTAGAGCGCCTTGCGTTCCGCCGTTATTCCGAGTCTTTCCAGCTTTTCCTGTATTCCTGCAACCGTCAGAGCGTGAAGCTCGTCCGATTCTTCACGGAACATTTTTTCGATATAAAGAATTTTCTGCTTCTGGTTGGATGAACGTGCCATAACATAAGTCCTTTCTATTCGTGCTTTATCTGCATTACAACCGATATTACCAGCACCGCCGCAAGCAATGCGGATATTATCACGGTAAAAACGTTGAACGTCATTATAATGTACGGTACAGCCGACATCGCAAGAGCAATGGCGGAAAGCACCGTGATCGGCGTCTGCCGTTTCTTCCCGAAGAATATCCACAGCAGAGAAAGCATAGCCGTAATAGTAGTTGTCACAGCGCATATCATATAGTGGAACATTGCGTATCCGAACGGCGTGACATCGAAATATGAGTAATTTTCAAACCTGAAAATCAAATGACCGTTGTCGGACATCAATCCGTATTTAAGCACTGCTCCGAGCGGCAAAAGCTCTGTTATTATCGCCGCAAGGCAGATAAATAGCCGTATAACACCGAGTTTTTTCATAATATTTCACCTTTACAGCAGGGAAAACACCCTGCATATCTCACTTCACCCTTACAAAATGTGCAATAAACGACCTGAAATCCCCCCACAACGACGGAATGTCAAATCCGCTGTTCATCAGAAGCTCTGCCGAATAAACTCTTCCTGTCTGCTCGTGCCTGTAATAACAGCCCTTTTCAAGCCCTTTCAGCTTTACTCTGTGCAGGAATACGCTCGGCTCCTTGAGAACCTGTACATATTCGAGGAGCGTTTCGCTCTTGTCCTTTGCGACAAACTGCCATGCGTCAAAGCGGTCGTTTGCGAACGGATCTCCGATTCTGTAATAATCGCCCGTTCTCACAAGCGGATTGTACTTGTTGAATTCTTCTATCTGTTCCTTTATCGCATACTTGTCATCGTCCGAAATCTTCGTAACGTCAAGCTCATAGCCGAACGTACCCGACATCGCAACGTGTCCTCTCGTTTCAAAAGGTGTAATTCTGCCTACACAGTGGTTCGGGCTGTCTGAAACGTGAGCGCCGAAGCAGGAGCAGGGATAGCACATAGAAGTGCCGTACTGTATCTTGAGCCTTTCTATAGCGTCGGTATCATCACTTGTCCATATCTGAGGAGAGTAGTAGAGCATACCTGCGTCAAAGCGTGAACCGCCGCCTGCACAGTTTTCAAGGAGCAGGTCAGGGAAGTCTGTCAGCAGTCTTTCCTGCATTTCATATACGCCGAGGACATATCTGTGCCATATCTCACGCTGTCTTTCGGGAGGGAATACCTCGTTGCCGACCTCGCTCAGCTGTCTGTTCATATCCCACTTTACATATTCTATGTTTGCGCTTGAAAGGATAGCCTTCATCTGCTCATAGATATAGTCACGCACTTCTTTTCTTGAAAAATCAAGTACAAGCTGACTTCTTACAGTTGTGCGGTGTCTGCCGGGAATGTGTATGCACCAGTCCTGATGCTCCGCATACAGCTTGCTGTCAGGGCTTATCATCTCAGGCTCGAACCATATACCGAACTTAAGACCTATCTTGTTTACCTCGTCTACGAGGTGCTTAAGACCGCCTTTTATCTTGTCCTCGTTCACAAACCAGTCGCCGAGGGAAGATTTATCATCGTTTCTGTGACCGAACCAGCCGTCGTCCATGACGAGCATCTCGATTCCGGCTTTCTTAGCCTCTCTTGCTATATCAAGGAGCTTGTCCGTGTCAAAGTTGAAATAGGTCGCTTCCCAGTTATTAATAAGTATAGGACGGCGCATATCCTTCCACTTTCCTCTGATAAGGTTGTTCCTCATTACATCGTGGAAGTTTCTCGACATCTGACCTAAGCCCTCGCCGGAATAGGTCATGATGACCTCCGGTGCCTGAAAATCCTCTCCCGGCTCTAAGTGCCACGAGAAGTCATACGGATTTATACCGAGCAGAGCCCTTGTCTTTTCATACTGACCTACCTCTACCATTCCGAGGAACGAACCCGAATACACCAGAGCAAAGCCGTATGCTTCACCGAAGTCCTCTGTTGCGGTGTGGTCGCACAGCGCAAAGAAGTTGTTGTGAGCGTGGCTTGTAGCACCTCTGTTGGAATCTATCGACTGCTTGCCGAAACGTATAGGGAAACGCTGTACATGGCGTTCTCTTGCCCATGTTCCGTGCAGTGTTATCATATCGTAGTCCATTCTGTCAAGATCAAGGCTCATTGATATGATACGGCGCAGGTCGATAGCGGCAAGACCGTTGTTTTCGACCTTTACGCTTCTTGTGATAACGTCAAATTTCGGGAATACGCTGTACATAAGCGTAATGTCAAGACCGCTGTGCGGATCGTAGCAGAACACCTCAAGCGTCTGTGCCTCATCGTCTGCGGCATATGTAGCGGGAAGCCCCTTTAATTTCGGCTTGCCGTTTGAAATTCTGTAATCTTTGTAGTAGCGTTCACAGGCGGACATACCGTTTATATCCATTACCTGCATTGCCGGCTCTCTGAAATCCGCAACGCCCGATGTCGGAAATTCGATAGGCGCACAGTCAAAGCTGTGAGGGCCCATAGCATCGTGTACCGCAGGCACAAACGGCTCGTCATTCGGTATGCGGAGCATATGAGTTATATCCGTTTCCGGAATATAGCCGCCGTAGTACAGGTGGAGCAGGTTTCTGCTGTCGGTGATATGGAATGCGTAGCTCGATTTTTCCGTGTCGAGTTTGAATACACGCTTGTTTTCGTCAAATACGATAGACATAATTTTTTCCGTCCTTTAAATTTTTCGGGGATACGGTCAGTTCCCATATACAATTAATATAACATATTTCACAGCTTTTCTCAATCCTTTTAAGTAAAATTTTAAGCATTTTTCATTTTTGCCGAGCAATCCTCTAACAATCCTCAAGCAAACCCAAACAATTCCGTTGTATAAGAGGCATATTACAGCACCCTCCCCCCACCCTTTTTATAACAAAAACACAACATAATTTACTGTTAATCTCAAATTTACTTAAATTATGCCCTTAATGCTGTGTAATGCCGTGAGTTTCAATAAATTTTCACCTGCATTTTAGGCATAATGCACATTGACATTAAAAAACCGAAATGTTAAAATAGGTGTGTAAGTTACATAAGTATGTAACAAAACGAAAATAAGTTTTATAGGAGGATTTTTCCAATGAAGTTAAGAAAAATCATGGCAGGCGTTGTAGCTACTGCTCTCGCAGCAAGCACATTAGCCGTAGCAGCAAGCGCTAATTGCCTCACAAAGGTTGAAGGCACAGAATCAACATTAAGCACAGGCACAGGTATGTGGCTTATTCAGCTCTACAGCAAGGGCAATGAAGCTGAGGGCAAGCCCGAAACAAAGCTCGACATCGACTACTCAAAGATCGCTGCTCTTACATTTACTTTCCAGGTAAATGAAGAAGATAAGGAACTGTGGGACGGTACGATCGGCGGTTCTGTTATATTCTCATGCAACGGTGAAAAGCTCGGCGTTCAGAACGATGAAGACGCTGCAAAGGCAGCACTCTTCGATAAGTACAACTGGCCCAGTTGCGAATTCTGGGGCGTTCTTGATGAAGAGGTACTCGGTCCTGTAGGCGAAGGCTCTACATTAGATGATACAAAGACCACTAAGACAGAAAAAGTCGGTGATTACACATACGCTGTCACAAACAATACTCTCGTTAACCCCATCACAGCAGGCGATGTTTCTTCTATCGACGAAATCGGATGCATGCAGGTTGGTATTCAGGAATGGAGCAGCGGTATCGCAGCAGTAACAATTACAAAGTGTGAAGTTAAGGATGCAAGCGGTAACGTTCTCGTTTCATTCGATGAAAAGGGTGTTCCCACAATCGGCGGCGCTTCTGATACAACTCCCGATGATACACAGGCTCCCGATGATACAAAGGCTCCCGATGACTCTCAGTCTCCTGCTGATACAACAGCTCCCACAACAGGCGATTCTACAAAGCCCAACACAAACACAGGTGTTGAGAGCGTTGCAGTAGTAGCAGGCATCGCAGTTCTCGCTACAGGCGCTGTTATCGTTGCTAAGAAGAGAAAGTAATTTCGGCTTTAAGCAATAAATAAGCAATTTATCCCCCGCAGCTTCTGCGGGGGATTTTTGTCGTTTCTTTCACATCCGCACTATCCCTTGCCTCCCTTGTCAAAGGTGAGGTGCTGTCGCCCGAAAAAATTCGGGCGACTACCGGAGGGATTGCCTCCCGTTGCACCGAACCTATCTATCCCCACGACCATTGCAAAAGAACGATAATCCCTCGCTCGCACCAACCCTCCTCAAAACCGCACTACCCCTCGAAAAGCACCACCCCACTTGCCTCCCCTCGAAAAAGGGGAGGTGGCACGGCTGATATAATTTTTGGGCTTGCTGTACAGTATTCAGATAGTCCTGCCTTTACAATTCTGAAACTATTCCGAGCCGTGACGGTGGGGATTGCTCCCCATCCGCACCATCATTGAGATTTTCCTCACTACCCCTCAAAAATCGCCACCACCCTTGCCTATTAATGAATGCTCCGGAAGTGCTGTCTTGCAAAAAAAGAACTATCGGTAGCTTTCTATCATAATCAGAACTGAACGATATAGCAGAAGCATATCAGCCAAAATATTTAATCATTTCTTCCTGTCAAGAAAAGCAAAACGGCCGGCATCTGCCGACCGTTCCTTTATATTCCGTTATAATTACTTGCTTATAACTACATTAAGACCCTCTGCGCTTTCAACTGTGAAGTGCTTGTCTGTAGCTGTATGTGTAACAGTGATCGTATCGCCGTTTCTCTCAGCCATAACAGTAAGCTCAAGCTTAGCGTCCTTATCGTAGATCTTGCACTGAGTATTCTTGCCGTCCTCAAGCTGATAGATAACAAGCTTAGCACCCTCTACATAGTCATATGCGAAGTTACGCTCAAAGTTACCGTAAGCGATTATGCTGTTGGGCTTAGCATACATACCCATTGAGAAGTAGTCATACTTCTTGTCGTACCAGTTACCGCCCTCAAGAACTTCTCCTGTCTGAATATCGGTCCACTTGCCGCGAGGGAGATAGAACTGAGCGGTACCCTCCTCGTTGAATACGGGAGCGATAAGCAGGTTATCACCGAACATATACTGTCTGTCAAGAGGTAAGCAGGCAGGATCGTCGCTGTATTCCATAACCATAGCTCTCATCATGGGAACGCCCTTTTCATGAGCCTTTACTGCGTTAGCGAACAGATACGGCATCAGGCGACCCTTGAGCTTTGTGAAGTGACGCAGAACGTCGCACGCTTCTTCGTCAAAGTTCCACGGTACTCTGTATGAGCTGTTGCCGTGAAGTCTTGAGTGTGAAGACATAAGGCCGAATGCAGACCATCTCTTGTATAAGTCGGGTGAGCCTGTAGCCTCAAAGCCCGAAATATCGTGGCTGAAGTAGCCAAAGCCTGATAAGCAGAGTGAAAGTCCTCCACGGAGCGTTTCAGCCATTGATTCGTACTGGCTGAAGCAGTCGCCGCCCCAGTGTACAGGGAACTGCTGACCGCCGACCGTAGCAGAACGTGCGAACAGACAAGCCTTATCCTTGCCGTAGAATTCCTCAAGCACCTCAAATACGCACTTGTTGTAGAGATATGTGTAGTAGTTGTGCATTCTGTAAGGATCGGAGCCGTCGCTGTATACAACATCGGCTGTGGGTATTCTCTCACCGAAGTCCGTCTTGAATGCGTCAACGCCCATCTCGCACAGTGTTCTCAGCTTAGCCTTGTACCACTTGCAAGCCTCAGGATTCGTAAAGTCAACGATAGCCATACCGGGCTGCCACATATCGCACTGGAATACGCCGCCGTCCGTCTTCTTGATGAAGTAGCCATTCTTTACGCCCTCGTCAAATAAGGATGACTGCTGAGCGATATAGGGGTTTATCCATACGCAGATTTCAATTTTCTTTTCCTTAAGACGTGCGAGCATAGCCTTAGGATCGGGGAACATTCTCTTATCCCAGGTGAAGTCGCACCAGTTGAATTCCTTCATCCAGAAGCAGTCGAAGTGGAATACCTCCAGAGGAATATCACGTCTTGCCATTTCGTCTATGAAGAACGAAACTGTTTCCTCATCATAGTTTGTGGTGAATGATGTTGTCAGCCACAGACCGAATGTATATGCAGGAGGAAGTGCAGGCTTACCTGTCAGCGTTGTGTAAACGCCGAGTACGTCTGCTATTGTCTTACCGCCCATTACGAAGTATTCCATTCTCTCGCCCTGAACGGAGAAAGCAACCTTTGAAACCGTTTCGCTTGCTACTTCAAACGTAACGTTCTCGGGGTGATTTACAAATACACCGTAGTTTCTTGATGATACATAGAAGGGGATTGACTTGTATGTCTGCTCAGAGCAGGTACCGCCGTCGTTGTTCCATACTTCTACCGTCTGACCGTTCTTTACGAATGTAGAGAACTTCTCGCCGAAGCCGTAGATGTTCTCGCCTACGGAGATGTTGAGCATCTCTCTTATTCTTGCAGGCTCGTCTGTAGATGCGTGTGCGTAGAAACGCTCCGCCTTTGTGCCTTCCATACGGTAGTCTGTGAGCCAGGGCTGTTCTTCGATATAAGAAGTTGTTCTCCAGCCTTCCTTTGTGAGCAGCTTTCCGTCATAGAAATACTTAATATCCCACGCTCCGCCTGCCTTGCCGATTCTTACCGAAGTCTTGTTCGAAACAAGCTCCCAGTACTCGTCCTTCTCGTTTATAACAGGCTTGAAGTTTGCATCCTCATATAATGTGAAGTCCGGACCCTTCTTTACAGCACCCTTGTAATGCTCGATCGTAACCTTGATCGAATCGGCAAGCGTAGATGTAAAGGTGATCTCAAGAACAGGACCGCCAAGCGTCATTCCTCTGTTACCGATCCACTGGTTAGTGGCATATACGGTTATCGAGTTGTCTGTAGCCTTTACCTCATAGATCTGAGTTGCATAGTTTACGTCGTAGCCCGACTTGTTCATCCAGAAACCGTCTGAATACTTCATAGATTATACCTTTCCTTTCAAAACGGCGGTCACACTTCCGCCAAAATTTACTTTCCATACGGGTATTCCCCCGCTGCTTCTCGCTAAACGACCCTCCGCTCACGGCGCTTTTCACACCGCTCCGCCCCACAAACAGCCATTGCATTATTTGTAACTTGCTATGTTTTTTGCAACCCGTCACAGCCTTCACAGTTCATCGCAACCTGTCACAGCCTGCCTTGATTCATCACAGCTTATCATAACTTATCACAATCCGCAACGTTTTATCGCCGTTCGTGTAATCGTTTACCCGTTGCTTATTCTAACATATAAATTTACAAAAATCAAGGGGTTTTCAAAAAAATTTTTGAAATTATCAAAAGCCGCCGTTCTGACCCTCCCAAACCGCATAATAAAGCACTTTTTATCATATACAAAGCCCACCGCCACAGGAAATCCCATAGCGGTGGGTTGTGATATTAAAGCTTATTTATCCGTAGCCGCCTTAACGCTTGCATACTCACTGAACTCGGTCGTACTTCCCGTCTTTCTGAACGATTTTATTCTGAAAGAATAAGTAGTACCCCTCGCAAGCTCCTTCACAGTAAACGTAAGTGTAGTGTTGTTCTTGGTAGTCGCAAGCACCGTCCACTTACCGCCCTTGTACTGCTCGATAACATAAGCTGTAGCCTTGTCGTTCTTGCTCCAGTCGAGCTTCACAGCACTTGCAGAAACCGCAGAACCTGTGAACTTTGCAACATTCGGTATCCTCGTCTTGC
>ERZ824600.4112-NODE-4112-length-13158-cov-3.035259_pt1 | contig 13158 bp, 8 predicted proteins | sample MGYA00519933_ERZ824600 | MGnify/ENA primary metagenome ERZ824600 (study PRJEB31778, sample SAMEA3449178) | human gut metagenome | biome: human gut; feature: human-associated habitat; material: faeces | place: United Kingdom | collected 2010/2012 ... | reverse complement strand
CATTCTGTGCCGTAGGGAACTGCAACAGTACTTTAGCGGTGGGCAAAAGCGGACCGCCTTCTTCCAATGCCACAGAATCCGTCACCAATGTATAGGTAAACGGCTTGGAGAACTTGGCATAGAAGTTGATATACTGGTCGAATGCCCAATATACCGTTTTTTTATGTCCGCGGATTTCGGTATCACTGATTACTTCTATTTTCATTTCCTCATTTGTCTGACGCTCGATACTAATCAAAGTCCAGAATGAAACCGGCATCTTCGGCTTCCGGAAAGGTATAACGGTGAATGGCGGCACGCTTTGTCGCAGTGAGTTCCGCCTTTACGTTATAGCGTTCCAGCAAGACGGAATAATATCCGGGTTGCGCCACTTCATTATCGTGCGAGAAAGCCGAACAGTACGCCATTTGCTGACTCTTCGCCCCCATCGGATGATACTCCTGTTTCCCAACAGTAGGCATCAGCAGTACATCACCGTAGTCCGCACATCCTGTTCCGCTGACATGGGTATGCGAGAAACCGTTGATGGTAGTATCCTCGTAATAGTATCCGGAACAAGCGTCCCATTCGTAGATGCGTGTATCGGGACTGGGTTGAATCATCCCGTTCGGAACAACCGCACCCGGATATGTATGTCCATGTCCGCCTGTCCCGATAAAGGGATTTACATAAGAGGCATAGTCCTGCTCTGCCTGCGTACAGCTAAAGACAGTACCCAGCAACAGGAGTCCGCCCAGCAATATGGAATTAGATTTCAAGTTTGTTTTCATATTCTTTGGTATTACATTAGGATTATCAAATCGGCATAAAGCTGACAGCCTGTCCCCCACCTTTTGCCATGACAATGGTTAGGGTATCATCGGACGTCACCTGTTTCTCTATGATTTCGTAAGATTCCGGATTGGTCTCCCAATCGGCATCTTTTCCGTCGGCATAGATAACGGCGGCATAAGTTTTTCCTTTTTCCAGAAAATCCAGTTTCACATCTATGCTGCGCGCCTCTTCATCGGTTGCCGCCCCCAGAAAATATTTATCTTTTGCCTTACGTACTATTGCCACGTATTCACCCGGTTCGCCGGCAAGCGCCTCCGACCAGTCACAGTCTGCATCAAAATCACGGAAGAAACGGAAAGCGGGATGGCCTTCATAGTTTTCAATCATGTCGGCAGCCATCTGCAAAGGAGAGTAAAGTATCACCCAATTGGCTATCTGCTTGGCAAGCGTGGTATTGATACGGCAGTCCTTACTGTCTTTCATATTCCACTTTTTCCGGTCGGGATTGTTTTTGGCACGCTTGTACAGCACATCAAAGATACCCGGCGTATAATCCATCGGACCACCCAGCAAACGGGTAAACGGCAACATCACATGATGTTCCGGCGGATTACCTTCGCTCCAGGCATTCCACTCCATACCGCGGGCGCCTTCGCGGGTCATCATGTTGGGATAGGTACGACGTATACCGGTATCCTTTATCGGCTCATGCACATCGAGGGTAGTACGATACTTGGCAGCCGTTTTCACGACATTACGGTAATGCCGCACATTGAACTGTCCGTGGTGGTTGTGACCGTTGGGAAGACCACCGGCATACCCGGTCTTTACGCTATGGATACCCAAATCGGCATACCATTCATAAGCCTTATCCAACTGATTTTCGTAATTACAGATATTTCCTCCCGTTTCATGATGACCGATAATCTCAACACCCTTCTTCCGGGCATAGGCTGCTATTTCCTTTATATCGAAATCGGCATACGGTTTGGTATAATCGAAGTTCTGCGTTCCGCCCCAGTTCTCCCAACCTTCATTCCAGCCTTCGAACATAACGGCTTCGATGTTGTTGGCTGCGGCAAAATCAATATAACGTTTTGCATTTTCGGTAGTGGCGCCGTGGCGGTCGTTTATCACCCAGCTCTCCACACCCAGATGCATGCCCCACCATATACCTACATACTTCATCGGGCGAATCCAGTCGGTAGACTCCAAAACGCAGGGTTCGTTTAAGTTCAGGATAAGTGCGGAGTTTATCAGTCCCACAGCTTTCGAAGCTATCTGTACAGTACGCCAAGGCGTATTGAAACTGCCGCCTTCTATCTTAGCCTTAATGCCGTCGGGCCATGGAGCCAACTCGGATTTGAATCCGCAGCCGCCGGTATTTTGCAAAGTCATTTCAGGAAAGTCCGTCAATGCGGCTTCGTGAATACTGGCGTAAGTCTTACCTACCTTAAAGGTCATCGGAGTGTTTGCGTTATCAGTCTTGCTGAGCGGCTGTGTACGATATAACAACTCATATGTTTCGTAGTTGGCAGGAATAGACCAGGAAATTCCATCCTGCGCCATATTGAAAGAGGTAAGTTCGTCCGTAACAAAGATGCTGTCTACTCCGGCAACTTCATACTCGTACCGGAAACCGACTCCGTCGTCAAATACCCGAAAACGAAGGGTCAGTTTCGTATCCGCCTTATCAGACAGACAAACCGCCATTTCATTATAATGGTTACAGATACTCTTATTCTCGCCCCAAGGTTGTGTCCATGTCTCGTCCGCAGCGGAAAACTCCGTACCGACAACTTTCATACCTTCCGAAAGATTCACACCCTTTCCGGCAAGGAATCCCAAAGCAGAAGGGGTTACAAAAGCCGTATCATCCACATCTATCCGATAGGTCATGCGGTTGTGGTCATCCAATGCAAACTGAAGGCGGATATGACCATCAGGCGAAACGACTTCTGTCGGTTTGGGAGTACATCCGCATATTACAAGCAGCAGACTGACAGTCCATAATATTGTTTTCATGTTTTTCTGGTAATTTTTTACTGTGTAATGGTACAAAAAACATGCAGCTACCTACGCTTTTCCTTAGAAAACGAATACGGATAATCTTCCGCACGGACACCTCGCTGCAGGTTGGGCTTATCGCCCATATTGAATTTCAGCGTACCGCCTTTCAGCAAGTCTCCGTGACGCAGGTAGTTTTTGGTATATTCATTTCCGTCGACCTGAAGAGACTGTATATAGACATTCTGCGCACTATTGTTTCCGGCATCGATCGTCAGCGAGTTTCCGTTTTCAAAATGCAGAACGGCTTTCTTGAACAAGGGAGCGCCCAATACATATTCGTCCGTACCCGGACAAACCGGATAGAAGCCTAATGCGGAGAATACATACCATGCCGAAGTCTGCCCGTTGTCTTCATCCCCGCAATAACCGTCCGGACCGGGTGTGTACATACGGTTCATCACCTGACGCAGCCAATATTGCGCTTTCCAGGGTTGTCCGATGTAGTTATAGAGATAAATCATGTGCTGTATAGGCTGGTTGCCATGTGCGTAATTGCCCATATTCATTACAGTCATTTCGCGTATTTCATGGATGACTTGTCCGTAGTAGCTATCATCGAATACAGGCGGAACAATGAATACGGAATCGAGCATATTGGCAAATACCTTTTCGCCCCCCATCAAATCGACCAATCCTTGCGGGTCGTGGAACACCGACCAGGAGTAGTGCCAACTGTTTCCTTCGGTAAAGGCATCCCCCCACTTCAACGGTGAGAACGGTGTCTGGAACTTACCGTCTTTATTACGCCCGCGCATCAACAGACTTTCCTTATCGAAAATATTACGGTAGTTCATGGCACGCTTTGCAAACAACTCCTGCTCCTTTTTCGGACGGTTCAAAGCTTTGGCAAGCTTATAGATGCACCAGTCGTCATAAGCATATTCCAGCGTACGGGCAGCATTCTCGTTAATCTTCACATCATAAGGAACATATCCCAACTTATTGTAATATTCATAGCCCAAACGTCCGGTAGATGATATTTCCGGATGTACATGCTCCGTTCCGTAAAGCAGCCCTTCATACATAGTCTTTACATCTTCTACCTTAACACCCTTCAAATAGGCATCAACCAAAACGGAAGCCGAATTATTGCCAATCATGCAGCCACGGTGTCCCGGACTCGCCCATTCGGGAAAGAAGCCACTTTCCTTGTAAGCATTGACCAGTCCCTCCTGAATTTCCCTGTTTACCGACGGATACATCAGATTAAGGAAAGGAAACAGACAACGGAATGTATCCCAGAAACCCGTATCGGTGTACATATAGCCGGGAAGCACTTCCCCATTATAGGGGCTGTAGTGAATGGGAGCACCCTGCTTGTCCAACTCGTAAAAAGCACGGGGGAAAAGCAGCGAGCGGTACAGGCAGGAATAGAAAGTGCGGTATTGGTCGAGGTTTCCGCCCTCCACTTCAATCTTGCCCAACACATTGTTCCAAGCATCACGTCCTTTCTGCACCAGCGTGTCAAAACTGTCCGTACCCAATTCGAGCAAGTTCCGCTCAGCCTGTTCGTAGCTGACAAAAGAAGAAGCAACACGTGCATGCACAATCTCGCCTTTCTTCGTCTTAAATCCGATAATCGCACCTGCATGGGCAGCTTGCTGCTCTTTCTGCGATTCCTGAATTACACTGTCTTTAACAGAAGCGGTATATGTAAAAGGTTTGTCGAACTCTACAATAAAGTAGTTTCTGAAATTCTGCGGTACACCGCCGCTGTTACGGGTGGAATATCCGATGATCCGGTTCTTTTCCGGTACAATCCTGATATAGGAACCGCGGTCGAAAGCATCTACCACCACATAAGAATGTTCATTTTCCGGAAATGTGAAACGGAACAGCACAGCACGTTCGGTAGGAGTAAACTCCGTCACCACATCGTGTTCCGCCAGATATACCTTATAATAATGCGGCAACGCAATCTCACCTTTATGCGAGAACCAGCTTGCACGTTTGTCCTCATCAAAAACAGGTTTCCCGGTAACAGGCATAATGGAGAATTGCCCGTAATCGTTTATCCATGGACTGGGCTGGTGCGTCTGCTTGAAGCCTCGGATTTTATTGGCCGTATAGACATATTGCCAGCCATCCCCCATTTTTCCGGTTTGCGGTGTCCAAAAATTCATTCCCCACGGACGCGCAATGGCGGGATAGGTGTTTCCGGTAGAAAGCTCGAATGTGGACTGAGTGCCCACCAAAGGATTTACATACTGTACCCAATCCTTAGCCTTTATGCTCGTAAAACAGCATAAAAAGGCAAATGCCAATAAAAGTTTTTTCATAATATTTGAATTTCAGATTATCAATAAACAAAACAAGCCTGTTCTATTTGGATTTGGAAGAAGATATAAAAACGTTTTCGCCTATTACCTTGTATTTGATACCGATGGAATTCTTTATCAAATCCAATGTGGCAGCTACGTTTTCTTTCTTCTTCAACGGTCCGGAATATGTTCTTTCAATGTCCACATCCGGTGCTATAATGATTTTCACGTTATAGGCTCTCTCCAAAATCTTGCAAAGCGTACGTATGTCCGTCTGATTTAAATCGAATGCCGTATCATGCCAGCCCTCTATACCCGGTTCTGCTGGTTTCACCGTCAGTCGTCGGGTCATTCCGTCCAATTCGGCCTGTTGCCCCGGCGAAAGCACTATCATGCCTTCACCATGATTGCCCTTTACTTCGACCTCACCTTTCAATAAGGTGGCTACCGCCCTTTGTCCGTTTTCCCCGGACTTCAAATTAAAGGTTGTTCCCAATACCCTCACTTGCATGGCATGACTTTGTACGATAAATGGCTTGGCTGTATTTCTCTTCACATCAAAGAAACCTTCTCCGTTCAGATACACATGTCTCTCGCCACCTTCAAAATTACGGGGATATTGCAAAATCGTGTTTTTATTCAACCATACTTTGGTTCCATCCGGAAGCATCAGCTCCTTTATGGTTTCATTGGCCGTGACAGTGACCAAAGATTCGGAACTACGGCTACCCGTCTGATAGAACCAGTAGCCCATACCTCCTATAAAAAAAGCACCGACTGCGATAGCTGCATATTGCATCCACCGGTGAAACAGTGTACGCTTCAACTTACGCTTCCGCTCCTCTCCGAGCCTCTGCGACAATTGTTTTTCAGCCTTCGCAAGGAGTGCTTCTTCAGAAGCCGCATCGGATTTTCCCAAATGGTACAGTTCCTCTAATGTAAATAATTCATGAGCATTCTCTTCCGACTCCTCCAACCAGACATTCAACGAGCGAAGTTCCTCTTCCGAACATTCACCCGCTAAAAACTTTACTATTATTTTTTCATCCAATTTGCCCATTTTCCTGTTCATGTTACAATATTAGAACAATCCTATCTTTAAAAACACTTACTAATCCGACCGATAATTAAAGAGAAAAATGCCTATTTGCACATCGGAGTGGCAACCTTTCGGTTACCACCCGGTACGTTCATACTGCTTTCCGCTCCACTCTACTTCATCGTCGTACAACAATCGGGATATACGGCTGAATTCTTTTTCATACGAACGTTCGTTGTTCAAATCGTAAACAGCAAAATAGCCCCAACCGTTCTGACGGATGTTTTTCAAGCAGTCATCATCTATCTTTACATCTCCTCTGGCTGTGGTAACTTCAATAGCATACGGGCATTGTTTGGCTATGCTCACCGTATCGGCAGGAATGGCCTTCCACTTACCGTAATATCCGTAAATGGAATAGTCGATCAATTCATCCACTGTTTTTCCTTCTACCGTACCGACCGGATAGTCGTATCCTGCATACCAATAAATTCCTATTGTCTTGTCCGGCATTAACTTACGGCTTTCATACACCAAATCGGCATAACGCTGCGAAGTACATTCTTCAATGCTTGGCGCTACTGCATCCGAAGGAATATAGGGCTCCACAGCCTGGTCGGTGGCATAGGTAGAATACTCATCATCAAAGTCTATGCCGTCAAATCCATAAATATCAATATACGCTTTCAAATCCTTTGCAAAGGCGCGGGCGGCATCTTTCGAAAGACTACGCATACCGGCAGCAGTGTGGTCTCCCAAGATAGAGAGATGAACTTTTATGCCTTTTGCCTGCAACGGACGTACAGTCTGTTCGATATTATCAAGTACAAATCTGGTTTGCTCGTTACACGAAACATAAGGAACATCATCTGCATTCAAACGAATGTTGGCTGCAAACACACTGGCTATGTCAAAGAAAGGAGACTTATCGCTCTTCATCGTGTACTCACCCACATTCAACATACTTTCACGATTGACTTCCACATAACATAAATTCTTTATTTTGCGTCCCGCATTGACTTCCGGCATGGCTGCAAGCGGTTTTACCAAATAAATAAAGGCCTTGTTGTCCGTATGTTTTTCCGTTCCCGCAGTAGCTACCGCCGATACAGCCACAGCATAGGTAGCCCCTTCCGTTCCACCCGGCAGTATATCCAGTGCAAGTGTGGCAGACTTACTTTTACCGGCTTCAACAACCACGTTGCCATTGTTTTCCAGTAACAGTTTGTCTGCCGGATACATAGTATACCCCGTACCATTCAACTGATTATAAGCATCCAATATCCTGGAATCCAGTTTGAAAGTAACGGCAACCTCCTGTTCTGCCGGTTCACTCAATTCAAAAAACAAATGTCCCGTAGCTTTTTTATCTCCTCTGAGCGCAATGGGAGTCAACATTTTTGCACCGGCGGCAGACTTCACTTCCCCGAAAATCGCTCCGGGATTTTCCGTAGTCTGTTTTCTGCCATTACCCGCTTCGGAGCAACCGGAATTCAATATCATTGATGACAGCATTAAAACACCTGCCAATATAAGCGTTCCTATTTTCATATATCTCATATATTATTATTCATTTAGATTAAAAACAAAAACTAACCTAAGAGAGATATCCGCAATCATACTTAGGTTAGTTTTCCATATAGGGAAACGGCAATGCACCGTTTTCCTATCATAACTTAAAACGGATTATCTGAAGTTATCCGGTGTTTTCCACTTACCGGTTTCATCCATCGTATCTGCCACATCCCACCATACTTTAGTACCTTGTGTATAAGCAGGCTTGTTCGGATTTCTGGATTCACTGTTCGGATAGCTTACACGCTTAATCAGTTTGGTATTCTCCACCTCACCGCTTGAGTTGTTGCCATAACGCGGCAGCAACAAATAACGGGGATAATCTGTGCGGCGAACCTCAGCCCAACCTTCGTTACCGTTAGGATAGACAGCCAACCATTTTTGTGTAATGATTTGTTCCAGTTGTTCTTCTCTTGAACCACCATTGAAAGCATCTTTACCTTCCAAATTGTTGATATATTCGTCTGCTTTATCTGAAGCAATACCGTAATAGTCCATAGAAGCACGTACACCATCTTCATACAATCTTCCGGCAACTGTAGCTCCTGTTTCATTGCCCCAACCACGCAATGCAGCCTCAGCTTTCAGGAAAAGAGATTCAGAGTAACCGAGCCAAACAATTTCACGAGCCTGATTCCACCAACAATCGGGAAGCATTTCATCGCTCTTCAGATTAGTCTTCATAGGTGAATACTTCACTGTATACTTAGAACCGACTTCTTTTGCTCCATTTCTGTATCCGCCGTATTCAGCATTGGGGTCCTCTGCTTTATAATCATCCTTGATTCCCGGATCATAGGGTGAAGGACGGAAGAACAGTATCTTGCAACGGGGATCCAAATAGCAATTCGCTTCTTTTTCATTATACTTGGTAGCGTCCAATCCAAAGATAGTACCTTCCTCATCTGCATTTCGGGCAACCTTTTCAACAAAGCCACTGGCATTGGCATCTACACCCTCTTTAAGAGCCTGATTTTTATAAGCCCACTCCATCTCTTTCGGTAAAACGCAACTTGCACCCCAGCTGAACATCAATGCAAAGATATTCTCATTGCCACCGGTTATCCACTGACGTTTAGGAATCAGTTTCATATTATCTTCCTGGCCTTTCATCAAGCCCGAAGGATCTGACAAAGCTTTTTCTCCTTGCTCCCGAGCGACTTCCGGAGCAACATTGCTTACACGTAAAGCCAGACGTAAGCGCAAGGTATTGGCGAAGCGAATCCACGGCTCTACCTTACCTCCATAGATGCGGTCATCCTCGGCACTGAAAGAGTACTGCTCTACAGTAGGTGGATTATGCAATTCCGTAATGGCTTGGTCAAGCAATTTAAAGATAATGTCATACACTTCTTTCTGCGGAGTATAAGTAACATTTTCCGTAGGCGGCATCGCACCTTTCACATAATACTGGATAGGAATATCACCATACGTATCGGTTTGTGCCGAAAGCAGGAAAGCGTAATAGATACGGGTTATATAGAACGCATTGTGATAATACTCCTTGTTGCAGAACCAGAAAGTCTTGATAAGCTGGCTGTACTCGGCAATCGTACGGTCGTCATAAAAATGCTTCCAACGGGCAGCAGACCAGCCGTCATTATAAGCATACGCCGGTGAATTGTTCAAGAAACCGTTCGAGCCATTATATGCCGCATAGACATCATGAGTCAGATTGGTAGCAGTCTGGTAATCGTTATACAGACCTTCATAAGTAAAGTTGAAGAAAATAGAGCCTAATGCACTTTCCGTAGCCTTCAAACTTTCCAAAGCGCTCTCCGAAATGGTATAATCAATATCAATACCCTCCGGACCGCAATCCATAACCGACGGGTCATAGACAGGTGCATTCGGATTGGTATTCATTTCTTCAAAATCATGGCATCCGGCCAATGCCAGCAATGAGCAGAGAGCAACGGATTTATATAAATTAAGTTTCATATAATTTTAATATTTGAGTTTTTAAGTTTCCTACTGCATTATCAAGTTTAAAAACCTAAGCTGACAGACAGACCGAATGTACGGGTATAAGGCAGCGCCGCATAGTCGATGGCCTGTGAGAACATGGTTGTATCATAACCTCCCTCCGGACTTGTACCCGGTGTATGTTTCAGCAGGTAACAAAGGTTACGTGCCACGAATGATACGCTGAGCGACTGAATCGGAGTCTTTTTCAACAGTTTAGTCGGGAAATTGTAACCGATTGACAACTCTTTCAATTTGATGAATGAAGCATCGTACAAGAAATCCTCCGCCAGCAACGCGCCATAATACTGGCTTGCCGTAATCTTGGTAGTATTGGGTTGTCCGCTTTCGGTTACACCGGGGAACACCATCATATAATTATCCTTCTCACCGCGATTCTCGGTACGCTTTGCCAAGCCGTTACCTGCTGCCACCATCTCGGAATAAGAAAGGATGTCGCCACCGAATTTCATATCGAACATTGCCGACAAGGTAATTCCCTTATAAGTAAAGGTAGGCGATACGGACATAGTCAAATCAGGCTGAATATTGCCGATAGGATTGTTTACGCGTTCCTTCTCATCGTTGATTGTCTGGGGCAAACCGTTCTCACCGATAATGATATTACCGCTGTCATCGCGTTTGTACAGTTTCTGAGCATAGATTTCACCCAGTTTTTCTCCGGCACGTGCACCTACGTTAACGGGAAAGTTGTTGTCACCGTTAAAGAACAGGTAGTTCACATTAGCATCCGGTGCCAATTCTTTCACCTTAGATACGTTATGAGCAATATTCACATTCAAATCGAACGTAAAGTCTTTGGTATCCACAATTGTAGAATAAAGCATCAACTCCACACCCTGATTGGTAATCAAACCGGCATTTACCCATTGTCCGCCACTCCAGGGAGCCGCTGCGGGCACTTTCATAATCTGGTTCTTAGTCTTGCTATAATAGTAAGTGAAGTCAAAACCCAAACGGTTATTAAAGAATTTCATATCAAGACCAGCCTCGTAAGAGGTAGCGATTTCCGGTTTCAGATTGTCATTCATCTTTACATTGCTCTTATCCGGAACCAGAATACCGTTGTCGAACTTATAACCATAGGTATTTATCAACTGATAGGGTTCCGTATCCTTACCTACCTGAGCTGCGGAAAGACGCAACTTGGCAAAAGTAACCCATGATGGCAACGGCTTGTCGATGCTCTTCATAAAGTCGGAGATAACAAAACTCAAGTTGGCACTGGGATAGAAGAACGAATTGTTGGCCTTTGGCAAAGTAGACGACCAGTCATTACGGGCCGTAACATCGAGTGACAGATATTCCTTCCATGACATCTGTACCGAACCGAACACGGAATTCATGGCACGTTCACGCTTTTCATTAGCAGCGGAACGAAGCAGATTGGAAGCATTGAACATCCACAATCCTTTAGTGTGCATATTACCCACACCGGCAGTAAGGTTCTCGAATTTCTGATACATGAAGTTGGCGCCGGCAGTAAAGCCCAGACGGAAGTTATCAGTCAACTGGCGATCGCCCATCAATACAACTTCGGCATTGCTTTCAAAGAAGTTCTCTTCACCGCGATCCATCTTATCATCCTTAATCTGGCTGGGGAAAGATTCTCCGCTGATACCGTCACCGCCATTGGTATTCTCCACACGGGTACGATAGTAGTCGAACGCATATTTGGCTGAAAGATGCAACCAATCGGTAAAGTTGATTTTAGCTCCATAGTAACCGAAGGCACGCCAGCGCTCATCGCTGTTGTGACGTTGGTTCAGTACATAATAAGGGTTACGGATACCGGCTGTAGGACCATACCAGTTGCTGTGTACACGGTCCTCCGTAGAATATTGTTTCAAATCGTCCAGGCGGACATTATGAGGAATACCCATCAACTGATTGATTGCACCGTAGTTACCATATTGCGGACGGTCTGTTGCCTTCGTGCGGCTCAAAGAGATTTTACCGTCCATAGACATCCACTTATTCAGTTCCGTACCGGCATTAAGGTCGATATTCACACGGTTCAGTTTTTCATTGGGGAATACGCCCTTGCTGTCCGAAATACCGACAGAAGCACGATAATGAGAAGTTTCCGTACCGTTGCTCACAGATACGTTGTGATTTTGAGAGAAACCGGTATCGAAGTAATCCTCCAGTTTATTGCCGTACTTGGAGTAAGCGTATGTCTCACCGTTCCAAGCCTTTTGCTGGCTGCCGTCAAGAACAGGTCCCCAGCTGCCCGATGCCGATGTAGTATATTCAGCACCGCCATTCGCGCCAATTTGTCCCTGACCGTAACGGGTTTGCTGTTCCAGCGTTTCCGCTACACTGCTCCAGGTGAAATTACCACTATAACGCACACCGAAACCTGCTTTTTTTGAACCTTTCTTGGTTGTTACAAGGATAACACCGTTACCGGCACGCGATCCGTAAAGAGCAGCCGCATTAGGTCCTTTCAACACGGAAATACTTTCAATGTCGTCCGGATTAATGTCGGCAATGCTCTCCGTAACGCCCCGTGAATCGAATTCCATTCCACCGCCGCCACCGAAGTTATACATCGGTATACCGTCGATGACGTAAAGCGGATTACTGCTTTGTTCGATAGATTTCGCACCACGCATCACTACCTTGCTGGCTCCACCCACACCGGAAGAACTACTGTTGATAGTAACACCTGCCACCTTACCATTCAGGCTGTTAATGAAATTAGCATCTTTAATGCCGGAGATTTCGTCCGCTTTCACCTGTTGCACGTTGTAGCTCAACGCTTTCTGTTCACGCTTGATACCAAGGGCAGTCACGACTACTTCGTTGAGTTGCTCCACGGCAGTGGCAAGCGTCACATTATACACGCTCCTGTCTGTGACTTTCACATTTTGAGGAGTATAGCCTATATAGGTAAAATTGAGCGTGCTACCCACCGGAGCTTCGATAGAATAACGTCCTTCAATGTCTGATATAACTCCACTGGCAGAACCCTGCACCTGAATATTGACACCGATAAGCGGCTCACCCGTTTCGTCTGTCACTTTTCCTTTGATTTGTTTATCGGAAGATGGCTTTTCCTGTGCCGGTTGAGGTTATACCGCAGGCTTGGCGTCTTGTCAGAAATTCTATCGAAAAACTCGGCTTTAAGTCTGAAATAAGGATTGCAAAGCGTAAGGATGGACCGGTAATTACGGACAACGGAAATTTTGTTCTCGATGTTGTGCTTGATAAAGAATATGATATTGAAAAGCTTAACAACGCGATTACAATGATTCCGGGTGTTTTGGAGACCGGTTTCTTTATAGGCTACGCGGATACGGTATGCGTGGGAACAGATAACGGCGTCGAAATACTCAAAAAGTAAAAAACTATACTGTTTTAGCCGATTTTAACTGAAAATTTTATGAAGCATAAATCTTCTTTATCGTTTTCAAGCGGATTTATGCTATTACAAATTCAAATTTTATA
>ERZ824600.4111-NODE-4111-length-13170-cov-3.588029_pt1 | contig 13170 bp, 13 predicted proteins | sample MGYA00519933_ERZ824600 | MGnify/ENA primary metagenome ERZ824600 (study PRJEB31778, sample SAMEA3449178) | human gut metagenome | biome: human gut; feature: human-associated habitat; material: faeces | place: United Kingdom | collected 2010/2012 ... | reverse complement strand
TAATTTTTACATAATACAAACCTTTTAATACACCACGAGTATAATAGTATACTTCAGATGCTGCATCAACATAAACTCCATACAAATTAGAAGATATCCTATTTCCACTAATAACATTATTAGAAGACAATATATAAATTCCAGAATCAACAGCTGTTTGAATAGTATTATTTAATATACTAGTATTAGTTTTAGCTACTCTAATTCCTTCACCAAAATTACTTACTTTAATATTATTATTTAATATTACTGCATTTTCACTTTCAACATTAACTGCATAATACCCATCAACTAAACTAATAGTATTAGATATTAAAGACGCATTTTCCCCAAATACCCAAATTCCAATTGAAGAATTTGTTATTATATTATTCTTAACAACAATATTATCATTCAATACAGCTATAGCCATAGTCATATCTATAAATGTATTGTTCTCAATAGTTAAATTATCACTATTAACAGATAAACCTAAACTTTCTATACTCTTTATAGTATTTCCTTTTACTATTGAGTTTGAACCTAAACCCCTAATACCATCATAAACATTAGTAATAGTATTATTTACAATATATACATTACAATTACTTAAAAGAGACATACCAATAACCCATTCAGAGTTCCTATTTAAAGAACACATATAATTATTGCTAAATGTATTATTATAACATACACCATGACCACCAAAATAATCTGCATGACCCCACGGATTATAGTATATTACATTAGCTAAAGTAGATTGGAAATAATTGCCATCAAATATATTATTATCACATTCACTCATAGGCACACAAGTACTCATTGTACTTACAAATTTATTTTTATATATTTTATTATTAAAATTATTAATATCTATAATAAATAATGTAATAACTAATATGGTAATAAAGATAAATATTTTTTTCATGTTTCACCCCTATAATAGATAATTATACATTAAAAAAGTGAAAATTGATATAGTTTTTGTCGAATAGAATAATATTTAATGAGGGGGAAAAATGAAAAAGATTTATTTGTTTGTTCTATGTTTTTTATTATTAATAAATGTAAAAGCATCAGATGTTTTAAACGAAATAAAAATAGAATATGAAAAAAATGTTCTTACAACTTCAACTAGAAGTTATATAGATGAAAGATATATATTCAAAATTGATTATTTAGGAGATATTGCAAATTTAAATGCTGAACAATTGAATTTTGCACTTAATCAAAGTTCAAATGATTATTTAAAAGTTTTTGGTAATATAAAGGTAACGATTATTCCTGATCCTAATGGAAAGTTTAAAAATATTAATAATAAAATATTTGTTGGTTATGCTGGTGGAATGTTTGGAAATAGCATATCAGAAAATGTGATGCCAAATAATATAGCAAGCGAAAAAAATTTAAGTTTTACAATTGAAAATCCTATTTTGGAAGTTTATTATCGTACTAATGAAGGTAGTGCTTGGAAAAATGATAAAGTAAGTCTTTCTGGTAATTTAAAATTAGAAAATCAACTTGCTAAATTATTGAACATTGATTTGAGCTCTAATCCTAATGGTGTTAAGGAAAAATATAAAACATTATATTATTTTAAACCTTATGAAGATAAAGTATATAGTAATAGATTTGATTTTTATGAAAAAACACCTTCTACAACTGATGATGAAGAAAATAATTATGAAGTATCAACTTTAAAAAAAATAAGTACCGAATATGCTCAACTAAAATTTGATTATCCAGGTACAGGTGTATTTTTGGAAGTTTCAAATAAAGTTAATAAATTACCTTACATAATTGTTACTATAATTTTATCAGGTATAGGTTTATTCTATATATTAAAATGTAAAAAAATCATCTAAAACAATTTTAATAATTGTTTTTTCTTTTTAGATATGGTATATTAATAATAGGGTACTAAAATAATGATAGGAGTGTGATTAATATGGAAGTTGTTACATTTGATGAAGATATATTAAAGAATCAAAGTTTTAGAAGAAATATTAATCATATTTATAATATTTTTTATCCTGATAATGTAAATAGAAACTATCAAGTTATAACTATAGCTGAATATTATGACGCCAATAAAAATATTTTGGGATCTTATGATACTAAAAATATAAGAGATAGAATTGAATTAGTGCCACTTATTTACAAGACTTGTATGTTACCAACAGAAGAAGAATATAAAAAATTTCGTATGGATTATTTTAAAAATATAATTTTGTCATATTTGTTTAGTCAAAAATTACCTTTGAGTTCATATAAAATTGATAAAAATGAAAAAAAATTATTATGTCCTTCGGCAAATACAAATTATGATGATATGATTAGTAATAAATTTATTTTTAATGATCTATTACTTTTAAAAGAAGAATTAATAAAATTTTTATTTCAGTATTATTTAAAAGATATATTACCTATAGTAAAAGAATTAAATGATGAACAACCTAAATATTTTGAAAGTATTAAACAAATAACTTATAGCAATATTCAACCTAATAATATACCTGCATTTATGAATTTAATAATTCCTAATTATAAAAGATTAATTGATCTTTATAAAATATATGCAAGTGATGATATTAGAAAAAAAATGATTATTGATGAATTATTAAAAGAAAGAGAAGAAGTAATAAAAAAATTAAATAAAATCAATAAAAAAATTGAAAATGAGGGTGGAAAAGGGAAAAATTTAACTTTTACATCTGGCAGTGCATCAAGTAAACTGTTTATGTATGATAATCAAAATGGGTTTATACAAAATTTACTATTTATATTTTTGATTGGCTTAACATCAGGGTTATCATTTTTCTTTGTATCATCAATAATAAAATTTTTGTTATACAAAAATTAGAAAGATTTATATCTTTCTTTTTTTTGACATAATTTTTAAAACAATAATTGTATAATAAATTTGAAAGGAATTAAAAAATGAAAAAGATTTTACCTATTATTTTTGGACTTGTTGTAGGTCTAGTTTTTACTAAACTATTTTATTCTTCTTATAATGCTACAATGACATTTAATGAAAGTGTAAATGTTTATGTTTTTCAACAAGGTGTATATTCAAGTCTTGATTCAGTTAAAGAAAATGTTAATTTAAATTACTACATATATGAAAAAAATGGTGATATGTATTATGTATATTCAGCTTTCACAACAAATTCTAACAATGTTGATAAATTAAAAGGTTATTTTGAAGATTTAGGGTATAGTATATATGTGAAAGAAGTTAATATGAACGCAAATAATTTTACAGAAACTTTAAAACAATATGATTTGTTATTGGAAAAAACAAATGATCAAAAAACTATTGAAGCAATAAATGCTAATGTTCTTAGTGTTTACGAGGAGGTATATAATGAAAATAAAGAGTATTCCAGTGAATGATCGCCCTAGGGAAAGATTACTTGAAATTGGTGCTGAAAATTTAAGTAATGAAGAATTGATATCGATAATTTTGGGAAGTGGAAATAAAAATAAAGGTGTAAAAGATATTGCTAATACATTACTTTGTAGTATTAAAAATATTGGAGAATTAAAAAATAAAAATTATCAAGAATTAATTAAAATTGAAGGAATAGGGAATGCTAAAGCATGTATATTACTTGCTTTAATTGAATTATCAAAAAGGATGAATCAAAATATAAATACATTAAATAATGTTATTTTTAAATCTCCTGATTTAATATATGAATATTTTAAAGATAAAATTGGTGCAGAAATGCAAGAAAATTTTTATTGTATTTATTTAGACAAACATAAAAGAATTTTATCATATAAACTATTATTTAAGGGTACATTAGATCGTAGTTTAGTTCATCCACGAGAAATATTTAAAGAAGCTTATTTATTAAGTGCGTCTAGTATAATATGTGTTCATAATCATCCAAGTGGTATTTTAAGTCCTAGTAATGAAGATATATATTTAACAAAATCATTGATAAATATTGGTAAAATCATGGGGTTTGATATAAATGATCATATAATAATTAGTAAAAATGGTTATTATAGTTTTTTTGAAAATGGTGATTTATGAAAAAAATAATAGTAATATTACTTAGTATTGCTGTTATATGTACAATGGCTTGGAAATTTAATTTTTTTAATGAAACAAAAGCCTTTATTTTAAATAAATTTAGTTATGTTGTTAAAAAAATAAATTATAAAAAAAGACTTAATAGTACGAAAGCTTATTTGCTTTCAGTAATAGATGATTATGAAAAAAAGATTAATTCTTATGAAGAATTAATAGTAAGTTATGAAATGTTAGAAAAAGAAAATAATGAATTAAGAAATCAATTAAATATTCCTAAAAATAGTTATACTATTATTTATGCTGATATTATAGAAAAATCATATATGTATGATTATTTAGTTATAAATAAAGGGAAAAAAGAAAATATTAAAATTGGTAATGCTGTTATTACAAGTGGATCATTTGTTGGTATTGTAAATGAAGTAGGTGATAATTATAGCCGTGTAAAATTAATTACTAATATGAAATATCCTGTTATGATAAGTTCGAGTAATTGTTATGGTCAAATAGATTATTATAAAGATGGTTATTATTATATAAGTGGAATAAGTGGTGATGTGAAAATTGGTGATCATGTTGTTACAGGTAAATTTTCAATGGATATTCCAAGTGGATTATTAATTGGTGATGTTGAAGAAATATCTTATGATGATTTTGAACTTGCTAAAATATTAAAAGTAAAAAGTTATGATTTTTATGATATAGTAGGTGTCATTATTAAATGATTATTTCAGATATTATTTTGAGCTATTTTGGTATTAATACATTAATTGCTTTTAATTATTTTTTTCTTTTTAGAAATAATTTATTAAATATAATCATTTTAGGATTATTTATGGATTTATTTTATATTAAATATTATTGTTTTTATTTAATTGGATGGTATTTAATTACTAATTTAATTTATAAATTTTTCAAAAAAAATATATTTTTAAATTTATTTATTCTTTATTTTATGGTTTTTATATATTATTTAATTACTGTAAGTTCATTTGATTATAAAAGGATATTTTTATTTTCTTTTATTCCATGTATATTTTATTTATTAATTAATATAATTAAGTATGAGAAAAATAAACAAAATATTAATAGTAGTAATAATTACTCTTGTTATTCTTATAAGTATAAAAACAAATAAAAAATTTAATAATTTCTTTTATAGTCATGTTTATGAAACAAGTATGCCTTTTATAAAAATAAATAATTGGTATGAAAAATATTTTGGTTCACTTTTATTTTTTAAAAATAATAATGTTCAGGTTTTTAATGAAAAATTATCTTATAGTTTAGAGGAACCTTATTTAGATGGTGTTAAGTTAACAGTTGAAAACAATTATTTAATTCCATCAATTGGTACAGGTTTAGTACTTTTTATTGGTGAAAAAGAAAATTATGGAAATACTGTTATTATTTCACTTAATACTGGTATAGATGTTTGGTATGCAAATATTAATGAGTCTGTTAAATTATATGATTATATTAAAGAGGGTGAACTAATAGGAACTTCTAAAGATAGTAGTATTTATTTGGTTTTTAAAAAGGATGGCAATATACTTAATTATGAAGAATATATACATTAATCCTTTATTTTATGTTTTTTCTTTTATTTTCTTAGTAACAGGCTTTTTTAAGCCTTTTTTGTTTATGATGATATATTTAATTGTTCATGAATTTGGGCATATAATTGTAGCTTTTGGTTTTGGGTATAAAGTTATGAAAATTAATGTATATCCTTGTGGATTATTAACTATATTTGATATGAAAATAAATGATTCAATTATTAAAAATTTTTTAATTGCAATTAGTGGACCGCTTTTTCAATGTTTATGTTATTTAGTTCTGAAGAAATATTATGAGATTCATTTATTTTTAATTGTTTTTAATTTATTTCCAATTTATCCTTTAGATGGTTCAAAAATATTTGGTTGTTTTTTATATTTAATTTTTCCTTATAAAAAAAGTAATAAATTTTTATTTGTTAGTAGTTATATTTTATCATTATCAATTTTGATTTATTTTATTTTTAATTTTAATTTAATTTATATATTAATATTTAGTATTTTATTTATGAGATCAATTGAATTTTATAAAAATAGAAAATATTTATTTAATATGTTTATTTTAGAAAGATTATTATATAATTTTAATTTTTTATTTATAAAAAAGATTGATAATATTAATTATATGTATAAAGGAAGATATCATTATATAAAATATAAAAATAATTATATCGAAGAAAAAAAATATTTGAGCTTTTTTAATAAATAGTTAAAAAGAGTTCAATTTGAACTCTCTTAACTTGTTATTGTTACGGTGTATGTTTTACCTTGTACTACTTTTGTACCATTTTTTACATTAGAATTTTCATGGATGAATCCAGCATTATTATATGTATTACTTGCTTTAGTTGTAAATGTAAATATAACTCCTGGATATTTTTGATTAAATAATTTTTTCAGATTTTCAATTGTTTTAGATGCATTATTAATAACTAAATCTGTTTCATTTATTTCTATTGTAAATGTTTTTGCAATACCACTACTTAATGATATTTTTACATATGTTCCTGTTGCTACTTGTTTAGATGCATTTATTGTTTGTGTTATAGCAATATCTTTTTCTGTTCCAATTGTGTAGCCATAGTAATAAAATGAACAGTTAAGATTTAACGAATTACATTTATTTTCAATTTCTGATTTCTTCATTCCTTTAAAATTAGGCATTGTTACTGCTTTTCCGTTTGATATTGTTAATATTATAGTATCAGAATCAGCTATAACGTCTTCTTCGTTATGAGACGATTTTATTAAACCATTTTTAGGAACAGTATTACTAAAACTATAATTTATATCATATTTTATATTATTATTTGCTGCCCATATTTTAAAATCAGATAGAGTAGTAAATTTAATCATTTTAAGTGTTCCTTTACTTGTTGTTATTATAATTGTTGTTCCTTGTTCAATAACATCATTTTCTTTATAATTAGTATCTATTATTTTGCCCATTTCATATTCTTTATTATAATCTTCTTTATATTCAACATTTAAGTTATTATCTGTTATCCATTTTGTTATTTCTTCTTTAGACATTTCTTTTAAATTTGGAACAGTTATACTTTTTCCTTTGGAAACATATATTGTAACATTATCATTTTCTGTTAATTTAGTATTTTCATTAATGCTTTGTTTAAATATATAATTTTTATCAATTTCATTATAATCATATTCAACTTTATATTTTATGTTATTCATATCTAACCATAGTTTAGCCTCAAATAATGATTTGTTTACTAAATTAGTCATTTCTATTTCTTTAAATTCGGCTTTGGCAACTTTGATTACTAATTTATCGTTTCTTTTTATGTTTCCTGTTAATGATTGACTTATTATTGTATTTGGTTCATTTTCATTTGTAATAAAGTTTATTTCAACATTATTTAGATAATTATTATTTATAAATTTGATTAATTCATCTATATTTTCGCCTACAAATGATGGAATTGTTGTTGTTAAATCATAGTTTGGTCCTTTAGATATAATTAGTTCTAGTTCTTTTATATTATTTAATGGTTCATTTATTATGTTTTGATTTATAATATAATATTTGGCAATATAATCACTATAATCATATTTTTCAACTATATTTATATTATTTTCTTTTGCATAATTCAAAGCATCAGTTAATGATTTATTTTGTAAATTTAAAATATAATTAGTTTCATTTTTTATATTTATTGGTCGCGCAAATGTGTATGCATTAAATCCTGTTAATCCAATAATAAGGAGTGCAATAAAGTTATAAATTTTATTTTTTTTGGTTGGAATTAATAATAGAATTGACATTAAACTAATTAATAGAGCTGTAATGAGTAAATTAAGATTTTCTTTTTTAATATTAATTACGAGAAAAACTAAAAAGCTTAATGCAACTATTAGCGCTAAAATAATTAATATTTTTGATTGTTTTTTATTTTCCATAATATCACCATAATCATTATATCATTTTTTTTGCTAAAATAAAAAAATTTATTTAAATTTGACATATTTTTATAAATAAAGTATTATTTATATAGTGATGAGGTGATTATTATGTTATATGGGCCAGGAGATCATGGGGGACATGATGGATGTAATTGTCATGGACCAGGAAGACCTCGAGGATATTATGGTTATGGACCAGGTGGATATTATGGTCGTGGACCAGGTTGGGGTCCAGGATGGGGACCTGGATGGGGTCCAATGCCTTATGGTTTACCACCAAGAATTATCTTTGGTAGATTTGGCAAAGATGATAAAATTGATTATATGAAAACAGTTGATTATGATGGTGAGGGTAAAAAGTACTATAATGCTTGTGCATGTAAAAATTGTACTGAACCATTTGCTGTTGACTATCGTGTTATGAAGAATCTTACATTTATTTGTACAAGTGATTTAGGATTTAAAAATGGTACTTTTTATAGCGACAATAAAATCGATGGCTATTTTAAATTTGATATTACTTGTCCATCATGTCAAAAATATACACCATTTTTTATAAGAATACGTAGATTACCTAAATTTGTTTTGGATTATTATTTAAAGGAAACTACAAATGTTGAATATTCTATTAGATATTCTTATGATAATTTTTATGCTCCTTTTAATGTAAGTTATACAACTGCTGGTACAACAATAAATGAGTTATATGCTAAAATTAATTCACTTAAATTTGATGTAATTGTTCATGAAAATGAAAAAATTCCTACAAATTTAGAAAAAATTAATAGCGCTGTTTTGAGGGAATATAATAAAAATAATAATAAAACTTGTGATATAAAAATGGAGTCAGTTGGTTCTAATTTAAATAAACAAATTGAAGTTAGTAAATTAAAATTGTTAAAATATTTAATAACTAGTAATGGTTTTATATCAGGTTTAAATAAATATATGAAATCTGATGAAGATTCAAAAAAAGAATTTAAATTACTTTCAAAGTAGGAGTACATTTGTATTCCTACTTTAACTATTAGTTATAACTAGTTCTTATAAATTTATAAAAGTGCTATAATTAAAAATGTGGTATTTATTTTATGGGAGATGTAATTTATGAATGATTTTACTAAAAGTGGAGAATTTATAGCTGAAATGCGTAAAGCAAAGGGAATGACACAATCAGAACTTGGTGAATTAATTGGAACGGGCGACAAAACTATATCCAAATGGGAAAGAGGTATAAATGTTCCAGATGTTATTATGTTAAATAACATAGCTAAAGTTTTTAATGTTAGTATTCATGAAATATTAAATGGTAAAAGAGATGAAAAGTTAGATCCTAAAATTGTTAAATTATATGAAAATAGAAAAATAAGGTACTCGTTAGTTGGTTTACTAATTGTTATATTAATATCTTTTATAATTTTATTACTGTATTTTGGTAATAATTATGATAAATTTAGAATATATAGGTTTGATAGTAAATCTGATGATTATAAATTAACTGGCAATATTTATCAGGTTGGTAAACGATATGAACTTATTATTGATGATTTTTGTGTATATGATACTGCAAAATATGATGATTTTGAAATATTTGATTATAAACTTAATTTTTATGTCGATGGAAAAAATATTCTTTCGTTTGCTGGTGTGAATACAAATGAAAGTGAAGAAGGAAAAGAAATTAAATTTGATGAATTAGTAACTAAAATAAATGAAATAAATATTTTAGTATCAAAATTTAAGCCAAAAACAGAAGAATTTGAAGGCATGTTAAAATTGGAACTCGTAAATGAAAATGGAAAAGCAATTGAAGAATATAAAATTAATTGTTTTCTAGAATATCATAACAATCGAATATACTATATAAAATAAAGGAAGGAACGTTTGGATCCTTCCTTTCGCTTTTAAATCTACCTTGTTCGCCTTAAAAGTGGTGGACTATTTTTGTCAAAAATTGTTATAATGACAGCGTAGTAAAAGTAAAGGAGGTATAGTTTGAAAAAAATATTTTTACTCATTGCTTTATCAATGATAATTCTTCCTATAATGGTTCATGCTGATGAAATCCATTATATAGATAATGGTAAAGCAACAATTACAGCAGATGAATATAACAATTTATTAAATCTCGGATTTGAAGAAAGAGAAATATATGGAATGAGCTTAAGTTTATATAATGAGAATAAAAATTTAAGTGGCGAAGTAGTTAAAAAGGTAACTTTAGATACTTCAGAATTTCCACAATTAAGTTTAAATCCAGATGAAACAATTGGTGGGGGTATTGCAAGTCCATCTAACTATGGTTATTGTCAAACGGAGTATAAGAAAATGACAGTATATATAATTGAGGTTAATAATGGACAATATTATAGATATAAAATAACTCTTGACTGGCTTAAAATGCCATCAACCAGAAGCTGGGATATAATTGCATTAAGTCATGCAACTAACCTTGAACTTGGTATTTCAGCTACATTTAACCAAAATTGGTGCAAGAGTAGTGGATGTTCATCTTCTTTTGAGGGTAATTATTATTCTTATGATAAAGTTGAAATAGTTACATTTAAACTGCCAACAGGAACTTTAACTTCCATGAACTCATTTCTTTATTATCCTGTATTAAGAATTAATGAAAATGAGGTAATACAAGATATTACTACATATGGTGATTATGCACATGCAACAAGCAGATTATCAAATCCATTAAGTAAAGATGATATAGATTTTTGGTATGAAATTAGAATACCAGGTTATGCAACTAAGTATGATGATATGATGGTTGTTGATGTAACGCAAAGAGTCAATTGGGGAGCGTGATAACTAAAAAAATAAACAGTGTTTTAAAGATGCACAATAAATATCTTTAATTCGTGGTTGGGGGACCACAAAAAATACAAAATTTTTAACTAATAAGACTACATATTAACTATGTTTTGTCGAAATTTGTCATATTTTATTACAAAATAATAACAATCATTAACTAGAAGAAAATATAAAATCAATACATTACAGTAGGAGGGTAATATGCCCTCCTACAAAAATTAGAAAGAGGCTAATCATGAATAATATAATGCCAGAATCATTAGTAGGAATACTAGGACTATTAATATGGCTATCATCAAAAATAATATATATATTTTTTGAAATTATAATAATAGAAAACGTTTTATATAAAAGAAGTAAAAAAGATACAATTATGAGATTTTATGATATAATAAAAAAAGAAGGTATAAATGTTACTATAAGAAAAGAATTTGGTAGTAATATTTCTGCCGCATGTGGTCAATTAAGATCTAAAAAGGAGGAATAGAATGGAAACATTTTATTTAACTGATACTGGTTTGGTAAGAGATCATAATGAAGATAGTGTGATTGTTCTTACAAATAGTGATAATGCTACTCTTATGGCTGTTGCGGATGGAATGGGTGGACATTCTGCCGGAGAAGTTGCATCATCAATAGCAATTAGTTATTTAGGAAAAAGATTTAGTGAAAGTTTTTTTAAAATGACTAAGCAAGATGCTGTTGAATGGATAAGAAATAGTGTTAATGAAATAAACAGTTTGATATTTAAATATACAGATGAACATCAAGAAAGTAAGGGAATGGGTACTACTTTAGTACTTTGTATTGTTACAAGTGATTATATATTATTTGGTAATATTGGTGATTCTTCAGGATTTGTTATGAAAGATAATAAATTACATAAAGTAACGTATGATCATACTTTAGTAAATTTACTTGTTAGTGCAGGAGAACTTACAAAAGAAGAAGCAAGAAATCATCCTCGTAAGAATATTTTGATGAATGCGCTTGGAATAAATGATCCAGTTGAAATAGATATCTTTGATTGTAATATGGAAATTGAAGGAATAATTTTATCATCTGATGGACTTACTACAATGCTTACTGAAGAACAAATACAGCATGTTTTGCTTGAAGATCTTTCAATTGAAGAAAAAGTTATTAAACTAATTAAAAAAGCTAATAACAGGGGTGGCAATGATAATATATCAGTTGCTTATATGGTAAGATAAGAAGGGTGTTGATAAAATGATAGTAAAAGGACAATTAGTAGATGATAGATATGAGATATTAAAAACAATCGGGGAAGGCGGGATGGCTAATGTTTATCTTGCTTTTGATAATATATTAAAAAGACAAGTTGCAATAAAAGTATTACGTGGTGATCTTGCAACAGATGAAAAATTTGTAAGAAGATTCCAAAGAGAAGCACTTTCTGCTTCATCACTTTCTCATCATAACATAGTACAAATCTATGGAGTAGGAGAAGATGATGGTGATTATTACATCGTTATGGAATATGTTCCAGGTAAAAACTTAAAACAATTATTAAAGAAAAGAGAAAAACTTACTGTTCATGAAGTAGTAGATATTATGCTACAAATTACAAGTGCTATGGGTGCTGCTCATGATAATTTAATTATTCATAGAGATTTAAAACCACAAAACATATTAATAAAAGACGATGGAGAAATAAAAATAACAGACTTTGGTATTGCTATGGCACTTAATGCTACACAACTTACTCAAACAAACTCTGCGATGGGATCTGTTCATTATTTTCCACCAGAACAAGCTAATGGAAAAGGTGCTACTTTAAAAAGTGATGTTTATTCACTTGGTATAATGATGTATGAACTACTTACCGGTGTTCTTCCATTTCGTGGCGATAATGCTGTAGAAATAGCATTAAAACATTTAAAAGAACCATTTCCAAACATAAGAGATGAGTACCCTGAAATACCTCAAAGTATTGAAAACATATTAAAAACTGCGACTGCTAAGAATCCTAAAAATAGATATGCTAATGCCAACGAAATGCATGATGATTTAGTTACATGTTTAGATAAAGATAGATTAAATGAACCAATAAGGAAATTAAAATATAATGAAGGTATTCTTGAAGATAATTCTATTGTTACTAATTCAAATGATATAGATAATAGTTTAGTAAGTCAAATAAAAGATGATACTGAAGAAAAGAAAAATAAAAAAATAATAATACTTGGTATAGTATTTGGTGTTTTATTACTAATACTAGCATTTGTATTTATCATTTTACCAAAACTTACTGAACCAGACGATATAAAAATACCTGATGTTTCTAATTATACAGTCGCTGAAGCTGAAAAAAAA
>ERZ824600.4108-NODE-4108-length-13184-cov-16.969000_pt1 | contig 13184 bp, 10 predicted proteins | sample MGYA00519933_ERZ824600 | MGnify/ENA primary metagenome ERZ824600 (study PRJEB31778, sample SAMEA3449178) | human gut metagenome | biome: human gut; feature: human-associated habitat; material: faeces | place: United Kingdom | collected 2010/2012 ... | reverse complement strand
CTGCTTAACTTCAAAATCCTTGCGGTCATTGTGTCAAGTTTTATTGACAAAATCACAGGGAGTGTATATCACAGAAACGGAAATTGTTTTCTTCACAGAATTCTTTCAGCCAGAAATACGGTGTGTTGTTGTTCATCGGTCTGCCGTCCCACTTCACGAACAGTCGGTCATAGTCCTGCCGCTTCGTATCGAGCTTCTCACGTTCCTCGTCCTGTTCTGCCTTATACTCACGGAGCAAGTCTATGACGCTCTGAGGGAATTTCAGCGAACGCTGAGACTTCTTTGTTTTGGTAGTGTCAGTGTAGATACCCTTTGAAGCGGTGTAATTGCTCGTTCTCTTGATGCTGATGATATTGTTCTTGAAATCAATGTCCTTCCATTCAAGACCGAGCATTTCTCCACGTCTGAATCCGCTGTATATCGCCAAAGTAAAGAAAGTGCGGTATTTCAGCGGTGCGGTTTCAAGGAGCTGAAAGAGCTGTGCGACTTCTTCCAAAGTGTAGATGTCCTTCTCCTTCTTCTCGCCCTTCGGAACGGTAACACGCTTGCAGGGGTTATCGGTAAGCATTTCCATCTTCACAGCGTAGCTGAACACATCGCTGATGAAGCTGAGATGATGAACGGCTGTCTTTCTCGACAGCGGTCTGCCGTTTTTCAGGCTTTTGCCGTTAAGTGCCAGATCGTTGATAAACTGCTGGATATGACGGCTTGTGATCTTGTCAAGTCTGAGGTGTCCGATTGCAGGGTATACCCTCACGGTGAGCTGTTTCATACGCTCATAGGAAGTGTTGCGGAGATTGAGCTTGGCGTATTCCTCAAACCACTGCTCGGCAAAGTCCTGAAACTTCACGTTTGCCGTGACCTGCCCTTTCATGCACTTGTCCTCAAAGAGAATAGCCTGCTTCTGAAGCTCTTTCTCGATCTGCTTTTTGTTCATACCGTCCGCAGGCTTCCAAGTCATGGTCTGTACGACCTGATTGCCCGATGTATCATATCCGCAGGAAACTCTGATCTGATAAGAATTTCCTCTTTTTCTTATCGTAGCCATAAGTTGATTCCCTTTCTGTCAACATAGATTTTATGGCATACTCCTGTTACTATAATCATAGCGCGCATTTGCCCGTATGTCAAGAGAATTCTATATCTTTTTTCGGGAGTATGCCGAAATCTATGTCCCATGTTCTATGGTGTTTGTGGATTTTCTGTCTGTTGCCATTAAAATAGCGAAAAATCGCCGTTCTCAGCGTACAGACTTATCTGTTTGCTGTCTGTCCGTTGAAGTACGCAAGCAAGTCTGCCTTGTTGATAAGCATCTTGCCATTCACGCCGTCACCTGTCCTCAGATACGGCAGCTTTCCCTGCTTAATCAGCTTGCGGACAGTATGCTCGGACAGTCCCCTGACTGCTTCGGTGCATTCCTTGACGGTCAGCATTTCCACAACTTCGGACTTGACCTCAGCCACCTGTTCGGAATCATTAGCTTCGATAAGTTCGCTCAGGATATTCACGAGCTGAGCGATAAGCTCGTTCTTGCGATTTGTAGTCATTATTCCCTCCATAGCAGGTACTTCCCCTGCTTTCTATCTTGTATGTATTTTATTCCAGCACGTTCTTTCTTGTTGTGCTGTTATACTTGTACTGCTGATAATCGGCATTCAGTCCGCAGGCAGAAATAAACGCCTTAGCCTTCCTCAGCTCACGGGATAGCTCGTCCTCACGGCTGATACGCTTTGTTTCCTTTTTCAGCTTCTCACGGGTGAAAAGTCCCTTTTGCTCCTCGGCTTTCTTGTAGGCGGCAAGCTCCGAGGAAGCTGCCGCCAACTGTGTTTTCAGAGCATCACGCTCCTGCACAGCCGTGTCGTGTTCAGCTTTGAGCTTCTTTGTGGACTTGACCATTGCCACATATTTTTTAGCTGTATCGCTGAGTGTGTCGTAGTCCTCTTTGGCGAGGGTGACTTTCTTGCCGAACACAGACTCCTTGACCTCAATACTTTCGATCTCGTCCAGCTTGACTTTCTTCTTAGCCGCCTTGTCAAGTTCTGCTTGGGCTTCATCACGCTCGAAGAGAGCCTGAGTCTTTTCCTCATTCAGCCGCCTGATCTCGTCCTCGTGTTCGCCGTATTCCTCAACGGTGTAGCTGTAACCTCTGGACTTCTTCGGCTCGCTGATCTCAATACCATGTGCATTGCAAATATCCCTCAGCACTTCCCACTCCCTGAGCCGCCAGCGGTTGTTGGAGTGAGCGTCATTTCCGAATCCCATTTCATCGAGTGCCTTGTTCTTTGCGTTGCGGACTTCAAGACCTCTGCTGTAATGTCCGAGAGGGATATAGTCGATGTGCAAATGGGGAGTTGCTTCATCGAGGTGCATCACCGCATTGAACACATAGAGGTTAGGATTTCTCGCCTGAAATCCCTCCATGTATTCACGCAGACACTCCGCCGTTATCTCCGCATCAGGAGTGCCGACAGCCGAATCGTTTTTCGTGCCAATGTAGACGAGATGTTCATAGAAACTTTTCTGCTTGTTTGCCCCCTCGATCACACTCTTACTCGGTGGACGGTTGAACAGGTGTTCAAAGTAGTCACCGATCTTGCGGTCATTTCTTTTCTGACGGGCGTTGTACCTCTCCACTGCTTCGTCAAAAAGCTGGTGGTAAGTCTCGCCCAAGTCCTGCTGAACGAACACGATGTTATCTGGTGTCCTGAGTGGGTCGATATTCTTGGCAGTGAACTCTCGATTGTTATGTGAAAGGCTGCCTTTGCCCTCGCACATCGAGATAGATTTTGTACTCATATAATGTCTCCTTTTATATCTCTGTTTGAACCCTCTGACGAGGGATAATCATACGCATAAGGCTCACCGCCTATGCGATGATGAGCGCCCTTGAAGGGCTTTTGAATTGGCTTGCAACGATACGGAGATCGGCAAACCAAACGGCTCGGAGAGCCGGAATTTACTTGCGGCACATAGCGAAGTCTTGTGCGAGCGCCGCCAGTAACCCCAAAGCACTTTTGACAGCCTACTTGGACTATCAAAAATGCTTATGGGGCTCTGCGAGGCTGAATGGCTGACGGAGCAGCCGAAAATGTGGACACAGTAATGCAGAAAACGCATTACATAAATTCCAAAATGTAGTTTTCAAACCTGCAAAAATCAGAACGGAATATCCACCTCAATATTGAATTTATTGAGAAGAAAACCCAGCTCAAAATCATAGTCCATAGCTTCATTATCCGTCAAAAAATCGTAGTAACGAACCAGTGCTTCACGCACACCAAGACCGCTTCTTTCTTCAAGGATAGAAGTCAGCTTTTCAACCTTTTCCATATCGGGCATACACATCACCTCCTTTCCGCAAAAATGCTCAACCAACATCAGCCGACAACAGCCAACATTCAGGTCTGTCTCTTGCAAAAGTCGCTATACCGCCATTTCAATGTCAGCCACCACAAAAACCACAAAATCTGGTAAAATCAGATATTTGGATTCACATGAACCATCTGAGCCTTTTTGTTGTTGGCGGCGGTCACATCTTCATAAGCGATATACCCATACTCCGCAAGAGTATCGAGAGCCGAGTAGAAGTCCTTTGCCGTGGGGAAAAGATTGCATCGGCAGGCGTGGTAGAGGTCTGATTTCAAGCCCTGTTTGATGTTCTTTGTCTTGAATATCTGAATGATCTTCTCAGCCTTGACGATATTCCCGTCGGGAGCGTTTACGCTGAAACCGTATATCGCCTGATAGCGGTAGTAGTGAGCTATGCTGAACGACCTCACAAGTGTCTCGTGGTTCACGCTTTCGTCGGACGGCTCAACACCACGGGAACAGCAGTCCGCACAATGCAGGATACAAGCTATCCGAAGTATCAGACCGTGAAACTTTCCGCCCCAGTCCTGACAACAGCACATGGATTCCTTGATCTCTTTTTCGATATAGTTGTTGCAGTATTCGATATACTCCTCGGAAGCATGATGGGACAGATGCAGTATCGTTTCCTCACCGTTGTGATCTTTCTTTCCTCTCAGGAGCTGATGAATGAAATTGTGATACTGCTCCCTGACCTCTTTTGATATAGGTGCGGTATCATATCGCCGTTTTCCCACATCACTTTTTGCAAAGCAGGGAACGAAACGTGCGATCAGTCCGCTTGACCTGAAAGCGGTGTCGTTCATCATGTTGTCCCAGATATACGGCTGACCTGCGAGTGCAACCGAAAGATAAGGACGGGGAATTTCCGTCCGCCCCCGGATAACCCTGTTGCAGATGTACTTCTCACCGTTCCACGATTTCAGAAGTAAGCCGAGGTTTGGGATGCCGCCGTTGTACTTTCCGTTGAAGTTGGAAAGCATTCCGGCTTCGTCAGAGATCATCAGCAGAGAATCATTCTCACTCAGCTCAATCACAAGGGATTCGGGCGTAATATCGTCAACGGCGATACGGATAGGAGTTGTGTTTCTGATATTATCAGCCTGAACACGGAGCTTTGCTATGGCTGCGGTGTCAGGCTCGTCCTCTTTCTCCATAGCCTTCACACGAGCTTCAAGAGCCTTAACGTCCTGCTGAGCCTTGTACATTTCCTCACGGTGGTCTTTGTTGTACTTGCTCTCAAAGGTGTCGAACGGAGCTTTGATAAAGTGCATAACAGGGCTTTTTCTTTCAGAAGGCTGTGCTATGATGATAGAATACAGCACAGGCGGTTCGGTGTGGTCTGCCTTGCCCGCAAGCCGATACAGACCGGTGAAACAGTAGCCCACGGCTGAGAGCATCGCTGTCCCTGCCATTCCCACATCGGTGGAAGTCGTGACCGAGATCGCCTGCACCATATCACGCAGAACGGGTGGTAACGCATCGAGCGGAAAAGGGATAGCGTCCGCACTCTGCCGAAGCGGTCGTGGTTCTCCCCATTTGATTTCATTCATAAGTTTTGTTTTCCTCTTCTTTTGTAATTTTTCTTGTATTTCTATTGACAGATTGCATCTGATGTGCTATAATATGAAATGAAATAACACGTTCCAATCTCTAAATCATATTATATGCTACCTAAGTAGTATTTGTCAAGTAAAAATAATCAGAACGAGTTAAGTTCTGCCTTTTGCACAAATTGGAGGGACACAAAATGACCATCTTTTGGAGAAAATATAATGAATTATGCGACGAGCGAGGAATCAAGCCGAGGACATTAGCCACCGAGCTGGGCATTTCGGCTGCGACCGTCACCAAATGGGTGAATGACGGTATGCCAAACCTCGACATGATAACGAGAATAGCAGAATACTTCGATGTTCCGATAGATTACCTCATTAACGAGGACGATACGCCGATCATTCCGCAGGCAAACAAGAAAAGAAGTGTGTTCAAGTCGGTAAGCTCCCTGTCACAGCGGTGGGTGAGCCTGCGCCGTGGAAGCGAGATCAGCCTGGAAATGCAGTTGAAAATCATTCCTTATGTGAATTGTACGGTGCAGTTCCTCAACAATGATAAGTATATCGAGTACGTCCCCGAAACCGAATACGATACCGAGCATTTGAAGGACACCGAAACGATTTTCGATATACTGGGCATTCTCGATCACTGTGCCGACACTGAGAGCTACCGCATCGTGCAGGTGCAGCTCTCACGCATTGTGCTATATCACCTGAAAGAAAAAGGCTTTGACCGTGAAGCCCTCCGCACCGAGCATCTCGATCAGGAGAAAATGGAGTACCTCTGCACAGGTAAAGAGGGCGGCAAATCGCATAACTACGGGCTGAACTTCTCGGATATGGACTTTCTCAGGGAGTTTACGGGGCTGAGTTATCAAGTGATGTTTACGGGGATAGAATAAGACTATGGGGCTGAGGGGATTACTTCTTGGCTCTTTTCTTTTTTTGAGGGAAGACTTTGATTCCGGTCTAGAGTCAAAGTTCCAAACAGCCAAAAATAGGTGAAATGCTCATTATTTTCATTGCTTTTTCAGTCGAATTGTGCTATAATTATATATGAATACAATTATTCTTATCAAGTGAATGATTTGATTATAATTTAACAGGAGGGTATCATATGAAATCCAACTTTGAATTCTTAAATAAATACTGGCCTGCTCTTGCTCAGATAGCAGATACGGCAGAAAAATATTTGTATTCAGATCCTAATGCTTGTATGTACAAGTTAGGTATGTTTTCAGAGCGTCTTGTACAAGAAATCATGGTTTTTGAAGGAATACCCGATCCTGTTACCGATAATACACAATCAAAGCGTATACGACTTCTGAAGCGTGCCGGTTTATTGCCATATGACATTGATAATACCCTTTATGCACTCAGAAAGAATCGCAATGATGCTGTTCATGCTGGTGCTGATTCTCTGGATGATGCCAAAATGCTTCTTTCTATGGCGTATAATATTGCTGTATGGTTCATGCAGACCTACGGAGATTGGTCTTTTAATCCCGAATCGTTTGTTCTCCCGAAAGAAACTGATCCTTCAGCTATGGAAAAAACATTAGAAGAACAGGAAAAGCGCATAGCGGAGCTGACTCAAAAGCTGGAAGAGGTAAAGACAGCCGCTTCCGGAACCACACAAAAAGAGCGAGCAAAACGTGGCTTAACTGTATCGGCTATGATGGAGTGGAGTGAAGCCCATACAAGATGCCTTATTGATGAACAGTTAAGAAAAGCGGGCTGGGAAGCAGATACCAATAATTTGCGGTACAGCAAAGGTACTCGTCCTGTTAAAGGAAGAAATATCGCAATAAGCGAGTGGCCTACTGATTCTCAGTTATGTAGTAAAGGGTCTGCTGATTATGCATTCTTTATTGGTGAAAAACTGGTTGCAGTAATGGATGCAAAAAAATGGGTAGAAGATGTTGCTTCAACTATTGATGTGCAGGTAAAGGATTATGCACAAAGCATCAGAGCTGAACATGACAAATACATTATAAGCAAATGGGGCAAATATCAAGTGCCGTTTCTGTTTGCATCAAATGGCAGAGCTTTTTTAGAACAGCTTCGTACCAAATCAGGAATATGGTTCTTAGATGCACGAAAACCTGAAAACCAATCCTACCCTATCAGAAATTGGTTCAGTCCTGATGATATTGAGGAAAAGCTCAAGCAAGATATTGACAAAGCAAATAAAGCACTGAATGATGCTGATGATTCCTTTATGGAAGATACCACGGGGCTTAATTTAAGAGATTATCAGATAAAAGCCATTAGTAAGGCGACAGACGCAATAATTGAAGGTAAACAGACAGCACTTCTTGCTATGGCTACGGGTACAGGAAAAACCCGTACTGTACTTGGTTTAATATATAAGATGCTGGAATCCAAGCGCTTCAGAAGAATTCTTTTCCTTGTTGACAGAGTTTCTCTCGGAGAACAGGCTATGGATACGTTCAAAGATGTTAAGCTGAAAGAGCTTATGACATTGAACCAGATATATGAGATCAAAGATATTGACGACAATGAGATCAATCTTGAAACAAAGGTTAGCATTTCGACAGTACAGGGATTGCTGAAACGTACAATTTTGTCCGATAAGCCAGACCTTATGCCCGGTGCATTCGACCTTATAATTGTGGACGAGGCACATAGAGGCTATATTCTTGATAGAGAAATGACCGATGAAGAGATCCTCTATTCAGATCAGCTTGATTACATGAGTAAATATAAGCAGGTTATTGAGTATTTTGACGCTGTAAAAATTGCATTAACTGCTACACCTGCACTGCATACAACGCAGATTTTCGGAGAACCTATTTTTACATACAGTTACCGTGAAGCGGTCATTGACGGCTGGCTTGTTGACCATGATCCGCCCTATATTATCAATACAGATTTCATTGAAAATAATGTGAAGTTCAAAAAGGGTGAATCGTTAGCTGAGTATGACCCAAACACAAATGAGCTGCTCAACGGCTCGGTGCTTGAAGATGAACTGGATTTTGATGTGTCTGATTTCAACCGCCAAATCGTTCTGCCCAATCATACCAGGAAGGTATTAGAGGAGATCGCATCTTTTATCAATCCCGAAAGCGATGAAAAAACTCTTATCTTTGCGGTTAATGATAGTCACGCAGATTGCATAGTGGATACTCTTCGTGATATTTATAAGGAATATGGTATTTCAAACGATGCTATAATGAAGATAACAGGCAAGACTGCCGGAGGAAACAAGAAAAAGATACTGCAAGTTATAAAACAGTTCAAAAATAATCAGTATCCCAATATTGCAGTCACAGTAGATCTGCTGACAACGGGTATTGATGTTCCAAAAATATGCAACCTTGTTTTTATGCGTAAGATCAACAGCCGTATTCTTTTTGAGCAGATGTTGGGACGTGCTACTCGTCTTTGTCCTGAGATAGGAAAAACACACTTTAACATCTTTGATGCTGTCAGAGTTTATGAGGATCTTGACTCAACTTCCGGAATGAAGTCTGTAACTGTCAGCAAGGATATGGCGGAATTATTGGAAGAGCTATTCCGTCCAAGTGACGAAAGCAAGCAGCAGACCAAAGATCGCATTATCGCACGATTACAGCGTAAATACAATAATCTCTCAAGAGAAAAGAAATACGAGGTGTCTGAGCGCTTAGGAGGTCAGGATCTGAAAGCATATGCTAAGGCATTGAAAAACAGTACCGAAGCTGCTTTTATTGAAACCTGCCGGAAGGATAAGGATTTCCTCCTTTGGGTTGATTCACTGAAAGGAAAAAAGCGGGGACAGTATTATTCCGAGAAGGAAGATACATTAAAACCTACTACCCGTGGATATGGAAATACAGATAAGCCGGAAGACTATCTCGAAGCATTTACGACCTATATAAACGAAAACAAGGATAATATCGAGGCTATCCGACTTGCCTGCACAAAACCGAGCAGCATGACAAGGGCGCAGTTGAAAGAGCTTAAACTACTGCTTGACAAGGAGAATTTCACAATCAGCAGCCTTAATGAAGCCACAAGCAACGTGAAGAATGAGCAGATTGTGGCTGAAATAATCGCCTATGTGCGTCAGGCTGTATTGAAAACGCCTGTTTATAACCATGAAGAACGTGTTAAAGCTGCTTTCAAGAAACTCATATCTGAGGAAAAATTCAACAAAATGCAGCTTGATCTTCTGGAGAAGATAAAAACATATATGCTGCACGAAAGCATTCTGAATGCGGAGACATTTGATGCTCCTGTATTCAAAATGGAAGGCGGATTCTCTCGATTTGATAAGAAATTTGCAGGAAAGCTCAATGATATAATAGAACGAATCAATACTTATATTTTTGAAGGAGTTGCGTAATGAGCACACAAGATATCGTACAGAAGCTCTGGAACCTTTGCAATGTACTGCGTGATGACGGTATCACCTATCATCAGTATGTTACCGAGCTGACTTATATATTATTTTTGAAAATGCTTGAAGAAACAGGCGAAGAAAGCGCTTTACAGAAAGAAATTGAACAGGCATACAAAAAACGTCTTGAAAAATATGCTGCAAGCAAGAAAAAAACTGTCGATGATCTTGATGATGATGAGAAAAACGACAGAAAGAATGTTCTCGATTCATATTCATGGGCTTATTTAACTACGCTTAATGGTATTGAACTAAAAAAATACTATAACGCAGTTTTAACTGAGCTTGGAAAACTTCCTCTTTCAAAAATCAGCAGTATCTATGCTAAGGCTGTATCAAGCATAGAAGAGCCTAAAAACCTTGAAAAGATCATTTCTGAGATCAATAAGCTTGACTGGTTTGAAGCCAAAAAAGAAGGTCTTGGCGATCTCTACGAGGGATTACTTGCCAAAAACGCTGATGAGAAGAAATCCGGCGCTGGTCAGTATTTTACTCCCCGTGTGCTTATTGATGTAATGACCGAACTTACAAACCCGCAGTTTGGTGAAAGATGTTTTGACCCTGCCTGCGGAACTTTCGGTTTTATGATATCCGCTTTTCAGCATACAACTGAGAATAAAGACCTCTACGCTCTGTCAGATAGTGAAGTTAACGCATTTCAGGATGCTTTCAGCGGTGTAGAGCTTGTCCCTGATGCACATCGCCTTGCACTTATGAACGCATATCTGCATAGCGTTCCTGCAAAGATCTATTGTGAAGACTCTCTGGCTCCAAGTGCAAAGCGTTTCAAGGAATTTGACATTATACTCACCAATCCCCCGTTTGGAACTAAAAAGGGCGGTGAGCGTACTTCCCGTGACGATATTTCTTTCCAGACATCTAATAAGCAGCTGAACTTTTTACAGGTAATATACCGCAGCCTGAAAGCAGACGGTAAGGCTCGTTGTGCGGTTGTACTGCCCGATAATGTACTTTTCGCAGGCGGTGACGGTGTAAGTGTTCGCCGTGAGCTTATGAACTTCTGCAGCCTGCATATGATACTGCGTCTGCCTACGGGCATATTCTATGCTCAGGGTGTAAAGACCAATGTGCTGTTTTTCACTCGTGGCAATACCGAAAAGGGCAACACCACAGAAGTCGCTTTCTATGATATGCGAACCAATATGGAGAGCTTCGGCAAGACAAGACAGCTTAAAAAGAGCGATTTTGAAGAATTTATAGAGGGTTATAAAGATGCTTCAAAGCGTACAGGTGAGCGTTGGAGCAAGTTTACCCGTGAGCAGATCGAAAACGAACATGATGACAGCCTTGACCTCGGACTTATCAAAGATGATTCGATCATAGATGCCGAGGAACTTCCCGACCCTATCGAAAGCGGAGAAGAAGCTATCGCTCAGCTTGAAGAAGCTGTTGACCTGCTGAAAAGTGTTGTTCGTGAATTAAAGTCACTGACATCGGAGGAATAAACATGGCGAAGAAAACAAAGGCTGCCAATCTTTCAATAGAAGAAAAGCTCGAACAGGCATTAATAGTCCCCGGATATGAGCCATATAAGATTCCTGATAATTGGTGTTGGACAAATCTAAAGACCGTATGTAACCTCGATAATGGCATAAAGCATAATAATGAGTCTCTTGTATATTTTGATGCTAAAACATTAAGAGAGATTACGGAACCCGTTTCAAGAAATAGTGGTGTGATAGTAGAGAAAGGACAAAAAGTCATTTTAGTTGATGGAGAAAACTCTGGAGAGGTTTTCGTTATTCCAGATCGTGGATACATGGGTAGCACATTTAGAATATTGAATATTTCAAAGCAATTTGATGAAATGTATATTCGATATTTCATAGATATCTTTAGAGAAGAACTTAAAAAAAATAAAATAGGTTCCGCAATTCCTCATCTTAATAAGGAATTATTCTATGGACTTCAGTTTCCTTTGCCGCCACTTTCCGAACAGCAACGCATAGTCGAACGCATAGAATCCCTATTTTCAAAACTGGACGAAGCAAAAGAAAAAGCACAGGAGGTTATCAACAGCTTTGAAACAAGAAAGGCGGCTATCCTGCATAAGGCTTTTTCAGGCGAGCTGACAGCTAAGTGGAGAGAAGAAAATGGGGTTGGGATTGAGAGTTGGGAAAGAAAACGTATTTCTGAATGCTGTAAGTTAGGGTCTGGCGGTACACCTTCACGAAAAAAACCAAATTATTATACAGGAGATATTCCTTGGATAAAAACAGGAGAGATTAATTGGAATACTGTTAATTATAGTGAGGAAAGTATAACCCAAGAAGCCATAGATAATAGTTCAGCTAAAGTATATGCGCCTGGTGCAGTACTTGTAGCGATGTATGGTATGGGTATAACAAGAGGAAAAGCTGCAATACTTGGGATTGAAGCTGCCACCAATCAAGCTGTTTGTGTGCTACAGCCTAAGGGATATCTGTTTAATAGATATTTATATTTTTTCTTCATGTGTAATTATTGGGATATTAGAGAGCAAGCAGTTGGCGGAAATCAGCTAAACCTTAGTGCTACTATCATTGGAAAACTTAATATTGACATTCCAAATCTCGAAGAACAATATGTTATCACAGAATTGCTTGACAGTATAATTGAAAAAGAATATCAGACTAAACAGATTGCCGAATCAGTAATAGATCAGATAGATGCGATGAAAAAGGCTATACTTGCCCGTGCTTTCCGTGGCGAGCTGGGGACGAATGATCCTGAGGAGGAAAGTGCGGTGGAGTTGCTTAAACAAATATTATCAGGAGAATGATATGAGAATTAAAAGAATAACAGTTAAGAAATTCAAAAACCTTGTAGACTTTGATTGCGAGTTCTCGGATTCAAATATTTCCGCTTTTATTGGAAATAATGGTGCGGGAAAGTCCAATATTCTGGAATTGATAACAAAAGCATTTAGCAATGCAATGAATTTTAGTTGCGGTAAATTATTACCAACAATATTACCTAATGATAAACCTTCTGTAATTGACTGCATAATTGAATACGAACTGGACAGTACCATTTATCAGCTTTATTATAATGTTGGAATATTGAAAGCTACAGAAGACAATCAAATGGAAGAAGGTAAACCGCCTGTATTTGTTACTGAATCTATAGCTATACTACATGATGGAAAAGTATTAAAAAGAAGCGAGTACATCAATGCATTACCAACAAGTATTCTGCTGTATTATGCTGGTGAAACTAATCGTCAAAAAGTAAATGCCGATGACACTTACGATAAAACATACGACAGAAAACTAATAGACGCCAAAACCGACGATCTGCCTGGTTTAAGATTTATGGATTATTACAATATTGAGGATCTACCTCTTTTGTTGCTTGTTTCAGCAGCATATAAAAGTACTGAATACAACAAAATCATGAATCTGTTCAATTGTAACTCCATATCGTCGAAGTTCAGCATAGTGTTACAAAAGCCTGAAAAAGCAAAGGGTGAGATTGACACATGGTGGAATTCAAGAGGGTTCGTTAAAAATTTTCTCGATTCATTAAGGAAATACGTTTCTGCTACACAGGATATGTCAAAAAAGTATTTTATGTTTTTTGATTCTGCCGATGAATTACAAAAGCTTGCAGATAATGAATATGAGTTATTCTCAAAACTTAAAGCGTTAAAGAACTATGGTATACTGAACCATATTGGTATTGGTCTGGAAAAAGATATGGTTGATACTCCTTTCTCTCAATCAGCATTAAGTGAAGGCGAAAAGCAGATGGCGTTGATTTATTTACTTACAAGTTTCAGCGCAAAAAGTAATTCTGATTTTGTCAATAAAACTTGACACAATGACCGCAAGGATTTTGAAGTTAAGCAG